>Ga0181525_10000560_pt1 | contig 32145 bp, 26 predicted proteins | sample PEATcosm2014_Bin_48_FD_121100 | JGI IMG/M metagenome (GOLD analysis project Ga0181525, IMG submission 121100) | Peatland microbial communities from MTU Mesocosm Facility, Houghton, MI, USA - PEATcosm2014_Bin06_10_metaG | ecosystem: Environmental > Terrestrial > Soil > Wetlands > Peat | place... | reverse complement strand
TCGATGGCCGAGACGCTGGTCGGGATGTCCTTGATGTCTTCGGTGCGCTTGGTCGCGGTGACCGTGATCGACTGCAGCTGCCCGATGGAACCGCCGCTGTCGGCCGGCGCCGTGGCCGGCGCCGCGGCAGCCGAATCGGCGTCCGCGTCGGCGGCCAGCGCCGCGGCCGGCACGCCGACCGCGAACGCGGCCAGGACGTGGGCAAGCAGCAGGGTGCGCGCGTGGCGCGGCCCGGCCGTGGCGATCGACGGCGCGGCCACGCCGCGCCCCCCAAGTACTCCCGAAGTGTCTTTGCTGCTCACGTTAGCCCCTAGTCGATGCAAATGTTCCGGCCGCGGCGGACGCCATGGCCTGAATGTTTGTGGTGATCCGATGCACCGCGATGAAGTCGGCGCGACCACCCTGTCTAGGAACCAGCAAGAAGCGTACCCGCTGCGGCGCGATGCTCCGCCACGCGCGCCGATTGCGGGGTATACCGGCGATTTAGGCGGGAATATTCTGTTTCAAAACAACTTCTTATAAGGACTGGCGCGGTGCCCTCCGGCATGGGCGGTGCGCGGCCGGCCCGCCGGGCGGATCGCCGGCCGCGCCGTCAGCGCGCGCGCACGAAAGGGGCGAAATGCGAATCACGCACCGATATGTGGCACCGCAAGCATCGAATGGCGGCCGTTCCGCCCGGCTGGTGCAGGGCCCGGCTAGCGCATGGCCGCGCCGCCGTCGGCGCCGTAGCACTGGCCGGTGACGAAACTGGCGCCGCTGCTCGCCAGAAAGCCGACGACGGCGGCCACTTCCTCGACGGTGCCGATACGCCCGAGCGGGTTGTCCTGCTCCAGCGCCTGCTGTGCCGGCGTCATGTCGGCGAAGTGCAGCAGCGGCGTATCGATGGGCCCCGGCGCCACCGCATTGACCAGGCCGGCGGGCGCCAGCTCGCGCGCCCAGGAGCGTGTCAGGGCCAGTACCGCGGCCTTGGTGGCGCAATAGGCCGAGGCGCCGGCGCGGCCCAGGTAGGCGAGCTCGGAGGCCACGTTGATGATCCGGTACGAATCGGGTCCGGTGCCGGGCATGTGGCGGCGTGCCTCGCGCGTGACCAGCACCAGGCCGCGGACGTTCACCGCGTACATGCGGTCGAGGTCCGCGGCGCGGATCTCGTGCAGCGGCGCCTCGATCTCGATCCCCGCCGAATTGACCAGCAGGTCGATGCCGCCGAGCTGGCGCGCCGCTTCGGCGACCGCGGCGACGACCTGCGTCTCGTCGGCGATATCGACCGCGAGGATGGGGAATGGCGTCGGGGCCGGCGGCGGTGCAATGTCCAGGCCGACCACGGCCGCGCCGGCGCGCTGCAGCAGCAGCGCACTGGCACGGCCGATGCCGCTTGCCGCGCCGGTGACCACGGCGCGCCGGTGGCGCAGTTCGAACATCGGTGCTCCCGCAAGGGCCGTGACGGACGCGCCTCAGCCCGCCTGGATGACGCCGCAGGCGATGCGCTTGCCCGAATTGCCGGCGGGCTGGCTCTTGTGGTCGTCCGGATCGGCGTGGATCACGAACGCGCGGCCCAGGATGTTGGTGGGCCCGTCGATCAGCGTCAGGCCCGGCGCGTCCACCGACAGGTGCGCCGCGCCGCTGGCGTCGGCCGTGAGGTCGGCCATGTCGCCGGCGTGGCTGCCGTGCGGCTTGGCACCCGGGTTGAAGTGCCCCTTGGCGCTGCTTGCGTCGGGGGCGCTGCAGTCGCCGACCTCGTGGATGTGGAAGCCGTGCACGCCGGGCGCGAGTCCGCTGGCCTTGACGTCCAGGTGGACACCGCCGGCGATCGGCGTGACGGTGACTAAGCCGGTGACGCCGCTGCCGGAGGCCGGGGCGAGCGTGGCATGGGCGGCGGGGCCGGCATGGGCCGGGTTCAGGGTCAGCAGGCCAGCGAGCGCAATGCCGGCGGCCAGGTGCGGTTTGCGTGGGCGTGTCATGCGATTCTCCAGGGAGCTGTGCGGGACGGCACAGCGCGATTCTGCACGTTCCGCGGCAGCGGTCCGGCAAAAGGCGTAGCGACGACGGGGCCGATCGGCTCAGCCGCCCGGCGGCGGGGTTCCGCGGCCCCGCAAGCGCGCCAGCAGGTTCAGCAGCCGCGCCAGCAGACCCGCGCGCGCCGGCGCGGCGCTGCTGCCTGCGTCCGGCGCCCCGATCATGTGGGCGCGTACGCGGGCGTCGCCGGCGTGGTCGTGTTCGTCGTGCGGCCCGGTGGCCGAATCAGAGGGGGGTGGAGGCAATGGCATCGTCGTAGACCGCGAGCAACTGGCGGTAATTCTCCTGTGCGCTGTAGCGCCGAGCATGGATTGTGCGCGCAGTGCGGCCCATGGCCTGCATCTGTGCCGGATTGTCGCGCGCCCAGCGCATCTTGCGCGCCAGGTCCAGGGCGTCGCCGGGTTCGACGAGCAGGCCGGTCTTGCCGTCGCGCACGATATCGACCAGCGAGCCCAGGCGGCTGGCGATCACCGGCAGGCCGTGTGCGTAGGCCTCGATCGCCGCCTGCGCGAAGGGCTCGAACCAGAGGCTGGGCAGCACCAGGGCCGTGGCGCGCTGCAGCTGGCGCGACAGGCCGGCCGCCTCGAGCGGTCCGCTCAGGCGCAGTCCGGCCGCGCCCTCGAGCGTGGCGCGCAGGGGCCCGTCGCCGGCAACCGTGCAGGCCAGGTTCCCCGGCTGCGCCAGCGCCTGCGCAAGGACCCGGACCCCGCTTTGCTCCGACAGCGGGCCGGCGTACAGGAAATCGCCGCCCTCTGCCGCCGCGCCGGCGTGCTCCGGGCCGGCCAGCGGCGCGGCGGTGAAGTACGGCTTGACGCGCAGCCGCGCCGCGGGCAACCCCGCGCGGATCGATTGCTCGCGGCAAAAGTCGCTCGGCACGATGTACCGGCTCACCTTGCGTGTCCAGGTGCCCAGCGCGCGCTGCGCGATCAGGGCGGTGGCCGCGACCAGGCTTGCGCGCCGCGAGCCGCCGCAGCAGCGGTGGCGCACCGCCGGCAGCGGTGGCCCGCCCGGGCATTCCTCGCAGATGCGGCCGGCACGCAGCAGGCTGCCCTGCGGACAGCCGAGCGCGAAGTCGTGCAGCGTCAGCACGACCGGCACGCCATGTTCGGCGGCCGCCCACAGCAGCGCCGGCGAGTAGCCGCCCGCCTGCGCGTGCACGTGGACCAGATCGGGCCGGAAGCGCCCGAGCGTCGCGCGCAGCGCCTGCGCGTCGTGCGACGACCACAGGGCGCTTGCCCAGGATGGTGCCGCGCCGGCCGGCAGGAGCCGCTCGACGTCGTGGCCATGGGTGCGCAGCAGCGCCGCTTCGGCGTCGACGGCAGCGTCGACGCCGGGCAGCGCCGAGCCCGGCGCATGCACCGCCAGGATGCGCGGCAGGCTCATCGGGCGGACGGCTAGAAACTGCCCTGGATCTGCAGCGTTGCGACCGTATCGTTGTACGTGAACAGCGCCAGCGTGGAATCGCGTACCTCGTGGTGCAGGTCGAGGCTGGCCTGCAGCCAGCGCCGCGGGTTCCACAGCCCGGTGATGCCCACGCTGTGGGCATGATCCAGCCGCGGCCCCTCCGCCTGCCCGGTTCCGACCAGCACGTTGGTGAAATAGTCGCGTCGCGACCATTCGGCATAGGCCTGCAGCTGCGTCTTGAAGGTCAACTGGTAGGTGGGCGTCACCCGGTAGGTATGGCTCACCGCGGACTGATAGCTGTTGTCGCCGGCGGCGCCGGACTCGCGCACGCCGAAGAACCGCAGGCTGGTGGCGGCCGTCAATTGCCACAGGTAGGTCAGGTCGAAGGCCGGACCGGAGAAATTGCGATCGATGTCCACGAAGACCGGCAAGCCGCCCACCAGCTTGGGCGCCCCGGTCGGTGTCTGGGACGGGAACAGGTGGTCGTCATGGGTGTGCTTCACGTAGCCGGCGCGGCCGTGCAGGTGGCTGTTGCCCGAGAAGGTCCAGTCGGCGCTCAGGTCGGCGTCGTCGTCGCGGTATCCCGGCCCGACGAAGCTCGCCGGGCTGCCGTTGATGTAGGTGCCGTTGATCGAGCGCACCAGCAGGTCGACGTGGTTGCCGGTGGTGGGCTGGTAGCGCAGGCCGCCGTTCATCTCAGCGGTGTTGAAGTCCTGCGTCTTGTAGAGGTCCGCCGAGTTGCGCGACTGGCTCTCCTCGCCGCCGACCACCGCGCGAAAATCGTAGACCAGCGGAAAGTCGATGTTGCCGTTGACGTCGTTGCGCGTGATCACGTTGCGGGTCGTCGTGGTGATGTCGGCGTAATGGGCCAGCGAGGCGGTGTGCGACACCGCCAGCGCGCCGTCGATCTGCAGCGGGAAATGCGCCTGCACCGCGGCGCGCAGGTCCTGCTGCGTGTAGTCGAGATCCTTGAGCTGCTTGTAGAAGACGCGGCCGATCGTGGCCGAGGCGGTGACGTCCTCGCGGCCGTACATCTCGTGCAGGTTCGCCGACAGGTTGGTGGTCGAGCTGACATCGTGCTGGACATTGGCCTGCACCGCGCTCGATGGCTGGCGAAAGACGTTGCTGTCGTAGGTGACGGTCTCGCCGGGCCCGAAGGTGAAGCCCAGCGGCAGGTCCTCGCCCCAGGCCGGGACGGTACCGGCCAGCAGCGCGGCCAGGGCGGCTCGGCGGAAGCACTTCGAATGTGAGGTCATGACGCGCGGATCCTGTGTGCACGGAAGGTTGGCGCCGCCCTCGAGCCGTAAGCCCCCTGCGCGGCACCGTGGAGACCACGCATTGTGCACCGCAACAAACAAGGCGGCCGGTCCGGACCGAGGCGATGCGAGCGTCCGCGGGCGTGCCGGCGCATCGGGCAGCAGGCCGGATGATAGTGTGCCGCGCCGTGGCGCAGGGCAAGTGCCGCCTCATCCGGCCGCAATTTGTGCCACAGGCGCCCCCGGCCGGGCCGGACCGGCGCCCGCGCTATGCTTCCCGCGGTGATGGCGCAACGAAAGCAGTTCGATGGGAACCCATACCAGCGGCACCGGCCCCAACTCCCCGATACCGACCGAGATCACGGTGCGCTCGGCATCGCGGGTGCTGGAAGTGGTTTTCGACGACGGCCGGCGCTTTTCCTTCCCGTTCGAGTTCCTGCGGGTGTTTTCCCCGTCGGCCGAGGTGCGTGGCCATGGACCCGGCCAGGAGACGCTGCAGGTCGGCAAGCGCGACGTCACCATCCTCGGGCTCGAACCGGTCGGCCACTACGCGGTGCAGCCGACGTTTTCCGACAAGCACGACACCGGCCTGTATTCGTGGGACTACCTGTACGAGCTGGGCATCCACCAGGACGCGTTCTGGGAGGACTACCTGCGCCGGCTGGCGGACGCGGGCGCCTCGCGCGACAGCGCCGGCAGCAGCGGTGCGGCCGATCCGGCGCCGGCAGCGCCGGCTTGCTACAGCCCGGATGCCGCGGCCGACGACCGCCCGGCCGTGGAGCGCTGCGGTTCGGTCGAGGTCAAGCGGCCCAAGGCCTGACGCGCGGCGATGGCAAATACCGAAGAGGAAGTCCGCATGACGCAAGCCGCACCCGGCACCGGCCCGGCCGCTGATCCCGGCGAATCCACGCACTTCGGCTTCAGCGCGGTGCCCGCCGCCGAGAAGGCGCAGCGCGTCGCCAGCGTCTTTCGATCGGTGGCGCCGAGCTACGACCGGATGAACGACGTGCTGTCCGGCGGCCTGCACCGGCTGTGGAAGGCCTTCGCGGTCAACCACGCCCAGGTGCGCCCCGGCATGCGCGTGCTCGACGTGGCCGGCGGGACCGGCGACCTGAGCCGCGCGTTTGCCCGCCGCGTGGGCCCCGCCGGCCAGGTCGTGCTCACCGACATCAACGACGCCATGCTGGCCGAGGGGCGCGACCGGCTGCTCGACGCCGGCCTGCCGGTTGCCACCGTTCTGTGCGACGCCGAGCAGCTGCCGTTTGCCGATGCCAGCTTCGACCGGGTAGTGGTTTCCTTCGGCCTGCGCAACATGACCCACAAGGACCGTGCGCTCGCCGCGATGACGCGGGTGCTGCGGCCGGGCGGGCGGCTGCTGGTGCTGGAGTTCTCGCGCATCTGGGCGCCGCTGGCGCCGCTGTACGACGCCTATTCGCTCAACGTGATGCCCTGGCTGGGCGAGCGCATCGCCGGCGACGGCGCGAGCTACCGCTACCTGGCCGAATCGATACGCATGCATCCCCCGCAGGAGGAACTGGCCGCCATGATGGGCGCCGCCGGGCTGGCGCGGGTGCAGTGGTACAACTTCGCCGCGGGCATCTGCGCGCTGCACGTCGGCGTGCGCCCGTAGCGGGCCGGCGCATACCCGGGAGTAGACGCATGCTCGACGCACTCGCCAGCCAGTCGGTGGTCGCCTGGTACAACCGCCTGCTGGCGCGCGAACCCTGGGCCTGCGCGGCGCTGGCGCCGCACGCCGGCGCCACCGCGCGGATCGACGCCGGCCTGGTATCGGTGTTCCTCGCCATCGCTCCCGGCGGCACGCTGGCGGTGGGCAGCGGCACGCCCAGCGTCACCATCACGCTGGATCCTGCCGCAATGGCCGGATCGATCTGGGATCCGGCGGCCGCGCTGCGCGACGTGCGCGTTGCCGGCGACGCGGCCTTTGCCCAGGTGCTCACCGACGTGCTGCAGAAGTTGCGGCCCGATCCGGCCGAGGACCTGGCCCGCTGGCTGGGCGATGCGCCGGCCGAGCGGATCGTGCGCACCGTGAACACCGCGCTGGCGCAACTGCGCGAGGCCGGCGAACGCGCGGCGCGCCAGGGCGCCGATTACCTGGTCGGCGAGAACCCCCTGCTGCTGGGACGGCAGGACTGGGTAGCTTTCACCGGAGAACTCGACGCGCTGCGCGACCGGCTGGCCGCCGTCGAGCAGCGGGTGGCCGAGCTGCCCGCCCGCGCCGCGCCCGGTGCCGGGCACGGCGCCGACACCTGATCCATGGGGCGCCTGCTGCGCTTGCTGCGGATCGCGACGGTAGGCCTGCGCTACGGGCTCGACCAGATAGCCTTCGCCAACCTCGAACATCCGATGCTGGTGCGCCTGGCGCGGCTGGCGGCAACCGGCCGCCGCTTCGACCAGCCGCGCGCGGTGCGCCTGCGCATGGCCCTCGAAAGCCTGGGGCCGATCTTCGTCAAGTTCGGGCAGATGCTCTCGACCCGCCGCGACCTGCTGCCGGCGGACTTCGCCGACGAGCTGGCGCGCCTGCAGGACCGCGTGCCGCCGTTCGATCCGCAGCTCGCCGCCCAGGAGATCGAGCGCGGCCTCGGCCGGCCCATCGTCGAGATCTTCGCCGAATTCGCGCGCGAGCCGGTGGCCAGCGCCTCGATCGCCCAGGTGCACTTCGCCGTGATGGGACCGGGCCCGCTGGCCGGGCGCGCGGCGGCGGTGAAGGTGCTGCGCCCGGGCATGCGCGCGGCCATCGACCACGACCTGGCGCTGCTCGAGGCCGCCGCGGCGCTGATCGAGCGGCTGTGGCGCGACGGCAAGCGGCTGCGGCCACGCGAGGTCGTCGAGGAGTTCCGCAAGATCCTGCACGACGAGCTCGACCTGATGCGCGAGGCGGCCAATGCCTCGCAGCTGCGGCGCAACTTCGACGGCTCGCCGCTGCTGCGCGTGCCCGAGATGTTCTGGGACTACTGCCGCGAGAACGTGCTGGTCATGGAGCGCATGGGCGGCGTGCCCGTCAGCCGCATCGACGAATTGCGCGCCGCCGGCGTCGACCTCAAGAAGCTCTCGCGCGACGGCGTCGAGATCTTCTTCACGCAGGTGTTCCGCGACGGCTTCTTCCACGCCGACATGCACCCGGGCAACATCGCCGTGGGCACCGTCGGCGCCGACCTGGGGCGCTACATCGCCCTGGACTTCGGGATCATGGGCACGCTGACCGATGTCGACCGCGATTACCTCGCCCGCAACTTCCTGGCCTTCTTCCAGCGCGACTACCGGCGCGTCGCCCAGACCCACGTCGAGTCGGGCTGGGTGCCGCGCGACACGCGGGTCGACGAGCTCGAAAGCGCGATCCGCGCGGTCTGCGAACCGATCTTCGACCGGCCCCTCAAGGACATCTCGTTCGGCCAGGTGCTGCTGCGCCTGTTCGCCGCCTCGCGCCGCTTCAACGTCGAGATCCAGCCCCAGCTGGTCCTGCTGCAAAAGACGCTGCTCAACGTCGAGGGCCTGGGCCGGCAGCTCGACCCCGACCTCGACCTGTGGCGTACCGCCAAGCCCTTCCTCGAGGACTGGATGAAGCGCCAGATCGGCTGGCGCGGCTTTCGCGACCGGATGATCGACGAGGCCATACCCTGGAGCCAGTTCCTGCCGCGCATGCCGCGCCTGGTCCACGATGCGCTGGCGCGCGAGGACCGGTCGGCGGCGATGGTCGGCGAACTGCGTCGCCTGCGCCAGGCGCAGGAGCGCCATACGCAGGCGCTCGTTTCGGTGGCGGTCGCGCTGGTCGCGCTGGCGCTGATGATCGCCTGGTACTTCTCCGGGCTGCCGCTTCCGTGATACTTTTCCCGCCCACCCGCCGCTGCCGCTGCCGGCGCCACGCCGGCCGCGGCGCGGCGCCGGCCAGGAGCGCATGGCAATGAAGCCGACACCATGAACATCGTCATCCTCGCCGCCGGCCAGGGCAAGCGGATGCGCTCCTCGCTGCCCAAGGTGCTGCAGCCGCTGGCGGGCCGGCCGCTGCTGGCCCACGTCATCGCCCTGGCGCGCGCCACGGCGCACGCCTGCGGCCGCGCGGCGCGCATCGTGGTGGTCGTCGGCCACGGTGCCGAGGCGGTGCGCGCGGCCTTCGCCGCCGATCCGGAGCTGCACTTCGTCGTGCAGGAGCCGCAGCGCGGCACCGGGCACGCGGTGCAGCAGGCACTGCCGCTGCTCGACGCGGCCCTGCCCACGCTGGTGCTGTACGGCGACGTGCCGCTGCTGCGCGTGCCGACGCTGGCCGGGCTCATCGACGCGGCCAGCCGCGATCCGGACGCCGCGCTCGGCGTGCTCACCGTCCACGTCGCCGATCCGGCCGGCTACGGCCGCATCCTGCGCGACGCCGCGGGCCATGTGCGCGGCATCGTCGAGGAGCGCGATGCCAGCGCCGACGAGCGGCGCATCACCGAGATCAACACCGGCATCCTGTTCGCGCCCACGGCCGGGCTGGGACGCTGGCTGGCCGGCCTGTCCAGCGACAACGCGCAGGGCGAGTACTACCTCACCGACGTGGTCGCAGCGGCCCGCGCCGAGGCCTACCCCATCGTCAGCAGCCCCGCGGCCGACGCCGACGAGACGCTCGGCGTGAACTCCAAGGCGCAACTGGCGCAGCTCGAGCGCATCGCCCAGCGCCGCCATGCCGCCGCGCTGCTGGAACTCGGTGCCACGCTGGCCGATCCCGACCGCATCGACGTGCGCGGCACGCTGCAGCTCGGCAGCGATGTGCGCATCGACGTGGGCTGCGTGTTCGAGGGCCACGTGAGCCTGGCCGACGGCGCGCAGATCGGGCCGTACTGCGTGCTGCGCGATTCGAGCATCGGCGCCCGCACCGTGGTGCAGGCGTTCTCGCACCTCGACGGCGCCACGGTGGGCGCCGAGGCCATCATCGGCCCCTATGCGCGGCTGCGGCCCGGCGCGCGCCTCGACGACGAGGTGCACATCGGCAATTTCGTCGAGGTCAAGGCAAGCCATCTCGAGCGGGGCACCAAGGCCAATCACCTGGCCTACGTGGGCGATGCGCACGTCGGCCCGCGCAGCAATATCGGCGCGGGCACCATCTTCGCCAACTACGACGGCGCCAACAAGCACCGCTCCGAGGTCGGCGCCAACGTCCACGTCGGCAGCAACTCGGTGCTGGTGGCGCCGGTGCAGGTCGGCGACGGTGCCACCATAGGCGCCGGATCCACGGTGAGCGGCACCGTGGCCGGCGGCAAGCTCACGGTGGCGCGCGCCAAGGCGGTGACGATAGAAGGATGGCGGCGCGCGGCGAAAAAAACGGGCTAGGGCCTGGGCCGGCCCTCACCCCCATCCAGTGCCTGATTGAGCACGCGCGCCAGCCGTGCCCCGGCCAGGGCGATCCGTTCCTGCACGATCTGCCGCCCGCGCGCGACATATTCCCGCGACAGGGTGACCCGCGGACCCTCGCCCGCATCGAGCGCGTCGCGGTGGGCGCAGTCGACACCGTCGATCGCCAGCGCGAAGCGGCGCGCGATATCGTTGGATTCCTCGGCCCAGCGCTGCGGCGGAGCGGCGACGTCCCGCTCGTCGAGCGCGCGCGCGCGCTCGAGCAGCTCGGCCAGCGCCGCCGCGGGCAGGGCGCCGTCCACCGGACGCAGCGCCAGGTTCACCAGGTGGCTGTCCCAGAAGGCGTGCAGCGATTCGTCGCCGCGCGCATGGTGGCGCGCCGCGCCGCCGTCCCAGGGGCCGGTCCCGCGCCCCGGCTCGTGCGCCGACCGGCCATAGGGTGTGACACGGATCCGGTTGGCCCCTTCGGCCAGGTCGGCCGCATGCAGCGGCTGGTGCAGGTCGCCGACCAGGTGCACGACCCACTTGAGGGCGACATTGCGGTCGGCGCGGCTGCGACCGTCGTCGGCCAGCACCGCCAGCAGCAGCGGCAGCTGCGCGCTGGCGCAGTCGCCCTGCGGGCACCAGGCCGCCGGCGGGCGCTCGCGCTCGCAGACCGGGCGATTGTCGTAATGCCAGTGCGGCCGGTCGGCGGGGCCGCCGCGGATCTCGTCGGCCCAGTCGGCAACCTCCGCAAGGCTGTGCCGGCCCGAGTAGCGGCCGTTGCGGTCGCGATCGTCGACGAGCAGCGCCTGCACGGCCGCCTGCGCAGCCGGCGTCAACAGCTGGTCGGCCACGGCCCCGACGGCGCGGTGTCCGACGGGTCCCCAGGCCCGAGCCGGCGCCGCCATGAGCGCCGCCAGCAGCGCAACGAGCGCCACCGCCGCACGCAGTGGCCGCGCCAGCGGCGCCGCTGCGCGGGCCGGCGCGTGGCGTGAGCCGATGGTGCCGGGCCGCGCGCCCGCCCCTTGCCTGCAGTCCATTAGCGATTCCCGCGCCCGACGCCGGCGCAAATTCGAACGACGGCGGTCGATGGCAAATCCGCCGCGGCGATTTTCGCACTTCCATCCGTGCCAGGTTTGACGCGGGCGGTTTCGCTTGCGATGATCCGCGCCCGTTCCCCGACGAACGCGCAGCGCCTTGCGCAGGAAAGCGCCCGATGACCCTCCGTTCCGCATGGTCCACCCCTTTGCTCGTCGCCGTGCTGGGCACGGTCGTCCTGGCGCTGCCGGCCCGGGCGGCGCCGCGCCACCTCGAGGCCGATGATTTCCTGCGCGTGCACTCGGTCGAGAATCCCGCCTGTTCGGCCGATGGCGCGTGGGCGGCCTATACCGTCACCGGCGCCGACCTCGAGGCCGACGAGGCGCGCACCGAGCTGTGGGCCGTCAATTGGGCCGGAACCGAACACCTGCGCCTCACCGCGCCGGCGGCGTCGATCAGCAGTCCGGCGTTCAGCCCCGACGGCCGCTACATCTCCTACCTGGCCGGCCAGGGCGCCGACGGCAAGCCGCAGATCATGTTGATCGATCGGCGTGGCGGCGAGCCCCAGGCGATAACCGCCGTCAGCGGCGATATCGGCGATTACCAGTGGTCGCCCGACAGCGCGCGCATCGTCCTGGCCCTGTCGCCGGGCGACGCTCCGGCCGCAGGCGACGCCCACGCCGCCGGTGCCAAGGTGCCCAAGCCCATCGTCATCGACCGCCTGCATTTCAAGCAGGACCGCAAGGGCTATGTCACGGCGGCCGACCGGGCGCAGCTGTTCCTGCTCGACGTCGCCACGCATGCGCTCACGCCGCTCACGCGCGACGTGCGCTACGACGACGGCTCGCCGGCGTGGTCACCCGACGGCCGCCAGGTGGCCTTCGTGAGCTCTCGCGATACCGATCCGGACCGCAGCGGCGCCGAGGAACTCTATGTGATCGATGCGCGCGCCGATGCCGCGCCGCGCCGCGTGGCCGCGCTGGCAACCCCGAATCGCCAGCAACTGCTGTGGACGCCGGACGGCCGGGCCATCGCGCTCAGCGTCGGACAGGAGGCGCGCCTGGGCGCGTACGCGCAGGACCTGCTGGCGCTCGTGGCGCTGGCCGACGGCAAGCTCACGGCGCTGACGGCACGATACGATCGGGCCGCCTCGCACCCGGTGCTGTCGGCGCAGCCGGCCGGCGTGATGGTGCTGGTCGAGGACGACGGGTCCCAGGTTCCGGCGCTCGTCGACCTGGCCTCCGGGTCCGTCACGCCGGTGCTCAAGGGCAAGCGCATGGTCACCGACCAATGCGCGGGCGCGGGCCACGTCTTCGTGGTGGCGGCCACCGACACGACGCCGCCGGAGATCCAGGCCCTCGAGGGCGGGCAGTTGCGCCGGCTGAGCACGCACAACGATGCGTTCATGGCCGACCTGGCGCTGGGGGCCGTCGAGGACATCGCCTTTCGCGGCGCCGATGGCACCGAGGTCCACGGCCTGCTCACCAGGCCGCTGGGCTACGAGCCGGGCCGGCGCTACCCGACCCTGCTGTGGATACACGGCGGGCCCAACGGCCAGGACGGCCACGGACTCGATTTCACCGACTATCCGCTGGCGCTGGAACGCCAGTTCTTCGCCGCCCACGGCTATGCGGTGCTGGCAGTCAACTACCACGGGTCCAGCGGGCGCGGCGCGGCCTTCGCCAGCAGCATCGCCGGCGACTGGGGCCACAAGGAGGTGGTCGACCTGCTCGCGGCGGCCGACTACGCGGTGCGGGAAAAGATCGCCGATCCGCAGCGGCTGGGCATCGGCGGCTGGAGCTATGGCGGCATCCTGACCGACTACACCATCGCCAGCGACACGCGCTTCAAGGCGGCCATCAGCGGCGCCGGCAGCGCCAACCAGTTGTCGATGTTCGGCAGCGACCAGTACATCCTGCAATACAACGCGGAACTGGGCGCGCCTTGGAAGGCCGAGAAGCTCTGGCTGCAGGTCTCCTACCCCTTCTTCCACGCCGATCGCATCCGCACGCCCACGCTCTTCCTGGGCGGCGAGAAGGACTTCAACGTGCCGATCGCGGGCGGCGAGCAGATGTACGAGGCGCTGCGCACGCTGGGCGTGCCGACGCAGCTGGTCGTCTACCCGGGGCAGTTCCACCTGTTCGAGCGCCCCAGCTACATCAAGGACCGGATGACGCGCGATCTCGAGTGGTACGACCGCTACCTGAAGACGGCGCCGTAGCGCGACGCCGGCACCCGCCCGCTATTGGCCGGTGTCGCGGTCGCGGGCCGCGGCCAGCGCCCCCTCGACGACCGACTGCGTGAGGGTGGGGGCGAAGGTCTCGATGAACGACAGCGCATACGCGCGCAGCAGCGTGCCGCGGCGTATCGCCAGGCGCGTGGTGTTTATCTCGAACAGGTGGCCGGCCTCGATCGCGCCCAGATCGCGGTCGCGGTCCTCGTCGAAGGCGAACCCGGCCACGATGCCCACGCCCACGCCGAGCGCCACGTAGGTCTTGACGACGTCGGCGTCCATCGCGCTGATGACGATGTGCGGCCGACGGCCCTCGCGCGCGAAGGCCGCATCGATGTGCGAGCGTCCGGTGAACCCGGGTTCGTAGGTGACGATAGGGTAGGCGCCGAGCCGCTCCAGCGTGAGCGGCTTGCCGTCGAGCAGCTCATGGCCCTTGGGCACGATCACGCAGTGGGTCCAGCGGTAGCAGGGCAGTGCGACGAGCTGCTCGTAGTCGGCCAGCGCCTCGGTGGCGATGCCGATGTCGGCCTCGCCGCTGATCAGCAGCTGGGCGATCTGGTGCGGCGAGCCCTGGTGCAGGTTGAGCGTGACGCGCGGATACAGCGCGCGGAAATCATTGACCGCGCCGGGCAGCGCATAGCGCGCCTGCGAGTGCGTCGCCGCGATGGTGAGCTCCCCGGTCTCGCGGGCGGAGAAATTCTCCGCGGCGTTGTGCAGGTTCTGCGCGTCGAGCAGGATGCGCTCGATAATGGGCAGCACCGAGGCGCCCGGCTCGGTCAGGCGCGTGAGGCGCTTGCCGGCGCGCTCGAAGATCTCCACGCCCAGCTCGTCCTCGAGTTCGCGGATCTGCCGGCTGACGCCGGGCTGGGACGTGTGCAGGGCGGCCGCCACTTCGGTCAGGTTGAATCCGCGGCGCGCCGCCTCGCGCACCGAACGCAGTTGTTGGAAATTCATGGGTCGGGGCAGGCAATCGATATTTGGAATTCGCATTATCCATGCGATTTTGAAGCGATAAGTGAATTTGGGGTTCTATCGATATCCGTTTATCGCATATGCAAGGCCCCCATCGAGGGCGTTGCCGCGACGGCTGGCATGCGGTGTATCCGCTTTAAAATTTTGGCGCTTAAGGTGTTGAAGAGGAAAGAAGCATGCAGATCGGTATAGATCTCGGCGGAACCAAGATAGAAATCATCGCCATCGACGGCGCGGGCGCCACCGTGCACCAGTCCCGGGTGGCGACGCCCGCCGGCAATTACCGCAAGACGCTCGATTGCATTGCCGGCCTTGTCGGCCGGGTCGAGGCGGCGCATGGGCGCGCGAGCGGCATCGGCATCGGCACGCCCGGATCGCGCTCGCGGGTCGACGGACGGATGAAGAACTCCAACTCGGTCTGCCTCAACGGCCAGCCGCTGCTCGAGGATCTGCAGGCGCAGCTGGGCCGGCCGGTGCACCTCGCCAACGACGCCGACTGCTTCGCGCTGTCGGAGGCGGTCGATGGCGCCGGGGCCGGCAGCGGCGTGGTGTTCGGCGTGATCCTGGGAACGGGCGTGGGCGGCGGGCTGGTCGTGCAAGGCCGCGCGCTCGACGGCCCCAATGGCATCGCCGGCGAGTGGGGCCACAATCGGCTGGTGCTCGGCGATGGCCAGGGACGCGATGCGCCGCGCCCCTGCTATTGCGGGCGGGTCGGCTGTGTCGAGACCGTGCTGGCCGGACCGGCGCTGGAGGCCGACCATGCCGCCGCGAGCGGCGCCGGTGCGCAGGCCCCGCTAGGCGCGGCGCAGATCGCGCAGCGGGCCGCCGCGGGCGATGAAGAATGCCTGCGCACGCTGGACCGCTATGCGCGCCACCTGGCGCAGGCCCTGGCGGTCGTCATCAACATCGTCGATCCGGATGTCATCGTGCTCGGTGGCGGCGTCTCCAACATCGACGCCTTGTACGAGATGGTGCCGCGTCACTGGTCGCGCTGGGTGTTCGCCGATACGGTGCTCACGCGCCTGGTGCGCAACCGCCACGGCGACGCCTCCGGCGTGCGTGGCGCGGCCTGGCTGTGCGGCCGTCCGGGCCGGTAAAGCCGGAATCGCGCGCTCAGCAGTCGTCCTGCGGGCGGTCGGGCGTGCCCGGATAGGGATTGCGCAATGCGTCGACCAGCCCATGGAGCGCCGCGCGGACCTGGGCCTCGCTGCAGCCGATGAGCAGGGCATCCTCGAAGGCGTCCTGCGTCATCTGGCGCAATTCGGCGTAGTTCTCGTTGAGCACCTTGATCTTTTCCAGGCACGAGACCGGCGCACCATCGTCCTGCCGCCATACCGGCGGCTTCGTGGTCGCGCTGACAGCCGCACGGTCAGCGGCACGGTCAGCGCCGCTGTCAGCGGCGCCGTCGGTGCCACGCTCGGCCGGCGGCACGGTGATGCGGGGCGGTGGGGCGTTCATGGTCCCCGATTATGCCTTTCCCGAGCGGCGCGCTGAACCCGGCCACGGGCCGGGGCGCAGCGCGCGCTGCGGTAGACTGACGATGAAATGCGCCGCACCATTCCCCTCCTGCTGACCCTGTTTCTGCTGGTCTGCGCGCAAAGCGCCGGCCTGATGCATGGCATCGGCCACGCATCGGCGCGCCATGACGCGGCCGGCGCGAGCGCGCACGTCCTCGCGCAGGGCAGCGCGACGCCGGCCCGCCAGGAACCGGCCGACAATGCTTGCGAGAAGTGCTTCCAGTTCGCGCCCTTCTCCGGTGGCGCGGCGCCGGTGCCCCCGGCCCTGCTGGTTGCCGAAACGATCGATGCGCCAGCGCGGATGCCGCTGGCCGCACTCGTGGCCCGCGACGCACCGCCGTCGCGCAGCCGCGGCCCGCCCCTCTACCTCTGATTCGCGTCTGCGCTGTACCGCGCGCGCCACCGGGTTCGACCGAATCCGGCGCGCAGCCCGGTGAATGCCATGCTGCTTCCGGAGGTTCCCTGATGTCGTGTCTTACGCCCCGCCTGATCGCGGGCTTATGGCTGCTAGCGCCAGCGGCGGTGCTGGCCCAGGTGGCCGCGCCGCAACCACCGGCGGCTGTGGGCACCGAGGCGCCGGCTGCCGATGCCACCGCGGCGACGGCGCCGGCCGGCGCCGCGGCGACCCCACCGGCCAACGATGGCCAGCTCGAATCGATCGAGGTCGTGTCGCGCCGGCTGAACGACGCGCGCACCGGCATCGAGACCCAGGTGGGCGCGTCGGTCTACACGATAGATGCCGCGTCCATCGCCGCCATGCCGGGCGGAGACAACGGCCTGCTCAACCAGGCCATCATGCAGGCACCCGAGGTGGCGCAGGATTCCTTCGGCCAGTTCCACGTGCGCGGCGAGCACAACGGCCTGCAGTACCGGCTCAACGGCATCATCCTGCCCGAGGGCATCAGCGGCTTTGGCCAGTCGCTCGATCCGCGGCTGATCTCCTCGATGCAGTTGATCACCGGGGCGCTGCCGGCCGAATACGGGCTGCGCACCGCGGGCATCATCGACCTGAGTACCAAGAGCGGCGCGCTCGATCCGGGCGGCACCGTTTCGCTCTACGGCGGCACCCACGGCACCGTCGCGCCGAGCATCAACTACGGCGGTTCGTCCGGGCGTTTCCACTATTTCGTGTCGGGCGACGCCATGGTCAACGACCTGGGCATCGAATCGCCCGATGGCCGCTCCACGCCGCTGCACGACCGCACCAAGCAGTACCACGGCTTTGCCTATCTCGAGGACGTGATCGACGAGGAGAACCGCCTCAACCTGATCCTGGCGACCTCGAACGGCCAGTTCCAGATTCCCGACCGCTCGCGCGAACAGCCGGAAGAGGGCTATTCGGTGAACGGGCAGAGCACCTATCCGAGCGCGGCGCTCGACGAGAACCAGCGCGAGCAGACGCAGTTCGCGATCATCGGCTGGCAGCATTCGCGCGGGCCGCTGGACCTGCAGACCTCGCTCACGGTGCGCAGCTCGGTCCTGCAATTCACCCCCGACCTGGTGGGCGACCTGCTGTTCGACGGCATCGCCCAGAGTGCGCGCAAGGCCAACCTGGCCTTCGACTGGCAGGGCGACAGCGCCTACCAGGTCAACGACACCCATACGGTGCGGGTCGGCTGGTTCCTCCAGAGCGACCGCTCGACCAGCGATACCAGCTCGGTGGTGCTGCCGCTGAACAACGAGCAGCAGGCGGGTCCCCCGGAAACCATCACCGACAACGGCGCCCGCACCGAGCACATCGAGAGCGTGTACCTCCAGGACGAGTGGAAGTGGACGCGGACGGTGACCGTCAATTACGGGCTGCGCTTCGACACCTTCACCGCGTACACCGACGCCAGCCAGCTGAGTCCGCGCCTGAACATCGTCTGGAAGCCGCAGGCCCGGACCACGGTCCATGCCGGCTACGCCCGGTATTTCTCGCCGCCGCCGTTCGAGCTCGTCGGCAACCAGAGCATCGACAAGTTCCTCCACACCAGCGGCGGGCCCGAAGCACCTTTCAACCCCGGCGGTCCGCCCGACGTGGACCGCTCCGACACGCCGCTGCCGGAGCGCGCCAACTACCTGGACGTGGGCGTGCTGCAGGCGGTCAACCAGCAGCTCACGCTCGGGGTCGACAGCTACTTCAAGCGTTCCTCGGAACTGATCGACGAAGGCCAGTTCGGCGCCCCCATCATCCTCACGCCGTTCAACTACCGCTACGGCCGCCAGTACGGCGCCGAGCTCACCGCCAACTACGCCGCCGAAGCGCTCTCGGCGTATCTCAACCTGGGCTGGGAGACGGCGCAGGGCCGCGACATCACCTCGGCCCAGTTCAACTTCTCGCCGCCGGACCTGGCCTACATCGCCGGAAACTACATTTCACTGGACCACGAGCAGAAGGTCACGGCATCCGGGGGCGCCTCGTACAACTGGGGCGACACGCGCCTGAGCAGCGACTTCCTGCTCGGCTCGGGCCTGCGCGCCGACCTGGAACTGCCCGGCGGCGGCAGCATCCCGAACGGCCGGCGCCTGCCGTATTACACCCAGGTCAACGCCGGCGTGAGCCATGTGTTCCGCGCCCAGGGCGCGGCGCCGCTCACGGCCCGCTTCGATATCGTGAACCTCTTCGACCGCCAGTACGAGATCCGCGACGGCACGGGCGTCGGCGTCGGCGCGCCGCAATACGGGCCGCGGCGCGGTTTCTTCGTGGGGCTTTCGCGGCCGTTGTAGGCGGCGTTTGGGCCCTCACCCCGGCCCTCTCCCGCGCGCGGGAGAGGGTGGCTAAGACCGGTGCACTCCCTCTCCCGCGTGCGGGAGAGGGTCGGGGTGAGGGCCCCTCAGCCCTGCAGCGCCTGCGCGAAGTCCGCCCGCAGGTCCTCGATCTCCTCGATGCCCACCGAAACCCGGATCAGGCTGTCGGCGATGCCCATGGCGGCGCGCCGCTGCGCGCCCATCTCGAAATAGATGGTGTCGGCCACCGGTATCGCCAGCGTGCGGTTGTCGGCCAGGTGGCTCGAGAGGATCACCAGCTTCAGGGCATCGAGGAAGTCGAGGTGATCGATCCCGGCGCGCAGCTCGAAGCTCAGCAGCGGCCCGAAAGCGCGGAACAGTTCGGCGGCGCGGCGGTGCTGCGGATGGCTGGCCAGCCCCGGATAGTAGACGCGCGCCACCTGGGGCTGCTGCTCGAGCCAGGCGGCGAGCGCCAGCGCGTTGCCGCTGGTGCGATCGACGCGCAGCTGCAGGGTCTCGGCGCCGATGGCGATCCGATGGGCATCCTCGGCGCGCAGCGTGCCGCCCATGTCGCGCAGGCCCTTCTTGCGGATCTGCAGCAGGCCCCAGCCCGAGGGGTCGCCCTTGCGGTAGCTGTCCAGGATGTTCGGATAGCGCGACCAGTCGAACAGGCCGGTCTCGCAGACCGCGCCGCCCAGCGCATCCCCATGGCCCGAGATGCCCTTGCTCAGCGAGTGCACGACCAGGCCAGCCTGCACGTCGCGCGGCCGGAACAGCGCCGGCGTGGTGATCGTGCTGTCGACGATGTAGAGCACGCCGCGCCGCGCGCACAGTGCGCCTATGGCAGCCAGATCGGCGACCTGGGTGCGCGGATTGGCGATGGTCTCGACGAACACGATGCGCGTCTCGGGGCGCAGCGCGGCCTCCACCGCCCCGGCCTCGCTGGCGTCGACGAGGCTCACCTGCACGCCCATGCGCTCCAGGGTCAGCAGCAGGCTGTAGGTGTTGCCGAACAGGAACTGGCTGCTGACCAGGTGATCCCCTGCCTGCAGCAGGGAAATCAGCGTCGAGGCGATGGCGGCCATGCCGGTGCCAAAGCTGGCGGTGCCGCGTGCATCCTCGAGCAGGCTGATCTTGGCTTCGAGCGCCGCGTTCGTCGGATTGCCTTGGCGCGCGTAGACATAACCGGGCTTCTCGCCCTGGAAGACCGCGGCCAGCTCGCGGGCCGACCGGTAACCGTAGGCCACGGATGTGTGCACCGGCTTGTGCGCGGCGCCGTGCTCGACGCCCGCGAGGCGGTCCGCGTGCAGTATGCGTGTGGTCAGGCCCGGTTTGCTCATCGGCTGCTCGGTCGGTTGTGAGGAGTGGCGCGCTGCGGCAATTGTAGGCGTTCGGAATCCACCCGCTACTCGCGCGTTGACACGCGGCCGGGCGCGGCTACGATTTTGGCCACGGGTCCGCGCCGGTCTGCCGCGGGCCCGTGATCGTTCGGGCTCCGGCCCATTCCCCCAACCGCGGATGGTTCATCGTCGCATGTCATACAAGCCCCCACGGGCGCGCTCGCCCGGCAGCTCCGCCGATCCGTTCGCCAGCATCGTCGAGCATCGTTCGTCGGGCTCGCACCAGCGCCAGCCCGAGTCGCCCTACGACCGCTCGCTCAACCGTTCCACGGTGACCTGGCTGCACGAGCTGCCCTCGGAAGTGCGGCCGCGCGAGTCCACCGTGCGCTTTCCGCGCATCCTCAACCGCCTGTCGCGCTACTGGGATTCGCCGCGCATGCTCGACGAGATCTTCGCCGAGCTGCTGGTCGACAAGCGCGTCGGCCGCAAGGGCTTCCCGCCGGCGATACTTGCCGAGATCCGCGCACTGTATGCGCACTACAAGTCGCTGCATCCGGAGCCGGCCGCCGATCTCTGGGACTCGGTGCCCGACCGCTACCGCAAGGTCCGCGTCCGCTTCTAGCGGGACCTCAGTCCCGCGCCGGCCGCTTGCCCAGCTTGCGCTGCAGCGTGCGCCGGTGCATCTTGAGCGCCCTTGCGGTGGCGCTGATGTTGTTGCCGTTCTCCAGCAGCACGCGCTGGATGTGTTCCCACTCCAGGCGCGAGACCGAATACGTCTCTTCGGGCGCGGTCTCCAGGTCCGGGCTCTGGTCCTCCAGCAGCGCCTTGACGATGCTGTCGACGTCCACCGGCTTGGCCAGGTACTGGCGCGCCCCCAGCTTGATCGCATCGACCGCCGTGGTGATGCTGGCGTATCCGGTGAGCACGACGATGTCGCACTGCGCGTTGACGGCGCGCAGCTGCTCGATCAGCTTCAGCCCCGACTGCCCCGCCAGGTTGAGGTCGAGCAGGGCGAAATCCGGGACGTAGCCGCCGGCCAGCAGTTCCGCGCAGGCGTCGACCGACGCGGCGGGCTGCACGGCAAAGCCGCGTGCGCCCAGTGCGCGCGCCAGCACGCGCGCGAGCGTCGCGTCGTCGTCGACGAGCAGCAGGTTGCCGTGCAGTCGTGGCGGCACCGCGCTCATGGCGCACCCCCGCCGGCGGCCAGCAGCGCGTCGAGCGGCAGCCGCACGCGCGCAATGGTGCCGCCGCCGGGCCGGGACGCGAAGCCCAGTTCGCCGCCGCTGCGCTCGATGGCGGCGTAGGCCAGCACCAGGCCCATGCCCAGGCCGTCCTGGCGCGTGGTGACCAGGTCCCTGCCCAGGCCCAGCTGGACCTCGGTGGCTATGCCGCTGCCGCGGTCGAGCACCTGCAGTTCCAGAGCGTGCGCGTCCCACTGCGCGCTGACCGCCACCTGGTCGGGGCTGGCATCGGCGGCGTTGTTGAACAGGTTCAACAGCGCCTGGCCCAGCGTGGCGTCGATGGCCACCCGCGGGCCCGGGATGGCGCCACGCACCTCGAGTCGCGGTGTCACCAGCGGCCGCTGCCGGCGCCAGCGCTCGACCAGGCCGGCGAGCCACTCGTCGAGCGGCATCGCGCTGAGCGACTCGGCGCGCGAGCTGCCGGCCTGTGCCGCCAGCTGGGTGATGATGCCCTTGCAGTCCTGGATCTGGCCTTGCATCAGTTCCAGGTCGGGGCGCAGCGCGCCGGGCAGGCGCGCGTCGCGCAGCAGCTCGCCGGCAAGCACCGCCAGCGTCGCCAGCGGCGTGCCCAGCTCGTGGGCGGCGCCGGCGGCCAGGTTGCCCAGCGCGACGACGCGCTCGCTGCGCAAGGCCGCCTCGCGCGCCGCCGCCAGCTCGGCATCGCGCCGCCGCACGGCTGCGGTCAGGCGCAGCACCGACCAGCAGATCGTGACGGCCGAGACGACGAAGACCGCCCACATGCCGATGAGGTGGATCTGCAGCGCCTTCTCGTGGTCGTGGATGTGCACTTCGGCGTGGACGAAATTGACCAGCGAGTACGCCGCCACGCACAGCGCGGCCAGCAGGGTCGCCAGCGGCGGCTCCAGCACTGCCGCACCCGCGGCGATCCAGAGCAGGTACAGCGAGATCAGCGGGTTGGTCGAGCCGCCGGCGAAATAGGCGATCGCCGTGAGCGCCGCGACGTCGAACAGCAGCTGCGCGAACAGCTGGCGGTCGCTGGCCGCGGCGCCGCCGCGGACGCCGTAGGCGATGGTGGCCAGGTTCAGGCCCACCTGGGCCGTGCAGATCGCCAGCACCGGTTCGAGTGCGGCGCCTGCGCCCAGCCATTGCGCCGTGAGCAGCACCAGCGCCAGTTCGGCAAGCACCGCCACCCAGCGCAGGGCGACCAGGCGCCGCAGGCGGTTGCCGGCGTCGCGGGGAGGGGAGAGGACGGCGCTCATCGGGGCAGGGTGGATCGCCGGCGATCATACGGGACCGCGTCCGCGTCCCTGCGCGCCTGCGGCAAAGTGCCGCAGGGGAAAAAGAAAAGGCGCCGCGGGGCAAGCATCCTGCCCGCGCGGCACCTTGTAAAAACCCCGGATTGCGCTGCCCGCCCGCTCCAGGGAGGAGAAGCTCAGAAGTAGTAGCGCCCCGTCAAGCCTATGGTGCGGGGGCGCACCGTGTAGCCCTCGACCACGGTGTTGACCTCCGGGGTCTGGATGATTTTCTGGTCGTTGTTGAGATTCTTGGCATAGAGCGAAACCTCGTACTTCGTCGCGGCCAGGGTCACGCTGGCGTTGAGCACGCCATAGGACGGATTGGCGAAGTCCGGATTGGTCGGGTCGTAGCTGCCGTACGAATGGCCGGTCCAGGAATAGTCGGCGCGCGAGCGCAGGGTGTACAGGCCGCTGAGCGGGCGGTTGTACGAGACGGCGGCGGTGTAGGTCGCGGCGGGGACGTCGATCAGGTGGGCGCCGACGGCGACGGTCTTGGGGTTGGCGCTTTCCGTGACCACCGCGTGCTCGGCGCTGGCCGTCAGGCCGAACTTCAGACCGGCCGTGGCGCGGTAGCTGGCCTCGAGCTCGGCACCGTAGATCTTCGCGTTGCCGATATTGGCGGTGAAGTAGTAGCCGCAGGTCGGCAGGTAGATCTGCTGCTGGATGTTCGACCATTGCGTGAGGAAGGCGGCCGCATCCAGGGAGAAGCCGAGCGTGGGCGCGCGGTTCTTGCTGCCGAATTCGTAGGTCCAGAGGCTGTCGGAGCCGAAGTGCGTCGGCTGGGTGGTCTGGCCGATATTGGCGAAATCGCCCGCGCAGACCGAGGTCGGGCCGAAGACGATGGGACCGGTCGGACCGCCCAGGCGGAAGCCCTTGGATGCGGATGCGTAGACCGACGAGTTGTCGCTCAAGTCGAGCGCAAGCGAGGCCTTGGGCGTGAATGCCTGGTAGCTCGCCGTCTGGTAGTAGGGGCTGATGTTGCCGATCTGGTAGAAGCCGATCTCGGTCGAGTTGAAGTTCTCGCGCGAGGTGGCGTAGCGCGCCCCCACGCTTGCGTGCAGCCGGCTCAGCACGTCGTAGTCGGCCTGGCCGAAGATCGCGTACTGCTGTTCGCGATAGGTGCGGTCGTCGGATTCGTCGATGCCGTTGGGGAAGTACGCCGCGGCGCCGAGCAGGGGGTAGAAGGCCGAGAAGGGCGTGCCATTGCCCGGGAAGCCGGTGGACTGTTCCATCGGTACGCCATAGATGCTCTGGAACGCCTGGTTGATGCCGGGTATCTGCTGGTAGTTGGTGTTGTGGATCCACTGGTCGGCGTAATACAGGCCCGCCACCCATTGCAGGTGGGTGCGCGCGCGGTCCTCGGCATTTGACGAGAGGCGCAGTTCCTGCGAAATCTGGCGGTAGTGGGTGCTGAACTCCACCGGCGAGCGCAAGGTGCCGATCAGCGCATCGTTGAGCGCCTGGTTCTGCGAAAAGATCGGATTGAATGCGGGGTAGAACGGGTTGGTCGCGGGGGTTCCGGCGGCCGCAGGCAGGGTGTCCAGGAAGGCGCCGGCGAAGGTCGCGCTGTTGTAGAAGGTGCCGTCCTCCTGGCGGTCGTACTTGCGCACGTACAGTCCGGTCACCGAGGTGAAGTCGGCGAACCCAAGCGGCTTGGAGACCGTGAGGCTGGGCAACAGCATCATGTCGTTGCCGAACTCGCGCACCTGCTTGTCCTGCTCCCACAGGCCCAGCGAGGCGCTCAGGATGTTGCTCGAGGTCACGCTGGTGCCGCCGCGGTACGGGTAGAAGGCCGCGTTGTCGCCGGTGACGTCGCGCTGGTAATACAGCGACGGCGCGATCGTCAGGCCGCCGCCCAGGGCCAGCTTGCCGTTGAGGTGCAGGGTGAAGATGTCCTCGGTGTTCACCCCCTTGTCGTCGAGCACGCCGCTCAGGGAGTAGTGGTCGATGTAGCCGCTGTCGTGGCTGTAGCCGACGCTGCCGCGCACGGCGAACACGCCGTCCTGGATCGGCAGGTTGACCACGGCCGAGCCGAGGTAGTTCGTGCTGCCGTGCTTCGTGGTCGAGACGTCGCCGGTCGTCTCGCTGGAGAATTCGTGCAGGTTGGGCGCCTCGGTCAGGTAGCGGATCGTCCCGCCCTCCGAGCTGTCGCCCCAGAGCGTGCCCTGCGGGCCGCGCAGCACCTCGATGCGTTCCAGGTCATAGAGCTTGGGCTGGGCCGAACCCGGGTCGTAGAGGTTCTTGGTCGTGATCGACACGTCGTCGAGGTAGAGTCCCACCGTCGCCGACCCGGAGGTCGAACTCACGCCGCGGATCACCACGTTGGTGGTGCCTTCCGAGGCGGCTGCCGAATTGAACGAGACCCCGGGTATCGCCCGGCTGATGTCGTCGAAATTCCCGATGCGCTGGGCCTTGAAGTCCTCGGCGTTCATGACCGAGATGCTGATCGGCACGTCCTTGATGTTTTCCGAGCGCCGCTGGGCGGTGACGACCACCGCGTCCAGGGTCGTGCCCGCATCCGCGCTGTCGGCGGCCGGCATGCTCGAGGGGGCGGGGGCGGCCGCATCGGCCGCATCGGCGGCATCGGCGGCACGGGCCGTGCCGCCGGCCAGCGCCGCCAGCGCCAGGCCGATGGCCGCGGTTGCGCGCGCGGCGCGCTTGCGGGTGCGTACAGGTGCCGGGGAATTCTTCATAGCGATGAGCCTCCAGTGCGAGATGCGGTTTACGCGTTGCTGTGGAGACCTGCCGCCTGCTTCAGGACTTTCCCGGGGGAAGAGCGTCCCGAGGCCGCATCAGCGTCCCCGACACTTCATCTCCCGGGCTTTTATCCCGCCGTGTATCCGGGCCCTGCGGCCAGCCTCATCTGACGGTGGCTCGCTGCGGCAGGCAACGGCACATCGTCAGATGAGGCTGAGCCCGCAGGACCGGACTGCCTCTCTCGGACCAGACACCCGCACGCTGTGCCCACGATGGGCACCGTCGATCTGCGGGCCGGAACCCTAGACGCACATTTCAGGATAGTTGTTAGCAAGTAGCGTGCCTGCGCGCGCGGCGGCGTCCCGGGCGCCGGGCTTTTCCATCGGCAAACCGCGTTTTGCCTGGGGCCGCACGCGCGCGCACGGCACGCCGGTCGCGCGCTGGGGCGCGGGGCCTTGGCCGGCGCGCGCTTCAAATGGGTGCGGCGCGGCGGCGCGCTGCCCTACCGTGGTTCAACGCGCCGTCGAATCAGGCGCCCGGCGCCTGGCGGGAGAGGCTCTGCAGCAGGTCGAGATCGGTCTTCATGCCGGCGGTCTCGCGGATGCGCCCCAGGATCTGCGAGCGCAGGCGCAGGAACTCCGGCGCCTGGCGCATCTCCTGGCTGCGCTGCTTCGGCGGCAGCGGAACGTCGTAGATCGAGTCGATGCGCCCGGGCCGCGGCGCCATCAGCACGACCCGCTTGCCCAGGTAGATCGCCTCCTCGACATCGTGGGTGACGAAGATCACGGTGCTGCGCTCGAGCTCGGAGACGTGCAGGATCAGGTCGTGCATCACCTCGCGGGTCTGCGCGTCGAGCGCGCCGAACGGTTCGTCCATCAGCAGGATGCGCGGCCGGCTCATCAGCGCGCGGGCGATGGCCACGCGCTGCTGCATGCCGCCCGAGAGCTGGTTCGGATGCTTGTCGGCGGCCGGCGCCAGGCCCATCAGGCGGATCAGCGCGTCGGAGCGCCCGAGCGCCGCCTCGACGCTGCTCGAAGTGCGGTCGCGCGTGTGCGCCGACAGGGTGCGCGTGAAGCGGATGTTCTGGGTGACCGTGAGCCAGGGATAGAGGCTGTAGTTCTGGAACACCATGGCGCGGTCGATGCCGGGCGCCCGCACCGGCTTGCCGTCGACGAGGATCTCGCCGGCGGTGTAGGTCTCCAGCCCGCCGATCGCGCGCAGCAGCGTGGACTTGCCGCAGCCCGATGCGCCGACCACGGTGACGAACTCGCCCTCGGCGACCTGGAGCCCGACGTCCTGCAGGGCCGTGACGGCCCCAGAGCCGCGGCCGAAGATCTTGTAGACGCCGCGGCAGTCGACCAGCGGCGCGGCCGCGCGCGCCTCGCTGTGCGGATTCATCCGTTCCCCCGGGGGTTGAGCCAGGGGAACGCCAGCCGGTGGAGCAGGCGGAAGGCCTGGTCGATGGCCAGCCCGATGGCGCCGATCAGCAGGATGCCGGCGAAGATCTTGTCGGTCTGGAGGAAGCGCTGTGCCTTGATGATCGCGTAGCCCAGGCCGGAATTGGCCGCGACGAGCTCGGCCACCACGAGATAGGTCCAGGCCCAGCCCATGGTGATGCGCAGGGTGTCGAGCAGCGCGGGCTTGGCCGAGGCGAGGATGACCTTCTCGACGATCTCCGAGCGCGTCGCGCCCATCGTCTGGGCCGCTTCGATCTGCGCCAGCGGCACCCGGCGCACGTCCTCGGCAACCATCAGCACCATCTGGAAGAAGGTGCCGATGAAGATGATCGCCACCTTCGAGCGCTCGTCGATCCCGATCCACAGCATGACCAGCGGGATGAAGGCCACCGCCGGCATGTAGCGGATGAAGTCGGTCAGCGGCTCGAGCAGCGCCTGGACGCTGCGGTAGGTGCCGATATACAGGCCCAGCGGCAGGGCGATCAGCGCCGAGAGCGCCCAACCGGCCACCACGCGATAGACGCTGATGCCGATGTCGCCGGCCAGGTCGTCCTCGGTGTACCAGCGCCCGAGGCGCAGCGCCACGTCCAGCGGGCCGGGCAGGAATACCTTGTTGATCGCGCCGAAGGTCGAGAGCAGCGTCCACAGCAGCAGCGGCACGAGCAGGCCCACGCCGGCCAGCGCCCAGTACGCGCGCGCGCCCAGCGGGCCGCGGATGGTCCAGAGCGCGCCCAGCGCCTGCCAGGCGCCGCGGCGCGTTGGCGCGGGCATCGCGGCCGCGGCCGGATCGGGCACGGAAGCACCGTTCGTTTTCATGGGCTAGCGGCGCACGGCCTGGTCGAATACCGAGCGGTCGATGCCGCGCGCGGCGTCGGGGTGGCCGTCGATCAGCTGGTTGGCGGCGAGGAACGAGGCGATGAGCGGCGCCACGGCGACCAGGCTGCGGTTGTTCTTCGGATCGAAGGCCTCGGCGTTGGCGGCCGCGTCGAAGAAGTGCGTGCCCGGCAGGAAGACCTTGTAGTCCTCGGGTTTCATGCCGACCACCTTGGCGATGATGCGGGTGGCCTCGTCGGGATGGTCGTGGATGAATGCCACCGTGTCGAACCAGGCCTGCACCATGCCCACGAGGTCCTTGCGCTTGTCGCGGATCGCGCTCTCCTGCGCCACCAGCAGGTCGGGTATCAGCCCGGGCATTTCCCTGGACGTGAACAGCGCATGGCCCTTGCCGCTGTTCTCGATCTGGCTGATCCAGGGGTTCCAGACCACCGCGCCATCGACCCGCCCGCTGATGAAGGCCGCGGCGGCGTCGCCGGCGGCGAGGTTCACGACCTTCACGTCCTTGGGCGAGAGTCCGTGCTGGGCCAGCGCGGTATAGAAGACGAAGTGCGAGACGCTGTACTGTTCCAGGGCGACCGTCTTGCCCTTGAGATCGGCAAAGCCGTGGATCTGCGGCCCCGCCATCACCGCGTCGTTGCCCGCCGAGTTGTCGTTGACCAGAATGGCCTTGATCGGTATGCCCTTGGAGAGCGGCCCCAGCGTATCGGACCAGGTCTGGCTGTTGGCGTCGAGCTGTCCGGTCGACAGCGCCGAGATCGAATCCGAGTAGTTGGGGAACCAGATCAGCTTGACGTCGGCGCCGTGCTTCTTGAAGTAGCCCTTCTGCTCGGCGATGTACCAGGCCGCCCAGCCGGTCCAGTCGGAAACGCCGATCTTGACCTCGGCGCGCGCCGGCGCGGCGTGCAATGCGGCCAGCGCCGCCGCCAGCAACAGCAACATGCGGCTTGCGCCGGCCAGCAGCGCGTCATGGCGGCCGGCGCCGCGCGCCGCGCCGGTCCTGGGGGGAATCGGTTTCACAGGCTACCTCCTTGTTGGATGAAAGCGCGCCAGCCGCCCAGCGCACTGATGTCGCGCGCGCCCTCGAGCGCGCGCGGTTCGGCGACGAAGCCCGACACGGTCGTGCCGTCGGCCAGCGTGACGCTGCCGATGGCCAGCGGCGCGGGCACCTCGGCGACGAAACTGCCGAATTCGGCGGCCGCCAGTTCGTAGACCTCCACCGCGATCGGCTGGCCGCCGGGCCCGACGTGGACCAGCGCCGGCTTGGGCGGGTTGTGGCCGGCCATCGCATACAGGCGATAGTGCGGGGCGGTGTGGGTGGCCTGGCGCAGGCGCGCGCCGCGCGAGCTCAGCTGCCAGTGCAGCGGCATGCCCGAGAGGTGCGCGCCCACGACCGCCAGGGCGATCGGCGCGCCCGCGGCGGCGTCGGCCAGGTCCAGCGCCGGCCGGGCCGGCAGCGGCGCAACCGCCTCGTAGCGCTGCGCCAGCGCAAGCAGCGCGCGGTCGGCCCACGCCGGCGCGATCAGGCTGGCGCCGAAGCCCGTGCCGTTGGCGCGGAACCCGGCCGGGACCGAGATCGCGCTCATGTCGAGCAGGTTGACGAAGTTGGTGTAGTGGCCGAGGTTGCTGTTGAGCGCGACCGGCTCGGCCAGCAGCTCGGCAATGCGGTAGATGGTCGGCGCGGTGGGCAGTGCCAGCACGTCGACCTGGCGCCACAGGTCGCCGGCCGCGCGCAGGTGCTCCTGCAGCGCGTACTGGCCGCGGAAGACGTCGGCGCCCGATACGCCGTAGGCCCCCTGGATGATGCCGCGGACCACCGGGTGCACCGCGCCCGGATGGGCGCGCAGGAAGGGTTCGATGGCGGCCAGTCGTTCGGCGACCCAGGGCCCGGCATACAGCAATTGCGCCACGGCCAGCAGCGGTGCGATGTCCACCTCCACCGGCGTCGCGCCCGCGGCACGCAGCCGCTCGAGCGCGCGCTCGAACAGGCGCGGCGATTCGGCATCGCCGAACCAGCTCAGCTGTCCGGGTCGGGCAACGCCGACGCGCAGCGCCGCGGGCCAGGGCGGTGCATCTCCCGGCGAGGCGCGCGAATACGGATCGGCGCCGTCGAGCGCGGCCAGCACGCCGTCGACCAGGGCCGCATCGGCGGCGTCGCCGGTGAAGACGCTCACGCAATCGAGCGTGCGGCAGGCCGGCACCACGCCGTGGGTGCTCCAGCGGCCGCGGCTGGGCTTGAAGCCGGTGAGGCCGTTGAAGGCGGCCGGCACGCGGCCCGAGCCCGCCGTGTCGGTGCCCAGCGCGAAGGCCACGACGCCGGCCCCGACCAGCACGGCCGAGCCGGCACTGGAGCCGCCGCTGACGTAGGCGCGGTTGTAGACGCAGGCCGGGATGCCGTAGGGGCTGCGCGTGCCGACCAGGCCGGTGGCGAACTGGTCCAGATTGGTCTTGCCCAGCAGCAGTGCGCCGGCGTCCTGCAGCCGCTGCACCACCGTGGCCGACTGCGCGGGCGCGTAGGCGAACGCGGGGCAGGCAGCCGTGGTGGGCATTGCGGCCACGTCGATGTTGTCCTTGACCGCGAACGGCACGCCGGCCAGCGGCAGAAGTTCGCCGGCGGCACGGCGCGCATCGACGCGCCGCGCCTGCTCCAGCACCTGCGCGTCGGGCACGCGCGCGATCCAGGCCTGCGGCTGGATGCGCGCGTATGCGGCGGCCCGCTCCAGGGCGGCGACGGCGGCGGCCTCGGCGCTGTACCGCCCCGCGGTCACCGCGTCGACGATGGCGGCGACGGTGGGTCTATCCATGGGCGGATGCTCCGGGTTGGCGCTGCGCGCGGGCGCAGGCGGCGGTCAGGGGGGAATGCGGGGCAGGGGCGTGCATGGGGCCGGACCTCAGCGTTCCGGCTCTATGGCCAGCACCGGGGCGCCGGCGCTCACGGCCTGTGACGCCTGCACATAGACGGCGCGCACCACCCCCGCGGTCGGGCTGGCGACGTCGCACTGCATCTTCATGGCCTCGATCGATACCAGGGCGGTGCCCTTGAGGACGCGGTCTCCGGGCTGGACCAGCGTCTTCCAGACGATGCCGTTCAACGGCGCCTCCACCAGTTCACTGCCCTCGGGAACCTCGATGCGCGCCGCCACCGGCAGTGCATCGGCCTCGCTGGCCAGCTGCGCGGCGCGCGCGAATTCGTCATGCCTTTCCCACTGCGCGCGCTCGTCCTCGAAAGCCGCCTGGCGGCGCGCCTGGAAGCGCGCGATGTCGGCCTGATGATCGGCGATGAAGCGGCGGTAATCGGCCAGGCGGAACGTTTCCTCCTGGACACGGATCTGCCGGCGGCCGTAGGGAAAGTCGCGGCGCCATTGCATGAGCTCGTCATGGCTCACCGGGAAGAAGCGGATCTGGTCGAAGAAGCGCAGCAGCCACGGCTTGCCGCCGGCAAAGCTCGGGCTGCGGCCGTAGGTGTTCCAGACCTGGATCGTCCGGCCGAACAGCTGGTAGCCGCCCGGCCCCTCCATGCCATAGATGCACAGGTAGGCGCCGCCGATGCCCACGACGTTGGGCGGCGTCCAGGTGCGCGCCGGGTTGTACTTGGTGGTCACCAGGCGGTGGCGCGGATCGAGCGGCGTGGCCACCGGCGCGCCCAGGTACACGTCGCCCAGGCCCATCACCAGGTAGCGCGCGTCGAAGACGATGCGCCGCACCGCGTCGATGCTGTCCAGGCCGTTGATCCGGCGGATGAACTCGATATTGTCCGGGCACCAGGGCGCGTCGCTGCGCACCGATGCGGCGTAGCGCTGCACGGTTTCGATGATGGCCGGATCGTTCCACGACAGCGGCAGGTGGACCACCCGCGAAGGGATGGCGAAATCCTCCAGGCCGCCCAGGTGGTCCTCGGCATCGGCCAGCACCTGCAGCAGCCGCTCCTGGGTCAGCTGCCGGCTGTCGAAATGCACCTGCAGCGAGCGGATGCCCGGCGTGATGTCGAGGACGCCGTCGAGCGCGCCGTCCACCTGGCACTGCTCCAGATACAGCATCAGCGCGTGCACCCGCAGGCGCAGTTCCAGGTCGAGGACGATGGGCCCGTACTCGACCAGCACCGAGCGTTCGCCCTGGCGCCGGTAGACCACCGCGGGGCGCAGTCCGCGCGCCGCGATGGCGCCCAGTATCGGCGTGAGCCCCGAGCGCCCGGCGTCGGCATTGCCGGCCGCGGCGGCGCGTGCGGCCGGCGCGGCGGTGGCCGGCAGCGCCTGCAGCAGCAGATCCTGGTCGGCGGCCAGCGCGCCGGCCTGCGCCGGATCGACGCACTCGAAGCGCACGGTATTGCCCGGCGCCAGCTGGCCGATCTTCCACAGGTCCGCCTGGATGATCACGAACGGGCACACGAAGCCGCCCAGCGAAGGACCGTCCGGCCCCAGGATGATCGGCATGTCGCCGGTGAAGTCGATCGCCCCGACCACGTAGGCGTTGTCGTGGATGTTCGACGGGTGCAGGCCGGCCTCGCCGCCGTCGCGCCGCGCCCAGGTGGGCTTGGGCCCGATCAGGCGCACGCCGGTACGGCTGGAGTTGTGATGGACCTTCCAGGCCGCCGACTGCAGCGCCGCGATGTCCGCTTCGGTGAAGAAGTCGGGGGCGCCGTGCGGGCCGTAGAGCACGCGCAGGGTCCAGTCGGCGGCCAGCGCGGGGCGCAGCGCTGCCGGCACCTTGAGCCCGAAAGCCTGCGCGGGCACGGCGCCCTGCGCCGCCAGGCGCAGGACATCGCCGCTGGCCAGCGCGCGGCCGGCGTGTCCGCCCATCTGTCCCAGTGCGAAAGTCGCGCGGCTGCCCAGGTAGGGCGGCACGTCCAGGCCGCC
>Ga0181525_10000558_pt1 | contig 32281 bp, 32 predicted proteins | sample PEATcosm2014_Bin_48_FD_121100 | JGI IMG/M metagenome (GOLD analysis project Ga0181525, IMG submission 121100) | Peatland microbial communities from MTU Mesocosm Facility, Houghton, MI, USA - PEATcosm2014_Bin06_10_metaG | ecosystem: Environmental > Terrestrial > Soil > Wetlands > Peat | place... | reverse complement strand
GACTTTACGGCATAGCTTTGGCCGCGCGTCGAGATGGAGACTAACTCCAGCGCAAGTTCCGGCTTCCCCGCATGCCCGTCGCGCGCGGCTTCCCCGAGCCGAAGGTGCGCCACATCGTCCGCGTGGAATACCTCCACGCCTTTCACCGTTACCGCGGCGGTCAGCATCGCCACGAATTCCTGACCTATGCGGCTGGCCTTGGAATCGATCGGATCGACGGTCCGAACGAAAATGCGGGTCCCGGACGGCGCCACGATCCCGGCCGGCGCGGGCGCGCGCTCGACGGGTGGTGGTGGAGGCGTCTCGGCCACGGCCGGCGCGGGCGCGGCGCTAACTCGCCGCGGTGGCGCCTGCACAGTGGCTTGCAGCCGTAGCGCCGGCCGCAAAATCAGCCACGCCGCGAGAAGGCAGACCAGCGCCGCTCCGCCGCCGCCCGCCAGCAGCATGCGCCGCGGCGTCCAAAATGCCGCAGAGGCTACAGAGACCGGCGCCACACTCGCCATGGTTACGCCCTGATAGAATTCCACGGGGTGTGCGAGCGCCGCGCTGAACTGCTCCACGTTCTGAAAGCGCCGGTCCGGATCCTTGGCCAACGCCTTCAGCACAGCATTCTCCACACCCTGCGGGATCTGCGGATGCAGGCGTGTAGGCGGCGCGGGCGGCGTATTCACATGATCGTTCAGAATCTGGAACTCGCTGTCCGCCTGAAAGGGCGCCTGGCCCGTCAGAATCTCGTAGAGCGTCGCCCCCAGGGAGTAGATATCCGACCGGGCGTCCACCGGCTTCACCAGGATCTGCTCGGGCGACATGTAGTAGGCTGTCCCCAGTTGCACGCCGGTCCGCGTCATGCCCATCATGCCATGGTCGCTGGCGACTTTGGCCAGCCCGAAGTCCATCACCTTTACGACGCCCTCGCGGTTCAGCATGATGTTGCTGGGCTTGATGTCGCGGTGCACAATCCCCAGGCGGTGCGCCTGCCCGATTCCCGCCAGCGCCTGCAGGAACAGCGGGACGGCTTCGGCGGCGGGGATGGCGCCGCGGCGCGACACGATTTCATGAAACGTTTCGCCATCCACGAACTCCATCACCATGTAGGCGGCGTTATCCTCGACCATGAATGCGTACAGCGTCGCCAGGTTGGGGTGATTCAGTTGCGCCTGGGCGCGCGCCTCGCGGCGAAAACGCTCCAGCAACTCGGGATTCCCGGAGAATTCGGGGTTGAGGGCCTTGATGGCTACCACGCGGTCCAATTGCGTGTCGATAGCTTTGTAGACCACCCCCATGCCGCCCGCGCCGATTATTTCCACGATCCGGTAATTCCCGATCTCGGTGCCGATCACTGCTTTTAGGATAACTCCCCGTGAAGCCCAATTCCCGGAACAAAGCGCCGCCGGAAGCGTCCAATCGAAAGATGCGCTACTGCCTGCTCGCTATGATTGTGTCGCTGGCCGCGTTCGCCGGGCAAGATTGGCCCGTCTGGGGCGGCAAGAACCGCGATTTCATCGCCAATACCTCGGGGTTGGCCGATGCCTGGCCGGCCGCTGGTCCGAAGAGAGTCTGGAGCCGCCCGCTGGGCGATGGGTATTCCGCGGCCGCCGAGGAGAGCGGCGTGCTCTATACCGCGTTCCGGCGGAATTCGCACGACGTCATCACCGCGCTCGACGCGGCCACCGGCAAGACGCTCTGGGAATACGAATACGACAATCCGTTTACCAACGACTATGCGGAGGCGGTGGGACCGGGTCCCTACGCGATGCCGGAAGTGGTGGGCGATCGGGTAGTCTCCGCCAGCGCCACCGGCAAGATCCATTCCCTGGACAAAAAGACCGGCAAGCTGAGATGGTCGCACGACTTATACAACGAGTTTCACGCCACGCACCTGCAATTCGGATTCTCCTGCCACGCGCTGCCCTACAAAGACATGCTGATCTACCAGGCCGGCGGCCAGGGCGACGGCGTCATCGCGTTCCGCCAGAGCGACGGCGCGGTGGTTTGGAAGGCCCTGCAATTCACCAATTCGCATTCGTCGCCGCTGTTGATTAATGTGGATGGGCAGCCGCAGGTGGTGGTGCTGGCGGCCAAGACGGTGTTCGGCTTCAATCCGGATAACGGCGCGCTGCTTTGGTCGCACGAACATGTGACCAACTATGGGTTGGCTATAAGCACACCCGTCTGGGCGCCCGGCAATTTGCTGTTTATCGCTTCGGCGTATGGCACGGGCGCGCGCGTCCTGCATCTGCGCCAATCCGGCGGGAAGACCACGGTGGACCAGCTTTGGTATGACCCGCACCTGCAGCTCCACATCGGCACCGCCATCCAGCGCGATGGCTACGTCTACATCTCGCGGGGTTACGACGGTCCGGTCCTGATGACTGCCGTGGAACTGAAGACCGGAAAGATCATGTGGCAGGAGCGCGGGTTTGCGAAGGCGCAACTGCTTTGGGCGGATGGCAAGCTGATCCTGGCGGACCAGGATGGCACGCTGGCCCTGTGCCGGGCGACTCCGCGGAAGTTCGAGGTGCTTTCCAAGGCGTCCGTGTTGCAGAGCATCGCCTGGACGCCGCCCACGCTGGTGGGCACGCGGCTCTATGTGCGCGATCGCAAGACTATCGCGGCATACGATCTGGGGAAATAATCTTTATCCCGACGCCGCCGGCGGTAGGGACTTCTGCGGCGGCAGTTCTTTTCCGATGTCGGCGATCACTTCCTTTCATAACTGATCACGGCCACCGGTCCCGCATGACCGCCGCCGTGAAGACCGTCATCCGGCGTGAACACGCGCCCGCGCATGGCGGGAACGCCGAGAACGCGGAGGAAATCGCTGAAAGCCAGGGTTCCCGAAAAAGCCCGCTGGTTATCGCGCACCCGCTCCCAGATCGGGTTGGTGAAATTGTCGCCGGCTTTCGGACAGTCGGCAGAGAACGCAGCATTATGGCATTCAGGATTCTGAAAATGGCCGTGTTGGCGCCGATGCCCAGCGCCAGCGAGAGAGCCGCCGTGGCGGCGAAACCAGGATTCGCGCGCAGTGTCCGCAGGGCGTAGCGCGTGTAGACATAGCTCCATTTGCATATCCTAGCATAGTTAGACTATGGCACGCCCATATGGTTAGATCGTTATTGGAGGATACATGGCTACGATGCGCGCGGTGCAGGTTTCCCGTCCCGGGGGGCCCTTTGAGTTGGTGGAACGCGAGATCCGGGATCCCGGCGCGGGATCGGTGCGGCTCAAGGTGCAGGCTTGCGGAGTCTGCCACAGCGACTCGCTGACGAAGGAAGGGCACCTTCCGGGGATATCGTACCCGCGAGTTCCAGGCCACGAGGTGGTCGGCGTTATAGATGCGGTTGGCGCAGGTGTGGCCGGTTGGACGCCCGGCCAGCGCGCCGGTCTCGGCTGGAACGGCGGATACTGCGGGTATTGCGACAACTGCCGCCGGGGAAACTTCTTCGCGTGCCAGACAGCCACCTACATCACGGGCGTCACCAGCGACGGAGGCTATGCCGATTACACCATCGCGCGCGCCGAAGCCCTGGCCCGCGTGCCTGAAGAGTTGTCCGCGGTGGAGGCTGCGCCGCTGATGTGCGCCGGCATCACTACGTTCAACTGTCTCCGCAACAGCGGCGCGCGGCCGGGCGACCTGGTGGGCGTGCTGGGCCTTGGCGGGCTCGGCCATCTGGGTGTCCAGTTCGCTTCGAAAATGGGTTTCAGGACCGTCGCGATCGCGCGGGGGCAGGATAAAGAAGCGCTAGCGAGGTCCCTGGGCGCGTGGCGCTACATCGACAGCCGGGCGCAGGACCCTTCCGCGGAGCTGCGGAAGTTGGGCGGAGCCAAGGTCATCCTGGCCACCGTCACCGCGGGCGACGCCATGCAGGCGGTCCTGGGTGGCCTCGGCGTCCACGGAACCCTGATGGTCATTGGCGCCGCGATGTCCATGGAACTCGTTCCCGCCGCTCTCATCGCCGGATGCCAGGGCATCAAAGCGTGGTATTCGGGCACCTCGATCGATTCGCAGGACACCCTGTCGTTCAGTGTGCTGACGGGCGTGCGGTCGATGAACGAGGTCTTTCCATTGGAGCAGGCCGCCGAGGGTTACGAGCGCATGCTAAGCGGCAAGGCGCGGTTCCGGGCGGTATTAACTACGGGGAACTAAGACCGCTCAGTGCCCAGTATCCGTCGCGCGTTGTTGCCTTGACATCGGGCCTGCCCTTCACCGCGACCCGGATCGCGTGAAATTTCCCCGGCTCGCCTCCTTTCGGCTCGAAGCTGAGAATGTACTGGCGATGCACCTCCTCGCCCACCAGTTGGATGGCCCGCTCCAAAGCGTTCTTCTTTAGGAAATTGAGGGTTTGCCCGCCAGTGGTCCTGGTGAACAGGGTGGAAAGATCGGGCTTACGCAACCGTATCAATTCGCCAATCGAATAGACGAAACCGCCCGGCCCCAAATCGGGCGGAACCGGAGTGTCGTCGGCAGTGGGGCAGCCGGCGCACTGCGGATGCTTGATCCGCTCGTCTTCCGGTTTCAGATCCTCGGCGGTCTTGGGCCTCACGGTGAAGGGCTGCATCATGGGCGAGTAGGTCAGCCAGTAAACCGCGGCATTCAGCCGCTCCACCTGCTCCATCACGGCGGGCAGTTTCGCTTCGCTCGCGCGATCGCGCTTCTCCGCGATCATCAGGATGATGCGCCGCCGTCCCGGCGGCCGCCGTTCCAGCATCAGCAGCGCCTGGCGCATGGCATCCAGCATGCGCGCGTCTCCGCCTTCCTTGCGCAGCATGCGTAGCGCATGAATGACGGGATCTGGGTCGCCGGTAAAGTCCTGGTGGAGTTTCACTTCGTCGCTGAAGGAGATCACCGCCGTTTCTCCCGCGTCCGCCGCCACCAACTGCGTAAACAGGATGCCGCTGCCGCCCAGCTTGTCGATTACGGCTCCGGAATTCGAGCTGGTCTGGACCGCGACGACCAAGTCGATCGGATAGGCCATCCAATCCATGTGTACCGGCTGCGGCACATTGTTGTCGTAGAGGATCAGGTCGTCCGGCGTCAGCCCGTCCACGAAATGTCCCTTCGAATCGGTGACGGTGACGGGCGCGACTACCAGCGGAACGGTACTTTTGAACTGTCCCCACCCGAGGCACACGAATACAACGATACCGGCGGCCGCGCGCATTAGCAAAAGCCTCTAGCAGTTTTTGAGCCAATGCCTGTCACGGGCGCGATGACGGCGGCGTATGTCAACATGGGAATTGCGCATCCTGCTGGCTCATAATTCGCCCTACTATCCCTCGTACGGCGGCGGCGACAAGTCCAACCGTCTGCTGATGGAAGCGCTGGCAGCCAGGGGCCACGCGGTACGGGTGGTCGCACGCGTGGAACATTTTGGCGCCGATGCGCACGCCGCGCTGGTGCGCGAATTGACCGCCCGCGGAGCCGCCCCGCTCGACGAGCGGGCCAGCGTCGAGTTCCACTTGAACGGCGTGGAAATCGGCGTTCTCACTCGCGACCCGAACCTGCGGACCTATTTCGCCGCCCAGGTGCGCGCGTTCTCGCCCGACATTATCCTGGCCTCGACCGACGACCCGGCGCACCTGATGCTGGAAATCGCGTTGCGGTCGCCGCGCGCCCGCGTGGTCTACCTGGTGCGCGCTACCGTCGCGCTGCCGTTCGGCCCGGATAGCGGGTTACCGAGCGAGTTTCAAACCGAAGCCCTGCGGCAAGCGGATGGCGTGGTGGCAGTGAGCGAATACGTGGCGCAATATACGCGGCAACACGGCGGCGTGGAGGCCATCCACGTGCCGATTTCGCTGCTGGATCCCGGCAGCCCGGCGGACCTGGGCCGCTTCGACAACCGCTTCGTCAGCATGGTGAATCCGTGTGCGGTGAAAGGCATCTCGATTTTTCTGGCGCTGGCGGAGCGTTTTTCCAGCGTGGAGTTCGCGGCGGTCCCCACCTGGGGCACCACGGCGGCGGATTTCGCGGCCATGCGGAAGTTGCCTAACATCTCGATTCTGCCGCCAGTCGACGACATCGACGATCTGCTCCGCCAGACGCGCGTGATGCTGACGCCATCGCTGTGGGCCGAAGCGCGGTCGCGGATGATCCTGGAAGCTATGTCGCGCGGCATTCCGGTGATGGCGAGCGATGTCGGCGGCCTGGCGGAGGCCATGCTGGGCATGGACTACCTGCTGCCGGTCAATCCGGTGGCGCGTTATCGGCCCATGGTGGACGAACTCATGGTGCCCGCCGTCGAGATTCCGCCGCAGGACGTGGGGCCGTGGGCCGCGGTGCTGGAGCGGCTGTTGACGGACCGCGCGCATTACCAGTATTTGGCGGCCGAGTCCCGCCGTGCCGCTCTCGAATACGCGCGCAATCTGAACGCCGTGCCGTTCGAAGCCTATCTGGAAAAGGTCTTGCAGTTGCCGAGAAGGCGGGCGGACGCTCGCCGGCAGAGTGTGAGAGCGCGGCTCTCCGACGAACGGCGACAGCTGCTGGCGCTGCGCCTGAAGCGAGCGAATACGCATGTGGGTCACTGAGCCGCCGTCCCTATCTTACGGAGATCGGGCATCTCTGGCGCACCGGGCTACGGACCTGGCACGGGCGGCCATGCCCGGCGTGGATGTGGAGATCTTCTGGGATGGCATGTGGGTGCGGCGCGTGGGTCCCGATTACTTTCCCGATCCCGATATGTTCCGCGCGTCAGCGGCAAATCCAGCGGGCTATGCCGAGCCGAATTGGGAGCGCTGGGCGGGACAGGCGCGGAAGCATCTGCGCGACGCGGAGGACTACTGGTTCTATCTGTACAAGCCCAGGGCGGGCGATGCGATCGTGGATATCGGTGCGGGGCGCGGCGAGGACGCCTTCGCATTTTCGCGCGCGGTGGGGCCGGCCGGGCGAGTCTGGGCCATCGAGCCGCATCCCGTGTCTTTTGCGGCGCTCGTCAAGTTGTGCGAACTCAACCGGCTGGCGAATGTCACGCCACTGAACTACGCATGCATGGAGCGCGCCGGCGAGTTGCAGATTGAAACGCTGCCGGTATGGGAGTCCAACTACGTGCGGGCCGGCGCGCCCAGCCTGGGGAGCCATCCGGTGAAGGGTGTGCGATTCGACGATCTGGCCGCGGAGCAGGGCATCGAGCGGATCGACTTCCTGAAAATGAACATCGAAGGCGCCGAGCGGCGGGCGCTGCCCGGTTGCGCGAGGGCGCTCGGCCGCGCGCGGTTCGTGTGCATCGCCGCCCACGACTTCCGGGCCGCCCGCGGCGAAGGCGACGAATTCCGGACTCTCGAATTCGTGAAGGAGTTGGTGGCCGCGGCGGGCTTCGAGATCGCGATGCGCGACGACCCGCGCTACTATGTGCCGTATCACGTCCACGGGGCGTCCCGCGGGTAGCGCGACGAATGGATGCGTTACCATGTGAAACATGAAGTCCTCCACTGTCCGGGAACTCCATCTGAAGACCAGCGAAATCGTCCGCCAGGTCGTGGCAGGCGAGTCCTTCATTATTGAAAAGCGCGGCGTTCCGGTCGCTGAGATCCGTCCGATCTCCGACCGGCCCAAGCCACGCATGCCCAACCGGGAGGCCCTGATTATGAGTGGGCCGGAGACTATGGATAGCGGGCTGATTCTCGAGCAGCATCGGACTTGAGGCTGTATTTGACACCGCCTACCTGGGCAAATGCTACTGGAATGAGCCGGATGGGACGCTGGTTCGGGAACTGGCGCAGCAAGCGGACGGCTTGTATTCGTCCGCTATCTGCATGGCCGAGATGGCTTGTCTGGCGCATCGCAAGGTCTGCGAGGGACCCATCGCTCCGGCCGACGCGGTGATCCGGCGGGACCTGTTTCTGGACGATGTGAACAGCGGAGTCATTACGGCATTGCCCGTGACGGAACGTCTCTTGCGAAGGGTTGAGGCGACAACCCGTGTCCTTCCGCCCTCATGCTATTTACGAGCGTGCGATGCGCTCCATTTGGTCACGGCCGCCGATTCCGGGTTCGTCGAAGTCTGGACAAATGATCGGCACATGCTTGCCGCCGCACCGCATTTCGGACTGGTGGGCCGGTCCGTCTGACAGGGCCGGTGCTGAGGCTCCGCCGCATGAACGCCGTTCTCCAATAATCTGGCGGGGCCTATGGCGGGTACCCCGGCAACGGCACGGTCTTCCGCCTAAACGTGGGACTCGGCCCATTCGTCAAATCCCTGCCCGGTTCCGGCAAAGCGGGGGCGGCGGTGAAAATCCTGGGAACGAATCTGATCGGCGCGACCAGCGTCAGCTTTAACGGGACGGCGGCCACATTCACCATTGTCTCGGCCTCCGAAATCTCGACCAAGGTACCAACGGGAGCGGCCACCGGTAAGGTGCAGGTGACGACGCCCGGCGGCACGCTCTTGAGCAACGTAACCTTTAGGGTGCCGTAAAATAGACGGCGCTTCTCGGGCTAGCTCTAGCTTGGGGCCAGTGTTGGTCATCCGGCGACCTCACCGTCGCAGGGAGAACTGAGATTCTGCATGCACCACCACGACATCCAGACTTATCATAACACCCCAAATCGCTCCGGCTCAGTCCCCACGATCTCCCCCGCTAGCCGCCCCGCAGTGGCTGGCGCGAGCATTATCCCATTTCGATAATGCCCGTAAGCCAGCCACAGGCACGTATCCCCCAACCGCCCGATCACCGGCGCGTAATCCTCGGTGGCCGGGCGAAATCCGAGCCACGCCGTAGGCTCCGGCGCCGACCGCAGTTCCGGCAATAACCCGCGGGCCCGTTCGCGGATGTCGTCCACGATCTGCGGATCAAGTTCCCGCTTGAATCCCACCTGTTCCGACGAAGTGCCCGCAATCGTGAATCCGCTAGACCGCTGCATCACATACGTATGCCCATGCCGCAGGATCGGGCTGAGTGAGCCTGGCTCCAGCGCGTACCCGAGCAGGTGCCCGCGTACCGGAAACGTCGCCGGTATGGCGATCGGTCCGTCGTCGCCCAAGACCGGAATCTGTCCGCTCCAGGCGCCCGCCGCCAGCACTGCCGCCGACCCCGCCAGCATGCCGCCGTTGGTGTAGACCTCCGCCCGCTCCCGCGTCACGCGCATCGCTGTCACGCGCGTCCGCTCTCGGATGCGTACCCCGCGCTTCTCGCAAGCGCAGCGCAGCGCGCGCGTCACATCCCGCGGATCGACCAGCGCATCGTCCGGATAGAACAGCCCGCCCGCGGTGACCTCTGCGCGAATGCCCAGCTCCGCCTGCGCGGCGCGGCGGGCCAGCAGGTCCTGCCATTCGGCTTCCGTGCGCGCGACCTCCACCGCGCCGCAGCGCCGGTAGTCGATCCCCAAACCCGTCTCGCTCTCCAGTTCCGCGACGAACGCCGGGTACTGCGCCATGCTGTCCAGCGCAAACTGCGCCCAGGCGCTGCGGCTGACGAATTCGCCGCCCGGCGCCAGCATTCCCGCTCCGGCCCAACTGGCCTCGCCGCCGAGCGTGCCCACATCCACAACCGTGACCGCCGCGCCGGCCTGCGCCAGCCGCCAGGCGATCGCGCCGCCAATGATCCCGCCGCCAACGACTATGACGTCGGGCGAATCAGCCGGCATGCGCCTTCTCCGCGTTATGCTCCGCGTTATGCATCATGGCCACGATGGCCTTGAACAGGCGCGATTTCACTTCATAACGCTGCGGCCCGCGCGTGATGTACCGCATCGTAACCATCAGGCCGGTCGGGCCGGGCCGCAGATCCGCCGCCGGTCTTGCCGAAAAAGCGCGCGTGCCGTATTCGTGCGTCACCCGCTCCCAGTCCTGTTCCGCCAGCTTGGCGTCCTCCTCGGTCTCGCGGTCCACCACCTGCCGGATCTGTTCGGCCATTTGGTACGGCTCGCCGCCCGGCGGGACAGTCACCTGCAATTCGTCCCAAATCCACTGGCCCGCCGTCGAAAAATTGAAGTATTGGCCTTCGATGGCGAAGCCGTTCATGAAGGCCACGCGCCTGCCTGTCGGATGACCGGCGCTGGTCCAGTTGCCCATTTCAAGCAATGCCGTACGCAGAATCCCCACTTCGATGACCTCGCCGCTCACGCCGTTGATTTCCACCCAATCGCCCAAGCCGATGCCATTGCGCCCCATCAGCACGAACCACCCGAAGAAGGCCACGATGAAGTCCTTCAGCACGACGGTCAAGCCGGCTCCGGCAAGGCCGATGATCGTGGGCATCTGGGTGGGCGCGCCGAAGATCACCAGCAGGATCAGCATGGCCGCCACTACTTGCATGGCAATGCTGGCGATCACCTGCAACTGGTGCACCCGGCGGCGGTCTGTCTGCCGACCCAGCACTCGCGCGATGGCCCGGTTCAGCAGCGCCGCCACCAGCAGAATCGCGAGTATCGCGGCCATCGAACCCAGCAGCAGGTGCAGCACGCTGCGCCGCCGGTCCGCCACCAGGGCCAGCCAGCTCTGATAAACGCCGCTCAATTGCTGGCAGAGTTGCGTGCGCTTATCCAGATCGATCATCGTCTTGCGCTGGTCGGATAACCGCCGCAACTGAGCCACCACCGTGGCCGTGTCGTCTTCATCGCTATCGTCGCCAGAGGGCGCGGCGGGCGTGTTGCCCAGCTTGCCCTCGAGCGCGTTGTGCTCTTCCGCCAGCGTAGTTGCTTTCCGGTCCGCGTCTTGCCGCGCGGCCTCCAACCGATCCTGCCGCGACCCCAACGAGAACCACTCCTGGATCTGTTCCCGCAGCGTCGCGGGGGTTGCGGCGGCCGATAGTTTGCCCAGCGGCAGCGCGCCTTGGCGCACCGCCTGATGCGCCTGCTGCGCGCGCTGCAGATTGGCGCGTTCGTCGCCGCCTTCCCGCGCCAGGTCCTGCTGCGCGTCGTCCAGTTCGTCCTGGTCGAGGGAAAGCTGGGCGTTCGCCAGTTCCAGGCCATCGGCGGCGGCGCTGTTATTCGCGGCCGCCGCTTCCTTGGTCAGTTGCGCAATGCGCTGCTGCCTGGCGGCTACGCGTGCGGTAAGCTCGGCGATGTGCGCGGCCGCGTCGTGCAGCGGACCGCTGGCGGGAGGCGCGATGGCCGCCGCTTCCCGGATGGCGGTGGCGAAATCCTGATCGACTTCCTGGCCGGCCAGACGGGCCGCTTCCTCTACCATTTCCTGCTCGGCATGCGTGTCGGCCAGTGCGGCCAACTGGCGCGCCGTTTCGAGTGGCCGCTCGTCTACCTTCGATACGCGCGCGGCGGGCACGGCTTTCTTCGCGGGGCGCAACGGGCTGGCATCGCGCGTCATCAGCCACGCGGCGATGCAGCCGGCCAACAGCGCCGCCAGGCCGATCGCCGCGAGATTGTGCGGCCGCCCCTTCATGGCATGATGAGCGGCGAGACCGGCGCAGGCTCCGGAACCGCGCTTAGCACTTCGCCCAGGAACCCGCGCAGAGAATCCAGAAAGGCCCGGCCGCGCGGACGGCCATTGCTGCGATCCAGTTCCAGGCGCTGCAGGAAGACCAGCACGCCCAGCACGTCGGCGTCGCGCGTGTGCGTCACGCCGAGTTTTGCGCCCTCCTGCTTGCGAAAGTCTTCCAGGCCCCTTTGCGTGTCGCTGAAAATGCGGTTCGCCAGCGCGTTGTCCGGCCGCGTTTCGTAATACACGCCGCTCTGCAAGGTGCGCTGCGTGCGCACCAGCGCGTCGAGCGCGTCGCGCACATCCCGATCCACCACGCCGGGTGTCTCGAGCGCCGCCAGCATCAGGCTGGTCATGGCGGCTACCAGCAAGGGTTCGTGCTCTTCCAGAAACTCTTCCGTGATGCGAATGTCCTTGTTGGGAAACTCCTCCGGATCGAACGGCGCGGTGTGCTCGTGCTTGCGCGCCTCTTGCAGGAACGGGCAGTCGAACGGGCAGTCCACCGTGACCTCACGCTCGGCGCCGCAGCAGAGCGTGCAAATGTCGCCGTGCACGCCGGGACAGAAGCGGCGCGGTTTCCGGGTACGGCATATGGCGCAAGACATTCCCTTAGTATAAAGGGAGGCAATCTATGAATCGAACCAATCTCTTCTTCAAAGTGGTCGTCGAGCACGATAAGGAGGACCAGCCGGAGCGGCTGGGCCGCGAAATTTGCAAGCAGGTGATGAAGGTCTACGGCGTGCGGTCGGCGGAACTGGCCAGCTTCACGCGCGTGGAAGAGTAGGCCTTCAGCCCATAGCTATATCGGATCGGCACCTCCCAACGTGAGGATGGTGTTCAGGAACGCCTTCAGTTCCGGGCATTTATTCGCCGATATGGCAAGATCTTTGCCGCGTAGGATTCGGCCTGCATCCCGTGGTTTGGAGTAGCCGTCCCGGCAGGTTCCGGTTCTGAAGATCTCGCGGATGTGGTGTGACGGCGGGCGGTTGTGGTCTACGGCTTCAGGGGGACCAGGCGGCGCACTCCGGTTGTGCCCGGCGAGCACCTGAATGTCGCTCCAAAATGGAAGAAGCCACGCTTCAAAATCATATTGCGCCGCGTGCGGATGGAACTTGCTGTTGTTCCCAACCCACGCACGCATTTTCCGTTTGGCATCGGAGGCGTCGACGAAGTCGTCTGTCCCGGTGTAAACGTCGGTCAGGGCGATCACCGCATCCGACGGGATCCTTCCGTTCCGCAAGAGATCCTCGACTGTCCGCCGAAGCTTGTCTTCCTTATAGATTCTTCCTTGACATGGAAAGAAATCGATGTTGGGCATCCGGCGATCAAGCTTGCGCTTCAAAAACTCCAGCAAGAAAGGCTTAAATGCCTGTTCGGTTCTTCCTTCGATCAGAACCGTGATCTTCACGCCCGCGCTCCAATGCGTCCATTACGCCAGAGTTCGTCCAGGGTATAATCCTTCAGCCATTCCCCAAAGTCCAGTTCGTCGGCTCTCGTCAGGCTGGTCATGCCGTCTTCTGTAGCGTCAAGAACCACCACTTCGGATGGATCCAGGAATCTGATCAAAGTGTCCGAGTGGGTTGCCACGATAAGCTGAGTGCGCTGCGATGCCTCTCTCAACTGGCCCGCCAACAAGCTCAGTAGTTCAGGATGCAGGCTCACCTCCGGTTCGTCGAGAAGCGTGAGAGCGGTGAGTCCGGGACTCTGCAGCAGCGTGGTCAACCACAGGAACCGCAAGGTCCCTTCCGATAATTGGTGCGTGTAAAGAGGCTTCGAAAACCCGCGTTCACGCCAAGCCATGCCGAGCGTACCCGCCGCCACAGGCGGGAAGTCCAGCCGTTCGAATCGTGGAAACGCCGCACGCAGGGAGTCTTCGATCGCTTCGAACCTGCTCCGGTTTGTCTCTCTGAGATAGAAAAGACAGGAAATCAGGTCCTCGCCGTTTTTCCCGGGCAACTCTGCCGGCGCCATCGACTGGGGCAGCCGTACTGGCGACCGGGGGTCGACGTTTAGGACGTGATAAAACGTCGAGGAAGCGAGCCGCCGACGGAAATCCTCCGGCGCCTGGAACATCTTCGGGACTTGCGCCAAGGCGGTCTCTAGACCGTTGTGCTCCCACGTTGGAGACAGGAACTTTTTCTTCTCGGGATCATAGTATTTAATATCCGCGCCGTGCGAGATAATGTGATGGTGTGTTGGGTTCTGGCTGAGCTTCTCCTCCCGAATCAAGTAGGCAATCGGCTCGGGACGCAGCCGCACGGAATATTCGAGAGGTTCGTCTCCCCGCACCTCCATTGTGATCCCAAGCCCGAGTTCGCCAGCCTTGTCATAGGTGAGCACATTGGCAAGGCCGCCCAGTTCCGAGAGTGCGGGGCTTAGTCTTGCTTGCGCCGAGGAGGCCAGCAGATATAACACGTCGAGTATGGATGTCTTTCCGGTTCCGTTCGCACCGATCATCACCGACAAGGGGCGCAAGGCAAGGCGAACGTCGCGCAACCGCCGAAAGCCTTCGATTGACAGTTGACCGAAACGCGCCGGAGAATGGTCCATTAGCTGGTACCCGCTCTACTTCGAGTTCCAATAAGCCTGCTGCCCGATATAATCGTCGTCCGGCAGATTGGCCAGGATCAGGCGGCGGACTTCGAGCGGGTCGATCTCGCCCTGCTTCTGGTAAATCACATGGCCATCGATTCCGAGCAGCACCGTGTAGGGCACCCCGGCATTCCACGTCGGATCGAACGCCGCCATCTGATCGTACGTCTCGTTGGTGGCGAAGATCAGATTCCGGGTCGAAGCATGCTGCTCGTTAAGGAATTTCAAGACGCCCTTGCTTTCGTCGGGGAAATTCACGCTCACCGTTACCATGTCGAACGCCCGATGGCGATACATGCGGTACATCTTTTGAAACTCGGGGAATTCGGCCGTGCAAGGGCCGCACCAGGTCGCCCAGAAATCCACCAGCAGCAGTTTGCCGCTTCCGTTTTTGCGGAGGGCTCTGAGCCCATCTAACCCGGCCGCATTAAGCACCACCGGCTCGGCCGCGATACGCGCCATCTCGGCCTCGCCAGACGCCTGCTTATACGCCCATTTGATGGAGCAGCCCACTGTAGGAGTTTTCTCCATCGCGACGGGCGTGCCGGCCAGCACCGCATCGATGGCCAGGCGCGCATCCTGCCGCTTGGCGAGCGGCTCGCGCGGGCTGGAATCCACGCGGCCTTGGTAGCGCAGTTTGCGCTCCTGGTCGAACACAAACACATGCGGCGTGGCTGTCGGGCCATAAGCGCGCGCGACCGACTGCGTCTCGCCATCATAAAGGAACGGAAAATTGAAATGCCGGTATTCCGCGCGGATCTTCATCTCCGGAAGCGAATCGGCAAGGTCGGTGTAGCCCAGTTCATCCAGGCGCACGGCCTTCGGGCTGTTGGGCTGAATCGCCACCAGCGCCACGCCGCGATCGCCGTAGTCCGCGGCCAGCTTCCGGATGCGCTCTTCGTAAAGCTGCGCGGTCGGGCAGTGTACGCAGGTGAAGACCATCACCAGCACTTTGCTCGATGCAAAATCGTGCAAGCCGTAAGTCTTGCCATCGGTGCCCGGCAAGTTGAAATCCGGCGCGGCCGCGCCGATCGCGAGCGTGGGTGGATTTTCGTCCGCCAAGGCAGCGCCGCAGCACGCCAACAGCAGGACCACGAAAGTGAGTCTCATCCCTTAAGTATTGCGCGATTGAGTGTGGCGCGCAGTGAAGCGGCGCCGGTCGGGGGCCGGAATGCCTTCAGGAAGACGCGCGTCCGGCAGCGGTTCGCCTACCTCGCTGCGCAGCGGAACCACGCCCGCCCACACCGGCAGCGCATAATCCTCTTCGTCGTCGATGGGCGGGCCGGTGCGGACTTTCGCGGAAACCTCGTCGAGGGTCAGCGCCAGCACCGTGGTGCTCTTCAATTCGCGCTCGTTCGGCTGCCGGGCTTCTTCCCAGCGGCCCGGCGCGAGGTGATTGGTGATGTGGCCGAGCGCCGTCATCTTCTCTTCCGGATCGGTCAGCAGGCGGGCTTGGCCGAGCGCCACCACCGAGCGATAGTTCATCGAGTGGTGGAACGCGGATCGCGCCAGCACCAAGCCGTCCACCAGCGTCACCGTGACGCAAAGCGGCGCACCCTCGCTCATCGCGCGCAGCATGCGGCTGGCCGGGGAGCCGTGCAGATAAAGCTGGTTGCCGGAACGCGCATAGCCGGTCGGAATCACGTACGGTTGGCCGTCCGCGACGAACCCCACATGGCAGATGAACCCTTCGTCGAGGATGGCGTGGACTTGCTCCTGGTCGTAGACGCCCCGCTTGGGCAAACGCTTCACTTGGGTTCGTTCGGTGGGTGTATATGTCTCCATTATTTCCAGTCTAGCAGTGCACCGGCTGCCGGCTGACAATCATTTACAAGCTTCCATCCCAGCGCCGCGTCGAATGAAGTGGAGGATGAAAAAGATGTTCCCCAAAATCGCACTTCCCGCAATCGCGCTGCTGGGCATGTTGGCCATGGCCCCGCACCAGGCAAAGGCCGCTGTGAGATTCGGCGTCGTTGTAGGCGTGCCGGCTTATGCGTATCCCGCGTATCCGGTTTGCCCCGCTCCGGTGGTTGTGACTCGTGCCTGGGCGCCTGTGATCCGTTGGGACCGCCGCCACGATTTCCGCTTCCGGCGGTAACCCGGGCGAATAGGCGTTTTTCAAGCGAAGCGCGGGTCCAGGGGACCCGCGCGGACCAGGACGCGGACCAGGGGTCCGCCCCACAGTTTGTGCAGAATCGGGCAGAATTACCCGCCCCCCAAGAGTCATTTTGGCCGCGCGTCGATCTATAAAGAACTATCCGTATGATGCACTGGTTCGGTTCCCGCAGGGTCGGCACTCCGGGCGTGCGCGGCTACCCAAACGCGCCGCATCCTTTTGATGAAACGCTCCGGCTTCTCGCCGTAGATGCCCTTGCCGGCCGCTAAAGCATGCTCGCGCAGCTCGCGCTGATAGGCGCCAATCAGTTTCATCAGCCGAGCAATCTCGGGCTCTTTGCCATACAACGCGGGATCCGCTTGCACCTTCTCCCGCAGCACCACCAGGTTATGATCCTCGCCTAGAAAGCCCTCCAGGTCCTTCAGGTTTTTCTCATACGCCTGCATCCCGGAGTCCCAAACAGCCTCCAGCAGCCGGACATGATACCAGTGATCTTTCACCCGCTTGCGCCACTCGTGATAGTTCTCCGGCAGCGGATCCTGGCGGGCGCGCGCCAGCGCTCTTTGCCCGCGGCGGAGGGTTGTCTCCAAGCCCGGTGCGATGGCCGCAAAACCATCTACGGCAAGTGGCCAGGTCTCGACGCGCTTCGCCCGCCGGCGCAACGCCGCAGCCATCCGGTTCCGCGTTTTTTGGACGCTGCCCTGCTCCCCGGACTGCGCCTTGCGCGCTATCAACCCGCGGCGGATGGAGGCCAGCCTGCCTCGGCCGAGTTCGCCGGGGTATTTATCCCGCAGCCCGTCGAAGGTCTCGATCATGGCGCCGGCATCCCGGAATTCGGATAGGGTGCGTCCCACGTCCCGGAAAAAGGCGTTCTCCGGCCGATAGAACTCGCCCAACTCCGGCCTCACCAGGCGCAGCACGCCCCGGATCTTCTTCATGCTCTTGCGCGCTTCGTGGATGGCTTCGTCGAGGTCGCCTTCCCCTTTTCCGCTCAACTGGCGGACGGCCGATTCGATCTCTTCGCGGACGATACGCTTGATTCCCGCGGGAACCGGCTCGTCTAATTTGAAACGATATGCCACTCTTTTGTTACGGCCCAGTTACAGATTAACAGTTCGGCGCGCCGCCATATGTTTCCAGCGAAGCGGCGCGCCCTGCTATCATCGGAATCTCCGATGCTCTTCCGGTCCCGAATTGCGGCATGCTGTGCCGCCGCGCTGTGGATTGCCATGCCATCCCACTCCCAGGAACGTACCCAGGCGCGATCCATGGTGATTTCCCGGCACGGCATCGCCGCCACCAGCCAGACGCTCGCCTCCCAGGCCGCCGCCCAGGTGCTCGCGCGCGGTGGGTCGGCGATCGATGCGGCTATCGCCGCCAACGCCCTGCTGGGCTTGGTTGAGCCCTTAAGCTGCGGCATCGGCGGCGACCTGTTCGTCATTTACTGGGATGCGAAGACGGGCAAGCTCACCGGTCTCAACGCCAGCGGATGGGCGCCCCGCGGCCTGACCATCGAGTTTCTGAAATCGCAGGGGCACTCCACCATGCCGCAAGCGGGCATCCAGTCGGTGACGGTGCCGGGTTGTGTGGATGGCTGGCAGAAACTCCACAAGCGCTTCGGCCGGCTGAGCTGGCGCGAGTTATTCCAGCCCGCGATCTATTACGCCGAAGAGGGTTTCCCGGTCACCGAGATTATTCAAGACGGCTGGAAGTCCGCGACATCCAAGCTGTGGGGCGACGACGCCGGGCGGCAGATCTTCCTGCCGGAAGATAAGCCTCCCGCGGTGGGGCAGATATTCCGCAACCGGCGCCTGGCCGCGGCATACAAGCTGATTGCCGCCGAGGGCGCCGCGGCGTTCTATAAAGGCGCCATCGCGCGCGCCATCCTGAAGACCTCGGCGCGCCTGGGTGGAAAGATGTCCGCGGACGACCTCGCGGAGTTCCAATCCGAGTGGGTCGAACCGGTATCCACCGAATATCGCGGATGGAAGGTGTATGAGCTGCCGCCGAACACCCAGGGCATCGCGGCGCTCGAAATGCTCAACATTTTGGAGACATTTCCGTTGTTCAACTACGCGCCGGCCAGCCTGGAAGACCTGCACCTCAAGATCGAAGCGCAAAAACTGGCGTACGAGGACCTGCGGCGCTACGTTGCCGACCCGCGCTCCGCGCCGTTGCCCACTGCCGGGCTGATTTCGAAGAGCTACGCACGGGAGCGCGCCGCGCTGGTCCGTCGCGAAGAGGCCAACTGCGCGCCCGCGCCGGGCAAGCCGCCGATGACTGCCGGCGATACCATTTATCTCTCGGTGGTCGATCGCGACGGCAATATCGCGTCGCTGATCCAGAGCGTCTACTTGAGCTTTGGATCGGGCGTGGTGGTGGACGAATACGGATTCCACCTGCAGAATCGCGGGGCGCTGTTCGAGCTGGAAGCGGAGCATCCCAACGCGCTCGCGCCGCGCAAACGGCCGTTGCACACCATCATTCCGGCGTTCATGGAGAAGGACAGCATCCACATTGGATTCGGGATCATGGGGGGCTACAATCAGGCGCAGGCCCACGCGCAATTCGTTTCGAACCTCGTGGACCACAATATGAACATCCAGGCCGCGCTGGAGGCGCCGCGCTTCACCAAGCTCACTTTTGGCGGGTGCGACGTGATGATCGAGAACCGTGTGCCGGCCGGCGTGCGCGACGCGCTCGCGGCGCGCGGGCATAACCTGGAGGTGCTGGCGGATTTCTCGGGCTGGATGGGCGGCGGGCAGGCGGTGCTGCGCGATTCAAATGCAGGCGTGAACTACGGCGCGTCCTCGCCGCGCAAAGATGGAGCGGCGGTGCCGGAAGCGCCGGCGTATTTCGAGCCGCATCCGCGTTAGCTGGTCCTGAGGGAATCAGGCGGCCGGCCGCGTCCGAACGCTACGAATTATTCGATCTCCATGGCGCTGGCGTATAAGGCGAAGATCATAGTCGATCTGCAGCCCGAGCCAGGTTTCCGGCGAAACACGAAAATAAGTCCCCAACCGCAACGCCGTATCGGCCGTGATGGAGCGTTCGCCATTTACGATCGCGCCAATTCGATTGGGAGGGACGTCGAGATCGCGAGCCAGTTGGTTGATGCTGATCCCGAGTGGCTTCATGAAGTCTTCCAGGAGAATCTCTCCGGGATGGATTGGGTCGAGTCGCTCTAACGGCTTCATGGTCGTCTCCGAGTCTCAGTGGCAGTCTACAATCTCAACGTCATGCGCATCGCCGTCACGCCAGGCGAAGCGGCCGCCCCTCAGCAGTTCCAGCCGATTTCCAGGAGGTACGCGCAGATCCTCCAACCGCCGTGCCTGATCCAAGTACAGAAGCTTCCGCCGCGCCGTCCTCTCGATGGATTGAAATCGCCGGACCGCGCGGTCTTCAAAGAGCGAAGCGGCGTCCGCGCTCTTGAACGAACGGATCAAGGCCCATTCTATGACGCGCCCAGCATTATGTCAAACGTCGTAGACGGCGAAGGGGGGGCCTAATATGCCGGCGAAAGCCGGCTGAATTCGAACCGAACCGGGTCGAGACCCCGCGAGGCCAATTGCCGCGCGCATTCCGCCACGCTATCGCCGATGGCTTCGATGCGCCGCAGAGGAAGATCCTCCGGCGTGTAAATCTCGAGCGCGATGTATTTACCCGTGAGGGCGCGGCGCTCGTCCAGGTTCAGGCGGTCGGGCGAGCGCCCGATGGCGCGTTGCGGATCCTTGGCGGCGGATAGGGTCACAGTGCTGTCGCTCTAAAACAACAAGTGTAGCGCCACTTGCAGGATGCGCGGGGCGGCCGTGGTCGTGATCTGGCCGAAGGTCAGGTCCGAGATACCGGTATCCGGATTCCCCCACTGCACGTGGTTGAACAGGTTGAACGCGTCCCCGCGCAATTCGAGTGTGGCATGTTCCCGGATCTTGAATTTCTTGGCGATCGCCAAATCCACATTCGTCGCGCCAGGCCCGCGAAAGGCGTTACGCCCCAAGCTGCCATAGGTGTAGCCCGGAAGCTGCGAAGCGTCCTGCTGCGCGATGGAATCCAGGTTCAGCAGGCGTGTGTTGGAGAAATTGTTCGGGTTGAAGTAATAGTTGCCGGCGTTGCCATTGATGGTCTGATACATCTGCGGGTTCATGATGCCAGCCGAGCTGCCCACCAGATCGGCATGCACAGACCCTGCATCGCCCGCGCCGGAGGGTCCCGGGTCGCTGGGCGTGGTTTGCAGGCCGGCGCCCACATCCAAGGTAAACCCAGTGTGCCAGGTAACAATGGGGTAGAGACTCCATCCCGACGTGAGCACTTTGGGGCCGCTTTGCCAGAGATGATCGAAAGGCAGGTCCCAGCCCCCCGACAAGACCAGCGCGCTGCGCACGTCGGTATCGCCGGACGCATAGAATTCATTGTGGTTGTAGTAGGGGACGCCGCTATTGCGTTCGCGGAATCCGGAAACGTTGTCCAACTCGTGCGCCCAGGTGTAGCCGAAAGTGAAGAAGCTGGATCCAAAACCGCGCATGTTGCTGAAGGTTCTGCGCAGGTTAACGGTCATCCCGTTGTAGTTGGCATGGGTTACGTTCTGGAATTCGTCCAGGTAGCTGAAATTGGTGTTGAGACGCGTGTTGGTGCCCAGGGGAAAGGGGTTGACGTCCACCAGGCCGGTGAGTCCGTCCGCCTTGTAGCCCAAGTAGGAGACTTCCAGCACCGTGCTCCCGCCGAGCGCCTGTTGCGCCGAAACGTTGTACTGGTAAACGCGGGGCGTGCGCAGATGCGGATCGACGAAGAACACGCCGCCGCCGCCGAACGGGACGTATCCATTTGCGGCGAAATCGATGTCGCTGGCGGGCGGCCTCGAGGGGAACGGATTGGGGGCGCCCGAATCCCCGTAGGGGTCCGACAGCCCGGTCCCCGCGCTGGTGCCATTCGAGCCTGGCGGGAAAAGATAGGCGTATCCGAAGAAGGGCGGCTGTCCGTTGAATTGCAGGTTGTCTTCGCCCTTCAGGATGTCGTAAAACACGCCGGTGCCGCCGCGCAGAACGGTCTTGCCATTTCCCAAAATGTCCCAGGCGAAACCGGCCCGCGGCGCCCAATCCCGGCGGTCCGGGAAATTCGAGCCTTTGGGTGCTCCCGCATCGCCGGGAAAAACCAGTCCCTCCGGAGCGTTCGGGAAGCGCGTCGACTGATCGCCGGGTACGTAGGAGAATGACCGCCCCTGCGTGTCGTACTTCGGCTGGGAATACTCGTAGCGGAGGCCCAAAGTGAGCGACAGGCGGGGGGAAACCTTCCAGGTATCCTGCCCATATCCTGCATACTGGTCCGATCGAATGTTGGAGGGCGCCTTGCCAAACTCGAGGAAGTCGTCCGGCAGGCCCATCAGGAAATCCGCCAGGTCGTACCCGGAACCGACTCCTGTGCTGGGGCCATAAAAGTCGAATGCCCCATTTACGTAGAAGTCGTACACGGTGTTGTTTTGATAGGGCGAAAAATAGAAGCCGAATTTCAAGCTGTGGCGGCCTCTGGTCCAGGACAGGTTGTCGTACAGAGCATAGGTGTTGTCGACTTCCCGCGTGGGGCCTTGAGGACTGTAGCCCACGGTCATCCCGGTCCCATCGAAATAGAGTATAGGCGGCCCGGTATTCTGGTCGGGCGTGATGTTGATGCCGAGCTGGCTGGCGTCCGGCTGTTGTTTCGCGGGGATGTCCTGCTTGTGGTCCAGCCGTTGCGCGGTTATGCGCAGCTCGTTCAACAAGGCGGGTGTGAAGGTATGGGTGTAAGCCAGCGTGCCCGAGAATGTGTCGTTCCCGCGGTTGATGGGGAATCCGGGCACGTTGTTGTTCCAGAACGGATAGTATTGCGGATAGAGTTGGTGCGTGAAGGTGAAAGTGAAGATGTCCCGGGAAGTGATGTTGTAGTCCAATTTACCGAGGTACTCGTTGTAGTCGGCTTTGGACGGTGCCTGCGGAAACAGGAATCCGGACGCCGTGATGGGGATCAGATTGTTGGCAAAGTAAGCCTTGGCGACCGGAGAGATGCTATTCGGATCGATAATGCCTTGCGCCGCCAGGTTGGGGTCCGACTGGTAATACGGGTTATTAGCCAGGAAACTGGCTACCGCCTGCTGCCCCGGGCTCCCCGAAAAGTTGCCCTGCGCTTCGGCGGGCGTATAAACCGTCGTCTCGCCTAAGGCGTCGTTGGAGGTCTGCCTTTGGCCCTCATAGGAAAAAAAGAAGAAGACCTTGTTGCGGCCGTTCACCACCTTGGGGATAACGATCGGGCCGCCAATTGTGCCTCCGAACTGGTTCCGCTTCAGCACGCCTACCGGTAGACCCTGTTCGTTGTTGAAGAAGCTGTTGGCGTCGAAGTCCGTATTGCGCACGTAATCGTACAAGGTGCCGTGCAAGGAGTTGGTCCCGCTCTTCGTCACGATGCTCACGATGCCGCCCGCATTGCGCCCGTACTCGGCGCCGTAGTTGTTCTCCAGCACCTTGAACTCGGCGACGGCGTCAGGATTCGGGTTAGCCACCACGGCATTTCCGAGCAGGCTGTTGTTATTGCCGCCATCGAGCAAATAGGTGACCGAATCCGTGCGCTGTCCGGCAATGCTGTACGATCCCTGCGCGCCCGAATCGGAATTGCCGGGAGTTACGCCGGGCTGCGTCTTGAGCAGGTCCAAAGTATTGCGTCCGTTAAGCGGCAGCTCAAAAATGGCCATGCCCGTCACGGTGGCGCCCACGGTGGAACTTTCGGTATCGACCAGGCTACCGGTGCTTTCGACCACCACGGTGTCGGTCAGCTTGCCGACCGGAAGCTGGACATCCACACGCATAGCCTGATTGATTTCCAGGGCGTTTTGGGGCACCATCGTCACCTTCTCAAATCCGGTGGCGCTGGCGGTGATTTTGTATTTGCCGATGGGCAGCAGCAGGACTTGGTAGCCGCCCGATGCGTCGGTTCTGGTTTCCTTCTGGAAATTGGTTTCGAGGTTGGTCACGGTCACGCTGGCATTCGCCACCACCGCGCCGGATTGGTCGCTCACCACCCCGGTAATCTTGCCCGTGGCATCTTGCGCCAACAGGTAAGCCGGCAGCAGAACCGCTCCCAGAATGGATGCACGTATAACGCGAGAAGCGTCTATCATCAGGTACCCCTTTTGTGCAGGATTTGAGGTAGCGTAGCACGACCTGGGGTACGCTGGCAAGCTCTGGAGGGCGGGATTTTTATCCCGCGCGGGGCATCAGCCCCGCTTTAGTTGTTGCCGCTGCCGCTACTGCTGCTGCTGCCGCTATCGTTGTCGCGCCGCTTCAGCGTGGGCCGTTCGTCCTGATCGGCTGGCTGCTTATCGTTGTCGTCCACCGTGCCGGTGCCGCTGCCGGGGCTCCGCCGCAAGGTTGGACGGCTCGGATCGTCTTTGCCCTTTTCGGTCTTCCGGTGGTTGTGCAACGAGTACAGGCGCGCTTTAACATCGTTGAACTCGGAGGTGTTGACCACGTATTCCGGTTTGGCTACCAGGATCTTCTGGATCTCGTTCTGCGAGGCCGCGATGCGGTCGTCCGTCATGGGGTGCGTCGAAAACACCTTGGCCACGGTGCCGGGCTTGCGCTTTTCCATGGTCTGGATCTTCTCGAAGAAGTCTACGAACGAAGTTGGATCGTAACCCGCCTTGTACATGTACTGCAGGCCCAGGTAATCCGCTTCCTTTTCCATGCCGCGGGTGAAGGCCAGGAATCCCATGGGGATCGCCAGGCCCATGCCCTGCCGCACGGCGTAGCCAGTCCAGGTGTAGGGGATGGCGATCGAAGCGGCGATCATGCCGATTTGGGCGAGTTCGCCGCGGGTGGCCTGCCGGGTGCCATGGCGCGCGGCCACATGGGCGATCTCGTGCGCCATCACGCCCGCCAGTTCCGATTCGCTGTCAGCCTTCAGGATCAGGCCCGAGTTCACAAAGAAGAACCCGCCGGGTAAAGCGAAAGCATTTACCTCCTCGGAGTCGATAACCTTGATGGTGAACGGAACTTTAGCGTCGGAATTGCGCACCAGGTTTTGGCCGACCCGGTTCACATATTCGGCGATGATCGGGTCGTCGATGAGCTTCGCCTGGCGCTCCACTTCCTGCGCCAGCCGCTTGCCCAGGGCGATTTCCTTCTCCAGAGACCAGAAATTGACACCTTTGCCCACGTCCCGATTGCCGATTTCGTCCGGATCGTTCTTCTTGTCGTCGGCAAAAGCGCAGTTGGGCAGAGCGGTGAGAACTGCCAGGAAGGCCACGGGCAATACTGAGAAGCGCTTCATGAGTGGTAAACTCCTCTTCTATCACTATACGCCCAAATGGGCGCGCCTGGATCCCTCATTTGTACCTCAGTTGCCGGCGCTGGAACTGGAAGAACTGGTACTATCGCTATCGCGCCGCTTCAATGTCGGCCGTTCGTCCTGATCGGCCGGCTGCTTATCGTTGTCGTTTACCGTGCCGGTGCCGCTGCCGGGCGTCCGCCGCAAGGTTGGCCGGCTCAAGTCGTCTTTGCCCTTTTCCGGTTTCCGGCGGTTGTGCAGCGAGTACAGGCGCATCTTCACGTCGTTGAACTCCGACGTGTTCACCACGTACTCGGGTTTCGATACCAGGATCTGCTGGATCTCCTTCTGCGAGGCGGCGATGCGGTCGTCGGTCATGGGGTGCGTTGAAAACACCTTGGCCACGCTGCCTGGCTTCCGCTTTTCCATGGTTTGGATCTTTTCGAAGAAATCCACGAACGAGGTCGGATCGTAACCCGCCTTGTACATGTATTGCAGCCCCAGGTAGTCCGCTTCGCGCTCCATGCCGCGGGTGAAGGCCAGGAATCCCATGGGGATCGCCAGGCTGGCCCCCTGCCGGATGGCGTAACCGGTCCAACCGCCCATGAATATCAGCGGAATGGTGGCGATGTTGATCAGTTGTCCGCGGGTAGCCTGCCGCGTGCCGTGGCGCGCCGCCACATGCGCGATCTCGTGCGCCATCACGCCCGCCAGTTCGGATTCGCTATCCGCCTTCAGAATCAGCCCCGAATTCACGAAAAAGAATCCGCCCGGCAGGGCAAAGGCGTTCACTTCCTCGGAATCCAGCACCTTGATCGTAAACGGAACCTTGGCGTCGGAATTGCGCACCAGGTTCTGGCCCACCCGGTTCACGTACTCGGCGATGATGGGGTCGTCCACGATCTTGGCTTGCCGCTCGACCTCGTTCGCCAGTTGTTTGCCCAGCGCGATTTCCTTCTCCAGGGACCAGAAGTTGACGCCTTTGCCCACGTCCCGATTCCCGATTTCATCCGGGTCCTTCTCCTTGTCATCGGCAAAGGAGCGACTTGGCAGCAGAGCCAGAACCGCCAGCAGGACTGCGGACACCATCGAAACGCGCTTCATGCGTGAAAACTCCGTTACTGTGACTTTACGTCCCAGGTGGGCGCACCCAGACCGCTGAACTGCATACGTACCCGGAGGCTGGCAGGTTACTCCACCAAATCGCGCGCGGGATCCGCGCTGCCGGGGGACCGCTGCAAGACCGGCGTCTTCGGATCCGGGTCCACGGAGCGCACCTTGCGCTGGTTCTCGATGGCCAGCAGACGTCCGCGCACTTCGGCGTATTCCGAAGTATTCACTACATATTCCGCCTTCTGCGGCAGGATCTTCTGGATCTCGGCCTGGGCCTTCTTCAGCCGGTCGCCGTTCATGGGGTGGGTGGAAAAGACCTTGGCGATGGAGCCGGGCTGGCGCTTCTCAAGCGACATCATCTTCTCGAACATGTCGATCGCCGCCGTCGGGTCGTAGCCGGCGGCGTAAAGGTACTGCAATCCCAGGTAGTCCGCTTCGGCCTCATAACCGCGCGAGAACGAGAGGAACGTCATGGGGATAGCCGCACCGGCCGCCTGCCGCGCGGCAAAGCCTCCCCAACCGCCCAGGAAGATCAGCGGAAGCGTGGCAATGTTGGCAACCTGCGCCCGGCACGCCTGGCGGGTCATGTGGCGGGCGGCCACGTGGGCGATCTCGTGCGCCATGGCGCTGGCCATCTCGGCTTCGGTCTCCGCGGCCGTCAGCAGGCCGGCGTTCACAAAAATGAATCCGCCCGGAAGGGCGAAGGCGTTCAGGGTCGGATCGTCGATCACCTGGAAGGTGAACGGCACCTTGGCGTCGGAGTTCCGCGCCAGGTTCTGCCCCAGCCGGTTCACGTACTCGCTGATGATTGGGTCGTCCATCAGCTTCGCCTGGCGCTGGACTTCTCCGGCGAGTTGCTTGCCCATGGCGATCTCTTTTTCGATGGAATAGCAATTGAAGCCCGCCACGTTGCGGCTGCCGATCTGGCCCGGATCGTCCTTCTGGTCATCGCCGAACGCGATCGCTAGCGACGCAGCCAACATCACCGCGCCGGCCGGGACCAGCCGCATGACCCTCCTCGTTATGCGCATATCACGTATATTCATGATAATGGGTTTCGAAACGGTTGCAAAATCTCAGCCCGATTTGTGGCTCCAGTACGCGGACCAGTTTCCCGTGCGCCAGAGCCTGGTCTATTTGAACCACGCCGCCGTGTCGCCTTTGTGCCGGCCGGCGGCGGAAGCCATGCGCTGGCAGGCCGCCGACGCCATGGAGCACGGCAGTTTGCACTACGGTCAGTGGATGGCCGCCTACGAGGGGCTGCGCGTGGCGGCTGCCCGGCTGATGGGGGCCGGCCGGAGCGAAATCGCGCTGATGAAGAACACCTCCGAAGGCATCGCCACCATCGCCATGGGTCTGGATTGGCGATCGGGCGACAAGGTGGTCGCCTTTCGCGAAGAATTCCCCTCCAACTACTACCCTTGGAAAAGGCTGGAGGAAACTGGCATACGCGTGGAATGGCTCTCCTACCTGGACCCGCTGGATCGCATCAACCAGGCCTGCCGCGGCGCGCGCCTGCTGGCCATCAGTTTCGTGCAGTATTTGAGCGGGCATCGCGTGGACCTGGAAGCCATCGGCGAGATCTGCCATCGCCACGGTTGCGCCTTTCTGGTGGACGCCATCCAGGGTCTGGGCGCGTTCCGCGTGGATGTGCGGCGGGCGCATATCGATGCGCTCGCGGCCGACGGGCATAAGTGGATGCTGGGGCCGGAAGGTTGCGGCATCCTGTTCGTTTCGCAAGAGTTTCAAGATTCCGTGCGGCCCGTCGAGTTCGGCTGGACCAACGTAGCGGGCTATGCGGATTACGCTTCGCGCGACATGACCTTGCGGGCGGACGCCGGCCGTTACGAGTGCGGCACCCTGAACACGATCGGATGCTACGGGCTGCGGGCGTCGATCGAGCTGCTGCTGGAGGTTGGCGTCGCAGCCGTGGCTCCGGCCGTCCAGCGGCTGGGCGATCTGATCGCCGAGGGGGTTCAAGCCCGGGGATATGAGGTGCTGGGCCAGCGGACGCCGGCGAACGCGGCGGGCATCGTCAGCTTTCGCAAAGCCGGCCTGGAGGCCCCCGCCATCGTGCAGACGTTAAACGCCGCCGGCGTGACGGCCGCCGCGCGCGCCGGTTGGGTGCGGGTGTCGCCGCACTTCTATATCAGTCCGGACGACATCGGACGGATGTTGGAGGCTTTGCCGTGAGGACGCCCGCGCAACGTTACCAGACCTTCAAGCTGTTCTTCAACGCGCTACTCTATTAATTAATCCACGCACTTCCATTTGCCTGCCCATTCAGGCAAGCTGGTACGTTTCCTACAAAGTTCATGCGGGTACGCATCCTTTATCACGACCATTGTTTCGACGGCGCCGCCTCCGCCGCATATTTCACCCGCTTCATGCAGGGCGTTTTCTACCCTGATGCGGAATATGTCTACACCGGGATGGCCCACAAGGCATCCCAATTGTTCGACGACAGCCTTTTCGATGGCGACGTAAACGCCATCGTGGATTTCAAGTATTCGAGCGATCCCCGCCTCACCTGGTGGTTCGACCACCATCAGAGCGCTTTCCTCACCCCGGAAGACGCCGAGAACTACCGCCAGGACCACAGTGGCCGCAAGCTTTACGATCCTTCGTACAAATCCTGTACATCGTACATCTGCGCCACCGCCAGGCAACGCTACAATTTCGCCCCTGCCGATCTGGATCACCTCGTCGAGTGGGCCAACATCATCGATGGCGCGCAATATCCCGACGCCAAGACCGCCGTGGAGCTGGGCGCGCCGGCCATGAAGCTGACCCTGGTGATCGAGGGCGCGAAAGGCTCCGCGGTGATCCAAAAAGTCATCGGCTGGATGCAGCACCGCACCCTGGACTCAATTGCCGCAGAGCCGGAGATCCAGGCGCTGTTCGAGCCGTTGTATAAACGGCACCTTGATTCGGTGGGCATGATCGGCGGGCGCGCCATCGAGGACGACGGCGTGGTGTTCTTCGATCTCACCGGCTACGACCTGGAAGGCTACAACAAGTTCATCCCGTATTACCTGTTCCCCAACTGCACCTACACGGTGTCGGTAAGCCCCTCCAGCTTTCGCACCAAGATATCGGTGGGATCGAACCCCTGGGCGCCGAACGAGCCAAAGCACAACCTGGCTACCATCTGCGAGCGCTACGGTGGCGGCGGACACGCGCGCGTGGGCGCCATCAGCTTCGAGCCGGGCGCGCTGGAGAAGGCTCGCGCGGTGGCCGCGGAGATCGTGGCCGAGTTGAAGGGGTAGCGCGGGACTCCCGGCCTCGCCTGCCACCTGAGTCGAAGTGTTGGGCTAGGTGCTAAATTTGGTGCCAGGGTTCCGCGTCTTCATCCGGCGCTCCTATGGAGCTACCTCTTGCCATCGGCGACACGACCGTTAAATCTTTGCCCGAGATAATCCGTGCTGCGGCTTCGAGTCCGCTCGGAATTGTCGCGCTGATGGTCATCGCGCTAAGTCTTCTCGGGTACGTGTTCTTCCGAAAGGCGCAGGAGACCACGCGCACCACAATTTTCTTGGCCATGTTCGTTGGTGTCGGCTTATTCTCGATTGCGGCTCTTAGGGCGCCTCAATCCAATCCACAAGGGCCTGCCGGCACCGCTCGGGCGTTGCCGGTGGCGTCTTCGGGAGGCCCTGAAGTAATTAGGGAGGACGACCCTCTAAGTGTTGCTAAGCGATACTTCGTGGCAAGAGAATTCGCAAATGCCTTGCCCCTTTTCCGAAATGCTGCCGATAGCGGGAACGGGGAAGCAGCCAGTTACATAGGAAAGATGTATCTAGAGGGCCTGGGCGGTTTGCCGGTAGATGCTGCCCAGGCGGTGATCTGGTTTCGCAAAGGAGCAGTTGCGGGGAACGGGCGGGGCATGAACGGTCTGGGTCTTATGTACGAGTACGGCAGCGGCGGACTGCCCAAAGACGATGCCCAGGCAGTGGCCTGGTATCGCAGGGCGGCCGATGCGGGCGATGTGCGCGGAATGGGTAATTTGGGCCTGATGTACGAGTACGGCAGGGGCGGACTGCCGAAAGACGATGCCCAGGCCGTGGGCTGGTATCGCAGGGCGGCCGACGCGGGCTATGCAACTGGCATGGCTTACTTGGGCCTGATGTACGAAAGCGGCAGGGGCGGACTGCCGAAAGATGATGCCCAGGCCGTGGACTGGTACCGCAAGGCCGCCGACGCGGGCGATGCAACCGGCATGGCTTATTTGGGCCTGATGTACGAGTACGGCCGTGGCGGCTTGCCGAAGGACGATGCCCAGGCCGCAGACTGGTATCGCAGGGCGGCCGACGGGGGCTATGCGACCGGCATGGCTTATCTGGGAGTGATGTACGAAAGCGGCAGGGGCGGACTGCCGAAAGATGAGGCCCGGGCCGTGGACTGGTACCGCAAGGCCGCCGATGTGGGCGATGCAACTGGCATGGCTTATCTGGGCCTGATGTATGAGTACGGCAAGGGCGGACTGCCTAAAGATGAGGCCCAGGCCGCTTACTGGTATGGCAAGGCAGCCGATGCGGGCGATGCAACCGGCATGGCTTATTTGGGCGTGATGTACGCAAACGGCAAGGGCGGACTGCCGAAAGATGAGGCCCAGGCGGCGACTTGGTTTCGCAAGGCAGCCGATGGGAGCAATCCGACCGGCATGGCTTATTTGGGCTGGATGTACGAAAACGGCTTGGGCGGCTTGCCAAGAGACGCTACCCAAGCCGTTAGCTGGTATCAGAAGGGCGCAGCGCTCGGCAATGCTTACGCCCAAGAACAGCTAAAACGTTTGCAGCACTAGTCAGCGCCCAACCGCCCCTGCCCATTTGTAGTAACGTATGATAAAGGACGTTGGCCCGTGTCCCCACGGCCTTCAGCTTTCCGTGGCCTTCTGAATGGCGCTCACGTCCGCCAAGTCCTGCGGCCGGCCCGAAGCAAGCTTGGCGGCGATCAAATCCTCCTTGGAAACAAAGAAGGCTTTAAACCCGGTCGCTGCATCGAGCACCCCTTCAACCCGACGTTCCCACGCAGCTTCAAAGTCGACGCCCGGAAGGTCGGGCAGAATATCGAAGCCTCGCGGATCGCGTCCAAAACGAAAGAAGCTGCCGCGGTCCGCGAATTCCTCGGGGCGAATGCCTTCCAGCGCGGCGCCGAACTCGGCAAGCGCCGCGTAGGTTGCTTGCGCATTCGCCCGGTCCGCTTTTATGAAAAGATCCATATCCCTGGTAAAACGTGGCTGCGCGTGAAAGATGACGGCGTAACCGCCAACAATCAGGTATCTAACGCCATGGGCATGGAAGGCGGATAAAAGGTCTTTGTAATCTTGGTACATCCGGCTCCATCTCCCAGCCCTTGAGTTCGTAGGCGGCGCGGATCATCTCCTCGACGGCGTCCATCCGTTCATGCACGGGCCGGCTTTGCCAGTAGCGGTATTCGTCAGCCTTCATTTCATCGAAGCTGGCGTATTTGCGGATGGTCTTGTCCATGCGGCCTCGGCCCTTCTCTTAGAATACCGTTTGCGCGATTGCTCCGGAGCCGCGCTATAGGTATTTCAGGCTCTCCGCGATCAGCTTCCGGGTGCCCTCGTAGGGCTCGCCCTCCCCCTCGAATTCCATGGAAAAATAGCCGCGATATCCGGCAGCCTTGGCGATCCCGAAGGTTTTCGCCATGCTCACGCGAAATACTTTGCCTTCGTCCACTTCGCAATCCTTCACGTGCGAGATACTGTACGCGCGGCGGAACATGGCCTCCACGGCCCTGTAATTGAACTCTTCATCGCCCGTCGTCATGGAGTTGCCGAAATCCGGCAGCCCGCGCAGCCAAGGGCTCGCCACCGCATCGATCACCTTAACCAGGAAGAAGGCGTCTTCGCTGACCAGATCGTCATTCTCCAGGTTGACCACGATATTCCTCGCCGCGCCGTACTCCGCGACCTGCTTCAGGCTTTCCGACGCGCGGCCCACATCCGGCGCCGCGCCGCGGGCTCCCTGGATGTGCACGCGAATGCCGGGCGATCCCACGGCCACCGCGACATCCACCCATTTCCGGCTGCCGGCAATGGCTTTGTCGCGCCGGGCCGGATCGGGATCGTACAGGCTGGCGCCCACGTTGCAGGGGATGTTTACGATGTGTGCATGCGCCTGCTCCACCGCGCGCCGCAGCCCGTCGAGATACGCGGGCTCGGTGGATGGAAAATGCGCGCTGAGCGGCTCGATGTTGTGGATGCCGAATTTCTCCACCACCATGGCGGCAAAATCGGTCAGCTTGATACCGGCGTGACCGGGCCGGTCCATGAAACTGCGGAATGGGTAGGTAGCCACAGCCAGCCGGTCGCGCGCCGTTGCGGGAAAGTGGACGTCGGGCGCGCTGGCGGCCCTCCCTGGACGCGCGGAGGCGAGGGCTGCCGAAGTTCCGATGAAAGCGCGGCGGGTGATTGCGGGCATGGCAGCTTTCAGAATAGCGCGCCGCCAACAAGCTGGGCGGGAGAGCGCTCGATAACGGCTAGACATCTGGCCGTTCAATCTGCAATCATAGAGCGTCATGAAGACGATCCCGCGCATCCGAGAGTTGTTAGCCGGCGCGTTGGGTCGTCGCCGCGCATCCCGCGCGCGGCCGGCACTTCGCTGGATTTCCCGTCCCATGAACGCACGCGTGGACCTGTCCGATAAGCACGCCCTCCACGCTGTGCTGGACGCCCAGCGGCGCGGCTAATACCAGCGTGACCTCCGTCCGCCCGCCGATTTGCGATACTGGCCCTATGCCGCGCATCGCCGCTCCCGACCCCTCCGAATACGCCCCATAT
>Ga0181525_10000556_pt1 | contig 32312 bp, 29 predicted proteins | sample PEATcosm2014_Bin_48_FD_121100 | JGI IMG/M metagenome (GOLD analysis project Ga0181525, IMG submission 121100) | Peatland microbial communities from MTU Mesocosm Facility, Houghton, MI, USA - PEATcosm2014_Bin06_10_metaG | ecosystem: Environmental > Terrestrial > Soil > Wetlands > Peat | place... | reverse complement strand
TAAGGGATGGCCGCGAGCTTGGTACCCGGCTTTTCACTCTCCCAGCGCAGTACCGTGTACGGACTATAGATGGCGTCCTTCTCGGCCGGATGCGCCTTCACGTACGCTTCAATCTGCGCGCTGGTGAGCCCTGCCGGATACAGATTGCGTCCGGGCGGCGCGGGTGTCGTTCCAACGAACGGCTTGTTATCGTCGATCAGATCGAACCGCGCGCCGTTAATGAACAGCAGCCGCTTCAGGTTGGGATCCTGGCTGGTCTTGTACAGCTCCAGCGCCTGCGGATCGCTCTGCCGCCAGTAAATCGCTTCCATCTGGCGCGACGCCGCTAGCAGCTTGTCCACCTCCTGCCGCTCTCGCGCACTCAGGCCTGCGCTTTGATACGGCATCTCCACCGGCTTCCAGCGCGCCAGTCGCGCTGCGATATCGGTGGCCGGCACAGCAGCCAGCAGGAACAAAACCAGATATTTCATCGCTTCTATTTTAATGGCAGTCCGTGCCCGTAGCGCCAATCCCCCAGCGCGCCGATGTTATCTTCAATTGTGCCCACACCATCCAAGATTCTAGTCGTCGATGTAGGCGGCACCCACTTAAAGGCGGTCATCACCGGCATGAAGACGCCGGTCAAGATCGACTCCGGCCCATCCTTCACTCCGCAGGACGCCGTTCGGGAGGTCAAAGCCGCGCTGAAAAACCGCACGTATGACGCCGTGTCGATCGGCTATCCCGGACCGGTTGTGCATGGCCGCCCGCTGCGTGAGCCGTACAACCTTGGCGCCGGCTGGGTGGGATTCGATTTCCACCAGGCTTTCGGCCGGCCGGTTAAGATCATCAACGACGCAGCCATGCAGGCCATGGGAAGTTACCGGGGCGGCCGAATGCTTTTCCTTGGTCTGGGTACCGGCCTGGGCTCGGCAATGATCGTGGACGAGGTGCTGCAGCCGTTGGAACTGGCGCATTTGCCCTACCAGCGCGGCAAGACCTACGAGGATTTCCTGGGTCTCCGGGGGTTAAAGCAGCTCGGCAAAAAGAAATGGGAGCGGAAGGTCCATGAGGTGGTCGCCGAGCTTCGAGAAGCGCTGTCGGCGGAATACGTCGTCTTGGGCGGAGGAAACGCGAAAAAGTTGAAAGAACTGCCGGACCAGACCACGTTGGGAAGCAATCAAAATGCTTTCCTGGGCGGTTTTCGGATGTGGGCCGTCAAGACGGATTCCGCCACCCACCCTGCGGCGATGTGAGCGGATCGGCTTCAGCCGGTCCCCAGGTGCCGGGATCCCAGGCGGCTCCATCGCTACCTTGCTGAGCAACTGGAACAGATGATTGGGTCGGTGTAAGTCTGCATCCAAACCCAGCCTCGTGCTCCACGCTCTCCCGCGCGCGCTGCCAGGTCGCCGGTTGCGCCAAAGAACACCAGCGCGTCAGAAGTGATCTCAGGCGGCATGCCCAAGACGCTGAAACACGGCGATTTGGAACATCCCACGCTGTAGGGCACTTTGACCGTAGCCGTCATGGTACTCTTTAACGTACAGTACTATCCTATTTGTGTCGTTGAGCCAGCTTGGTTTGAGCAAGCCCAGTTTGGTTTGAGTAAGCCCAGCTTGGTTTGAGTAAGTATAGAACGGTGGGAAGGCGTCGCGAAGGATTTTGTTGCGAGGCGGCGTTGTTCGACTCTGCAACACGATAACCAATCCCGTTCGGGATTCGAGTCAGTTGAAGTTGAAAGGAGAACGACAGTGAAAAACTTTCGAAGTTTTCCAATCGCATCGCTTGCCGTCGCCGGCGTTTTCGCAGGCGCCTTGACGTGGTCTTCCGTCCAGGCTCAGGATGTCACTCCGGCGTCGGGCATGGCCGGTACGTGGCTTCAGACCATCACCCTCCAAGGGAAAACGCCGTTTGACAGTCTGATCACGTTTCACTCGGATGGAACCGTAACCGACACCAGCCAAGCCGACACGGTGCCGCCGGAACTGGCCAGTCCCGGCCACGGAGTGTGGCAGTATACCAGCACCACTTCCGTGCATTTCAAGCTGGTAAAGTTTCTTTCTGTGGCTACCACGGGCGCTTCCGCCGGCGATCAGATCACCGACGCGACGCTGACTTTGACAGACTCGAACGAATTTAAAGCCACCGGGGTGGTTGCGGTGTACTATAACGGCAAGGAAACCTCGAAGCTGTCGCTTACCTCTGTTGGAATCCGCATGACACTTACCGGCTCGCTGGGGCCAGATAATTAACTGCGAGGCTGTGATTGGCCGCGCCGCGCTCCGTGTTGCGCGACATGCACAAAAGTTAAGATCAAAAAGCTCAAACGTCGCAACGCAAGCCCGCATCGTGGTCGGCTGGCAGTCAAAACTGGTTGACGACGTAGGAATCTGAAGGTTTACCTCCAGCACAAATATCCATCGCGGACCCAGCGACGGATTTGCCAGCCGCCAATCGCCAATCGCTGAATGCCGCTCCCCAATCTCGTAAAATTGAACTGGTACCCTGTGACCCGAACCCAATCCCTCAGCGTCCCGGCGCCTCTGCAATCGCGCTCGCCCATGCGTTTGCGGTCGCCCAAGCGCGTCACCCGGCTTTTCGGCGATCTGAAAGTGCGCCTGAAGCTGATGGTGCTGCACAACGTGTTCTTTCTCATCCTGGCCATCGGCGTCTATTTCGCGCTCTATCCCTACCTGCCCGATCACGCCAAAACCAACCTGTTCATCGTGCTGGGCGCCATCTACATCCTGGCCGTGCTGGTGCTGGAAACCACTATCATGCCGCTGTACGTCTATCGCCCCTTACAGCTCATGCTGGACGCCGATCAAGCCACCCAGCATGGGGACCGCGATCGCGAACTGATCGACGAAGCCTTCATCCCGGCGGACGAAATCGGTCACATCATGCGTTCGCGCAACGCCACCATCGTGGAGCTTCGCAAGCGCGAGGAGGATCTGGAGGAAGCGCTGCGCAAGCTGGAAGCGCAGGATCGGCTGGTCAGCCTGGGCTTGCTCAGCGCCAGCGTCGCGCACGAGCTCAACACGCCGCTTACGGTGCTGCAAGGCTCCATCGAGAAGCTCACCGAAACCAGCCATGACGCCGCCACGCTGGAACGCTTGGCGCGCATGCTGCGCGTCACGCAGCGCATTCGCCGCATCAGCGAAACTCTGGTGGATTTCTCGCGCGTCCGCAAGCAGCACATGGAGCCGGTCCCGCTGCGTCACTTAATCGATGAAGCTTGGGCGCTGGTAGCCATCGATAAGAAGGCCGCTGCCTCGCGTTTCAACAATGGCGTGGGCGCGGACGATGTGATACACGGCAATTCGGACCGGCTGGTGCAAGTGTTCGTCAATCTGCTGCGCAATGCGCTCTACGCCATCCCGGCGTCGGGTGAAATCGCAGTCCATTCCAGGCGCATGAATCGCAACGGACAGCCTTGGATCTCAGTCGCGGTGGAAGACAATGGTCCAGGCATTCCGCCCGGCGTGCTTCCTGATATTTTTGAGGCGTTCGTTTCCACGCGCCTCGACGCGAAGGGAACGGGGCTGGGCCTCACGGTGGCCGAAGGCATCATTCACCAGCACGGCGGCACCATCGCGGCTTCCAACCGAGCGGAGGGCGGCGCATGCCTGGAAGTGACCTTGCCCGCGTCCTGCTCCAAGCGCACCGCAGGAGCCAGTTGAATTGGCGATAAAGCCTACATCGGAGCGCGCCTCCGATCCCGCGCCCGATCCTTCTCAGGGAAGACCGGGAAGCAACAGCAGCCTGGTGGATCTGGCTGTTCTCGACGACGATCCCGACTTCTGCAATTACTTGGAAGACGCGCTGAAGGACGACGGGCTTTATTCCATCCGCGCTTTCGGTCACCCCGACGATCTGTTTGCGGCCAGCGAACAGCGGCTCCCCGACATCGTACTGCTCGACATGAAGATGGGGGAGTTTAAAGGCGACAAGGTGTTGGAACAACTGCTGGCCGCATATCCCGGTCTGTGCGTCATCATCGTCACCGGCTATCCGTCGCTCGAAGATATGCGCGCCACCTTCAAGATGAAGGTGTTCGATTATATTTCGAAGCCGTTTTCCCTGGCGCAGCTCCGGCAAACCTTGCACAATGCCATCGAAAAATATGGCTTCGGGCGCACCGCGCAAGACCGTCTGCGGGAACGTCTGGGGCATCAGATCAAGATGCTGCGCGTGGAGCGCGACTGGTCGCTCAAAGATTTGGCCGCCGCCACCAAACTCAGCATCTCGCAGATCAGCTCCATAGAGCGCGGCGCCAATCTGCCAAGTGTTGAGAGTCTGCTGGCCATCTGCCGCGCTTTTGAGAAGCGGCCGTCCGAAGTGCTCGCGGCCATCGAATTCTGATGCGGGCCTTTGGAATGCGGGTTTCTTGAATGCGAAGCACCGCCGCAGCCCTGGCGCAAGTGCGCGCGTTTGAAGCCGCTCCGGAGGAAGAAAAGAGCCGCGAGTTGATTCTTTCGCTGCTCGAACTGACCGGCGCGCCGTTTTCGCGCGATCAGTTTCATCCCGGCCACATTACCTGCACGGCTGTGGTATTGCATCCCAACGGCCGCCAGTTTCTTCTGATGCATCATCATCGGCATAAGCGCTGGCTGCTGCCTGGCGGCCACGTCGAAGAGTTCGATGTGACCATGAGTGACACCGCGCGCCGGGAAGCGATCGAAGAGACTGCGGTGCGGATTCGCGATTCCGCTACCGGGCGCCTGGCCGGCATGGACGTTCACGCCATACCCGCGCGCAAACGCGAGCCGTTTCATCTGCATCACGATCTGATTTTTGCGTTTACCGCTGAATCCGAAGTATTTTCGATCACCGAAGAAGCGCCGCAGGTGGCCTGGTGCGGGATGGATGAGTTCGCGCGCTACGAACTGCCATCCAGCATCACTCGCGCCGCGGGGCGGGCATTGAAGCTTTCAGAACATTGAAGCTTTCAGAATAGCCGCTGGCGCCAGAATACCGCCGGGCGCTAAAAGATAGAAACCGCCGGGCGCGCCGAAACAGACTCCAAAATAAAAGCCGGTGAGCACTCGGAGGAAGATGCTCACCGGCCGGCAACTGAACTGCTTGCGCGGATCAGACTGCCTAAGTCAATTCGAAATTCGTTTCGGAGAAAAAGCGAAATGCGATATTGCTACTTCACGGTATTGCTACTTCGAGAGACGCGTCCCTGGCGCACAGGGTTTCCTCCCGCTGAGGCCGATTACTCTTTCACCTTTCCGTCACGAGCCCGCAGCAGCTCCGCCACTTTTGTCCGCAGCGTAGCCGGAAAGAAAGGCTTTTCGAGGAATGCGGTACCCTTCTCGATGGCGCCCCGGTGCAACAGTGCATCGCCGGAATAGCCGGACATGAACAGCACGGTCAGGCCGGGCTGCACGCGCAATAGTCGATCTGCCAGCTCCGGCCCATTCATCTGCGGCATGATTACATCGGTGATCAACAAATCGATTTTGTTCAGCGTGTTTTCCTCTTCCACCAGATTCAAAGCTGCGCGTCCATTCGAAGCGGACAAGACCTTATAACCCGCTTCGGTGAGGATGTCTTCCGCCAGCGATCTTAGGATGTCCTGATCCTCAACCAGCAGGATGGTTGCGGCGATCGGGGCGGCAGGCTCTGGAACAGCGGGAGCCGCGTCCGCCTGAATCGCAGCCTTCGCTTGCGGAAAGTAAATCCGAAACGTCGTGCCGTGTCCCGGTTCGCTATACAGATCGATCCATCCGTGATGCTGGGCCACGATTCCATAAACGGTGGCGAGACCCAGGCCCGTTCCCTTGCCGATTTCTTTTGTGGTGAAGAACGGCTCAAAGACGCGGCTCTGCGTTTCGGCGTCCATTCCGGCGCCGGTGTCGCTGACCGACAGGAGGGCGTAGCGTCCCGCAGGGCGAACGTTACGCCGGCCGAGATCCTCTTTTTCACGCAGGACGGTTTGCGTCAGGATGGTCAGACTCCCGCCCTGCGGCATGGCATCGCGTGCATTCACGGCCAGATTCATGATGACTTGCGATAGCTGGCCTGCGTCGGCTTCCACCAGGCAAGGTTCGGCTTGCGGGATCACCGCCAGGTCTACGTCTTCGCCCACCAGGCGATGCAGCATGTCTTGCATAGCGCGCGCCGCCTCATTTAGATCCAGGACGCGCATCTTTGTTGCCTGCTTGCGGCTAAAAGCCAATAGCTGGCCGGTGAGTGCGGCGGCTTGTTCGCCGGCCCGTTGAATTTGGGCCAGCATTCGCCGCAACGGACTCCCAGCGTCGAGTTTGTTATTGGCCACATTGGCGTAACCGAGAATCACAGTCAGCAGATTATTGAAATCGTGCGCGATTCCACCCGCCAGACGTCCCACCGCTTCCATCTTTTGCGAGTGGCGCAACTGCTCCTCCAGCGCTTTACGTTCCGTGACATCGGTGGCAACCACTAACCAGGCGGGTTTGGAATCGAACAGCAGATCGTGGAATCGAACCTCGACCTCCATCAGAGTGCCGGCCTTGCCGAGGTGGCGTTCGAACACCGGCTTTCCTATGCCTTCGATGGTGCGCAAATGTGATTCACCATCCGGTTCCAGCGAATATGCAGACATTGAGAGGAACTCCCCCTCGGTATATCCATAAAGCTCGATGGCAGCCGGATTGACGGCCAGGAACCGGCCGCTTTCCGGTTCGCGAACCCACATCGGGAGGGGATTGAATTGGAACAACTGGCGGTAGCGCTGCTCGGCCTCCTTCATCGCGCCAGTGCGTTCCTCCACTATCTTTTCGAGTTCGCGATTGAGACGGAGAACTTCGGCATTCGCGGCACGTAATTGCCGCGGGCTGGGCAACGCCACTGCTCGAGGAGCCAGCCATATGAGAAGGATCGCGGTTGGAAGCGACGCCAGCGCGGTGATGGCCTTCACCACGCCTTCCAGGCGATAGACCGGATGCCACAACGTGACAATGCCGAGAATATGTGTCGTCCCGCAGGAAAGGATGAACAGTCCGAACAGCCCGGCCATCCAGCGGAAATCCAGATCGCGGCGGGCGCGTATGAAATAGACCAGCGTGAAGGGAATCAACAGATAGGAGAGGGCGATCACGGCATCGGAGGTAACGTGCAGCCACAGGATATCGGGCTTCCAGCCAAAGCAATAGCCGTGCGGCATAAAGTCCGATTCAAACAGCCGTTCAAAGAACTGCAGCATGGCGAGACCTCCGGATCTCGAAAGCGCAAAGGGGTGCGGCACGCACCTCCGTTTTGCGCGCGTTATTCAAAAGCGCAAAGGGGTGCGGCACGCACCTCCGTTTTGCGCGCGTTATTCAAAAGCGCAAAGGGGTGCGGCACGCACCTCCGTTTTGCGCGCGTTCTTCTTCAAAGATCCATCGCTGGCGGGTGGAAGATCGGCGCGAACGGGACCCGCTGACGCCTGATTTAGTTATCGTCCGAACGGGAAGGCCCCAATAAGTCAGATACATTGGACTGGTGGGCGATTGTATGGATGGCGTGATCGTAGTGGACAAGCCGGAAGGGCCCACCTCTCACGATGTCGTGAACCGGCTGCGGCGTCTGGCGAACACGCGCAAGGTGGGGCACCTAGGTACGTTGGACCCGATGGCCACCGGTGTGCTTCCGCTGGTGCTGGGACGCGCCACGCGCCTGGCGCAGTTTTTTTCTTCCAGCGAAAAAACCTACGAGGCAAAAATTCAATTCGGATGGGCCACCGACACTTATGACCGTGAAGGCACGCCCACCTCAGAGCCTATCGCGCCGCAGTTTACGCGCGCGGATTTAGAAGCGGCACTGGCGCGCTTTCGCGGGGCCATTCTGCAGACGCCGCCGCCGTTTTCGGCGAAGAAAATCGCGGGTAAGCCGGCTTATCAACTGGCGCGTAAGCATATCGCTGTAGAATTAGCGCCGGTAGAGGTGCGGGTGTTCGCACTCGATCTCGCTGAATTCGACGGTACCACCGCCCGCATTTGCGTCCGGTGCTCGGCGGGAACCTATGTTCGCGGCATCGCGCACGATGTTGGCCGCGAGTTGGGCTGCGGAGCTTTCCTGACGGCGCTGCGGCGCACCGCGTCGGGCGAGTTTAGCGAGAGCCAGTCCCGCACCTTCGAAGAACTGCAAGAGCTTGCGCGCGCCGGGACCCTAGGCGAGGCGCTGATTCCGGCCGCGCGGGTTTTACCGGAGATTCCGGATGCAATCGTGGACGCATTTACCGCCGGCCAGATCCGGCACGGCAAGGACTTCCGCTTGTCGCCGTTCGTCGAACGGGCCGGTTCCAAGTACGTAAAGGCGGTTAGTCCCGAGGGAGATTTGATCGCGATCGGGGAGGTACGTCTGCCGAATTTATATCACCCGATACTGGTTTTGTAAGGCCTCCAGCCTCGATGAAGCAAGTTTAATACCAACGCCGGTTCGGTCTCAGGCGCGTTGGTTTATGATTCAAGTGTGCGGCTCCGTTTCGCGATTTTGCTGATCGTTGCGGGGGCGCAGTTCTCGATCAGTTGGGCTCAAGAGAATGCCAGCCTCGAAAAATCCAGCGCGGACAAAACCAACTCGGTCGGCGACAGTTCCAAGCACGAGCCTAAGTACGATCAGACGTTTTCCGGGCCGATCATCGAGGTGACGGCTACCCGCATTACGGTATCGCGCAGCATCCTGGGAAAGCCCGCCGAAAAACGCACGTTCTGGATCAAGCCCGACACGCGCATCGAAGGGAAACTTCGGGTGCACGTGAAAGTGACCGTGGGTTATATCGCTTCCGACGATGGCGACGTGGCGCGACTGGTGGTGGTGCGGGCGGTTCAAAAGCAGCCGGAAAAGAAGTAACTACTTTTTCTTTTTCCTCCTGGCTGCCCACCCTTCTTTATTCACCTGGCGCGAGCGGCCCACCGCGAGCGCTTCGGGCGGTACGGCATGGGTGATAACGGAGCCCGCGCCGATATAACTACCATCGCCGATCTCGAGCGGGGCCACCAGCGTGGAATTGCTGCCGATGAATGCCTCCTGGCCGATCTGTGTTTTGTGCTTAAGCGCCCCGTCGTAGTTGCAGGTGATGGTTCCGGCGCCGATATTGGTGCGCTCACCGATCTCGGAGTCTCCCAGGTAAGCCAAATGGTTGGCCTTCGATCCGGCGCCCAGGCGCGTGTTCTTGAGTTCCACGAAATTGCCGATACGAGCGCCCGGCCCAACGCGATTTCCCGGCCGCAGGCGCGCGAACGGTCCAACCATGGCGCCCGCTTCAATCTGAGAATCCACCACGGAGGTGAACGGAGCGATCTCGACATGGGAGGCTAGCGTCGAGTTTTCGACGATGGAGCAAGCGCCGATGCGGCAATCTTCGCCGATCTCCGTGCGGCCCAGGATCTGCGCGAAAGGCCCCACGATGGAATCCTCGCCCATCCGCACGCAGGAATCCACGGTCACCGTTTCGGGCTTCTCGATAGTGACTCCAGCGAGCATCAGCTCCCGCACTTTTCGGTCACGGAAAATTTTGTCCACCGCGGCCAGCTCGAGGCGCGTGTTGATGCCCAGCAGTTCCGCGGAGTTCTCCACTTCCATAGAGGCTACCGTGTGGCCTGAACGGCCCAGAATCTCGACGATGTCCGTCAGGTAATATTCACGGACTGGATTATGCGGCTGGATTTCGGGCAAATACTTCCACAGCAGATCCGCGCGAAAACAATAAATACCTGAATTGATGAAAGGGATGGCGAGTTGTGCGGGCGTTGCCGCATTGTGCTCCACAATCGCGGCAACCACGCCATTCTCGCCGAAGATAATGCGGCCGTAGCCCGTGGGATCGTCCAGGCGGGTGGTGATCACCGTGGCGGCGGAATTGCTTTCCCGCTGCCTGCCAACCAGTTCCGTCAGAGTGGCGGGTGAAAGCAGCGGGCAATCGCCATAGAGGACAACTACGAATCCGGATTCGGAAGCGAGCGATTCGCGGCAGGCGAGCAGCGCATGCCCGGTGCCTTTTTGCTCGGTTTGATCCACAAAATGGACTGGCGCGGGCGCCAGAAGCGCGCGAACCTCCTGGGCCTGATGACCAACCACTACCGTGATGCTGCTGGCAGGCGTAATGGACCCGGCCACGTGGACTACATGCTCGATCAACGTCAGACCCCCGGCCCGGTGCAGCACTTTCGCACGCTTCGATCTCATCCGGGTGCCAAGGCCAGCGGCCAGAATCACCACATTAGTCTGGGATGTCATCCAGTAAGTAGGTTAGCTAACGCTCCCCGAGAACACGCATTCTGCGGCGGGCGGCCTGCCCGCGCTTTGCCAATTGTAATGCAACCTCGGCCGAAGCGCGCGGGTCGTGACGCACGCTGTCGCCGGAGGCGAGCAAATCCGCGGCCACTACTTGTATGCCCATCTGCGCCACGCGGTCGATATCGTTCAGCACCGGCCGCACCTTTTCGGCCGCGTAACGGCGTCTTTGCCGCGCGCTGATGGGACGCGTATTCACTACCGCGACGTCAACCAGCGGAACTCCGGCGTGCAGATGAATGGCCGCCAGGTGATCGGAAGCGCGGAAGCCGATGGTCTCGCCGGGCTGCCACATCAGATTCACGAAATAAGCTTTCCAGGCCCGGCTGTGCTGGATGGCGGGCGCGATGCCTTCCACCAGCAGGTTCGGAATCACGCTGGTGAAGAGCGAACCGGGTCCCAGGGTGATGAGGTCGGCATCCTGGATGGCGGCCAGGGTCTCCGGAAGCGGCTTACAGCGCCGTGGGTGCAAGCGGATGCGCCGGATGCGAGACCGATTCTTTCCTATTTTCGTTTCTCCTTGGACGATAGACCCGTTTTCCAGTTCGGCTTCCAGTACCACGTTGGCGTTGGTTGCCGGATAGATTCGGCCCAGGCTGGCGAGAACCTCCGACGAAACCTTCACGGCTTGCACGAAATCGCCCGTGAGGTTGGTAAGGGCCGTCAGGAACAGGTTGCCGAAGCTGTGACCCTTGAGCCCGCGTCCCTCCGAGAAACGATATTGGAACAGCTTGGAGAGCAAAGCCTCGTCTTCCGACAGAGCCACCATACAGTTGCGGATATCGCCCGGAGGCAGAACGTCGAATTCGCGCCGCAGCCGTCCGGAACTGCCGCCGTCATCGGTAACCGTAACGATGGCGGTGATTTCCACTTCGCGGGGTTCCAGCGCAAAGCGCTTCAAGCCGTTGAGAAGCGTGGAAAGTCCGGTTCCTCCTCCGATAGCGACGATACGAAAAGGTACCATTACTTCGATATCAGCCTTCCTAGTCACCTTGGTAATCATAGGATCGCAGGTTCCAGCGATACCTTTAGTGAGAGCACCCAACTAGTTGGGACCTCCGCCAATTGGTATTGGTTGGGTTGGGAAAATCTCACCCGGTGAGGAGAAACGTCAGGCGGCAGGCTGGTCGTCCTCGTCGTAGGCGGGGACAATAGCTTCCAGATCTTCGGCTTCGAACACCTGGTCGCAATCCAGGCATCGTACATAGTCCACACCGTCGCGCCTCGCCAAAATTTCGGTGCGGGTGTGATTACAGGGCTGCATAGAGAAAGGGAGATTATCCCCATTCTAAGCGTGCGGGAACGGTTGTCAAGCCCCCAAAATTGCCGGTGCAGCCCATTATTTGCAACGTTTTTCATCAAAACGGCCTGGCCATGGCTTGAGAGCAGGAGGCGCCGGGGCTCTGGCGCGGGCCTTCAATACAGAATAGTTGTCTCGTGTTTGTAACAGTTTAGTGCTAGAATGTTCAGGTTGACGGACTTCGATAAAGTTCGTGTCGAGCGGTTCAAGCAAGCCACAAAAGATAAGCTGCGTGGCGTGCGCTGCCCCGAGCATCGCCAGTCCGCGCGCCTGCACTTCTCCGGCAACTCCCTGCGCGACATCACCATATCGTTGAGCGGCTGTTGCGAGAAACTGATGGCGGTGGCTAATGCGCGGATTGCATCGCCGGGCGCGGCCGAAGAGAAGATTCGGAGACCCGCGTAACAACCGCTTGCTCACGCGCGCGGCTCGGGTTTTGGCGCAGGTCGGTTTTGGCGCGGCTCACGCCTGGGCCAGAATACGCCGGATGCCTTCGCGGAAGACGCCTTCCGGCGTCAACAGGCTGACCACCAGGAACGCCTCCCTTTCAAAATCAAAAAAGAATCCGGGTTGGACCAGCACATTTTCTTGAGCGAGCAAGTGCAGCGCCCAGTCCTCCTCGGTCCGAATGCGCGGGGCTTCCAGAACGGCGTACCAGCCTCCTTCCGTGGAGAGCAGGCTCCAGGGGGACGCCGCACCAATTTGACCACTGAGAACCCTCCGATTGTCTCGAACGCGATCCAGAATCTGCCGTTGTAATTGAGCGCGCAGGCCCAGCAAGGAGGGCGCTGCCCATTGCACGGGCGCGCTGACCGACAGATAGGTGTCCGCAATGAGCTCCAGCCGTTCGGAAGCTTTCTCCCGATCCGGACCTGGCCCGCCGGTTGCGATCCAGCCCAGTTTCAACTGTGGCAGCCCCGCGACTTTGGATAAGCCGCTCAGGCAAAACGTCAGAATTTCGTCAATGCCGGTTAACGAGCGAACAACCGCAGCCTTATCGTCAACCTGATTGTCAAGAAGATAATCCGCGAAAACTTCATCCGAAATGAGCGCCAGATTGCGCTCGCGGCACAGTGCAATAAGCGGCCCCAATTCGGACTGTTTGAGGAATGACCCGGTGGGGTTGTTCGGGTTCACCACAACGACGGCGCGCGACCTGGCAGTGACCGAACGTGCGAGGGCGTCAAAATCGATATTCCACCGCCCGTGATACACGAGCGGGTATTGGACAACGCGGACGCAATCCAGCCCCGCCAGATACTCGAATAATGGATACGACGGGCTGGGCGCCAGCACCTCGTCGCCCGGGTCGGCCAGCAGCTTAAAGACCAAGGCGTAGGCTTCGCTGGTGCTGGCGGTCAGCAGGATGCGGTCCGGGGCCACCTGCCTGCCCAGGGCGCCCGCATAATATGCGGAGACTGCGGCACGAGCGGCCGGAAGCCCCGCGGCGGACGGCTGGTAGCGGAGCCAGCCAGGGTCGGCCAGCGCGGAGAGGATCTCATCCCGAGAATAGGCGAATTCAGCCGTCGTGGGATTCGATTCCGTAAGATCGAGAATCGGCGCGCCGGCCGAGCGTTTTTCGTCCAGTAACTGGGTCAGGCGATTGGGGGCGAGGTCCCAGCCAAGCCGGTTCGAAAATCGAGGCGCGGGCAAGGAGACAAGTTATCACGACCCGGCCGCTTGCGGGCGGTGCGGAATGTCAATTCGCTCAGTTCGCCGAGCGAAGAGCTTAGTTCGATGGTACGTTGCTGTGGGTCTTCGAGCCGGAGTTGCTGCTGCGATGCGATCCGGTGCTGTGATGGTGCGATGCGCTATGAGAACGATGGCTGGAGCTGGCGTGATGTGCGCTGTCTTCGCTCTTGCGCGATTCGCCAAAGGCCGCCGATGTTGCGATCAGAAATGTTGCGCCCAGGATCAGGACGCTGGTAAGGAGAAGAGAGAGATGAGCTTTCATGCCCTATCAGTGGGCGCAGAACGAAAAAAATCGCAAAGCTTAATGAACGGTGTAGCGCGCCTTCAGCGCGAAAGGCGCGATTTCGATATCGAATTTCTCGCCGCCTGCGCGGACCATCTGATAACTGCCGCGCATGCTCCCGGTGGGCGTTTTGAGCGGGCACCAGGACGAATATTTGAACGATTCGCCGGGAGCCAGCACGGGCTGTTCGCCGATCACGCCCGGGCCTTTGACCTCCTCCACGTGATCCAGCCCATCCGTGATGATCCAATGGCGGCTGATAAGCTGCACGGTATCGCTGCCCTGGTTCGTGATGCGGACCGTGTACTCGAACACCCATTCGCCTTGCTGCGGCCGTGAGTTTTCGGGCGAGTGGCGGGATAAAACCTCGACGCGGATGGAGTTGGTGACGGCGTCGGACATCGGAGCGAACTCCGAGTGCAAATCAGGCATATGGCAAGCTCATCATAGCAGGGCGCCATCCCAAAGGCAGCTTGCCATGGCAAGCCCCCCAACCCGACGCGGGCGCGACCGCCGCACGGCGCGAGATTTTTGAAGCGGCATTCGAAATACAAAGGCGGGAAAAGGTGGTTCGCTTCGGCGGCCGGCTGCGCTGGCACGCGGCGGCGTCCGTTAGAATAACAGGAGGATTTTCTCCCATGGCCGCCATTACGAATCTCCCTCCGCAAACCGCCGCCGACCTCGCGCCTGGCGTCCCCCTGACGCTGGAAGGCGCCAGCATGCTGCACCAGATGCTGCGTGTGCGCTGGGCTTCCTGGAAACAGCTGGTGATGGCCGATCGAGCGGCGATTGCCCAGGAAGCGGCACATGCGCTGGCTGCAATGGAGCGCGACGCAAGCGGACAGAGCGCGGCGTTTTCGCTGTTGGGTCACAAGGGCGATCTGATCCTGCTGCATTTCCGCCGTTCTTTCGAAGAATTGAACCAAGTGGAGCGCCGGCTGGCTGGGCTGCGGCTTTGGGATTATCTGGAGCCGTCGTCGTCCTATTTATCGGTGGTGGAACTGGGGTTGTATGAATCCAGTCTCAAGACATATGGAGCGCTAACCGAACGCGGCATCGCACCGTTTTCGCCCGAATGGAACGCGGAGATCGAACAAGTGCTGGCTCGGCAACGCGAGGCTATGGCGCCGCGCCTGTTTCCGGACATGCCGCCCCACAAATATTTGTGTTTTTATCCCATGGATCGCAAGCGCGGCGAGTTGAAGAATTGGTACCGTCTCCCGATGGCCGAGCGCCAGCGGCAGATGCACGAGCACGGTTTGGTGGGCCGCCGCTACGCGGGAGATGTAAAGCAGATCATCTCGGGATCTATCGGGTTCGACGATTGGGAATGGGGCGTGGATCTGTTTGCCGACGATCCGTTGGTTTTCAAGAAGCTGATCTACGAGATGCGCTTTGACGAAGTAAGCGCGGATTATGCGCTGTTCGGAACGTTTTATGTCGGGATTCGTTGTCCGGCGGCCGAGTTGGGAAATTGGCTAAACGGTTGAGCGGCTAGCGGGCGGGCTGGCCGCCGGCTGCGGCGCTGAGATCCGCGGCTGCCCCGGCTTTATCGCCCAGCGCTTTGCGCGTCACCCCGCGGTTCAGGTAGGCGTTGGCGTAGTTCGGGTCCAGACCAATCGCAGCGTTGAAATCGGCCAGCGCGCGCTGGTAATCGCGCAGGCGCAGATACACAAAGCCGCGTGCGTTGTAAGCATGCGCGCTTTTCGGATCTAGCTGGATGGCTTGATTCAGTTCTTCCAGCGCTTCGGCAAATTTTTCAGATTGAATGAATGCGCGGCCGCGCGCCTCGTGCTGTTGGGCGGTTCCGGCGGCAATGCGAGCCTCGGCGATAGCAGGGCCGGAGGTAGGCGCCCGGGCTGGGGCGGGCACAGGACTTGGGACACGCGGCGAGGAGGGAACGGGCACAGGAGCCGGGGCGGCCGCTGCTGTTGGCGCCGGCGCGGCCGCTGCTGTTGGCGCCGGCGCGTGCCCCGCCGCTGCAACCGGAGTTTCCGGCGCGGGCGGTGGAGTCATGTTCCTGGCCTCCACCGCTTTTGCTTCCTGAGCCGATTTCGCTTCCTCCAAACGCTGCTGAGCTTTTGCCAGCACATCGGCCGCTTCCTTATAATCGGGGCGCAGCTTCATCGCGTAGGCCAGGTCCGACTCCGACTTGGAGTAATCCCCCAGCAGGTAATAGGCGCTGCCCCGCGCGTACCAGGCTTCGGGAAGCTGCGGGTCCAATTGGATGGCCCTGGTCCGGTCGGCCAAACCCTTCTCATGTTCCCCAAGTTGGTGATATGAGCCGCCGCGCGCGAGATAAACCTCGGCCGAGTTGGGCGCCAGTTTTACGGCCTGTTCGCGATCCTCAAGCGCCTCGGCATGACGTTCCAGCTTCACCAGCGCTGCCGCGCGAGCCAGGTAGAGATACACCTCCTGGGGCGAGATTTTCATCGCGGACGTGAAATCCGCGACGGCAGCTTCGTTTTCATCCAGCCGGAAGTGCGCGGCGCCGCGCAGGGTGAAAGCCTTGGCGTCGTCCGGCCGCAGCGCCAGCAGCTTGTCGAAATCCCCGATGGCCCGATGGTAATCGGCCAGTTGGCCCCAGCAGAAGCCGCGGCCCAGCAAAGCCTGCGGGTTGTCCGGCTTCAGGCTGATGCTTTGATCGTAATCTTCGATAGCGTCCCGGTAGCGGCCCAGCGCATTGTAAAGATCGGCGCGCTGCCGGATCGGTTCCGGATCGTCCAGGCGTAGCTTGATGCCCACCGTATAGTCGGCCACGGCCTCTTCGTATTCACGCAATTCGACGTGCGCGGCCGCGCGACTATTGTAAACCGCCGCCGTGTTCACGCCCAGCTCGATGGCGCGAGTATAGTCGCCAATGGCTTGGCGGGCGTTTCCCAGCCTTTCATCGATGTTGCCCAGAAGCAGGAACGCTCTGACATTGTTCGGCTCCAGGTGGGTAGCCACGCCGGAGTCCTCCAGCGCAGAAGAAAATTCGCCCGCGTTATAACGCACCTGGGCGCGATGCAGGTAGTACGCGGCATTGTTCGGATCGCCTGAGATCGCTTCCGAGTAGGCAGCGTCGGCTTCTTTCCACTGGTTGGCCTCTTCCAGGCGCAGGCCTTCCTTAAAGGACTTTTCCGCCTGCTTGGGATTGGAAGCCAAGCCCGTGCGGGGGACGCCCAATGAGAGGGCCACAGCGGCAAGGAGGAACAAAAGGCAACGGGGCATCAATTCCCGGTTCACTTCTTATGAAAGTACTTCTTATAAAAGTACACCAGAACGAAGCCAGCAGGTGCGCTCAGTCTGCCCCGGCGCCTTGCCCGGCAGGAAATGACGCCGTGGGACATGGGAGGGCCGTAGGTAACGGCATGGCTGTGGGGAGCGCGATGAGCGAGAAGTGTGAAGCAATGCGCGCCAGGAAGCCGTCGCGCTCCGACACACTCACCCATTTCAGCACCGAGGAATCGCCGTCTTCGGAAAAGAACCCCACGCCCCCGCGGCTGATGCGGCTGTCCATCCAGGAGCTGATCAACTGGCCGTTAACGGAAGTGAGGAATCGGTTGCCACGCACGCTGACTCGTATCTTGTAATCGACGCCGCGCTCCAGTGTGAGCGGTATAGGCAACTCAACGCGATCCCGCGCCTTTCCGTCCAGCACCACGAAGCGAACCAGGCCGGCGTTGGGGAGCGGCCCAGCCCGCGTGATCACCAGCCTGGTAGCGTAATAGTTGTGCAGGTCTGGAGCACGGAACGCCCAATCCATGCCTTTGCGATCAATTTGTCCCAGGAATTCCAGTTCATAGTTGGAAAGCGAGGTGGAAGGCTTCCAGAGCCGCAAGGACGCTGGACGAACTTCGCCCGATTCCAGGCTCCAATCCGATCGCCGGCCTACCCAGCCGCTTAAACCGGCGTGAAAATCGTCGCGCAAAGTTACCGCGCTGGCGCTCTGAATCAGATTGCCGATCAATACTCCGAAGCCGCCTTGAGCCGGGTGCAGATTGGTTTGGGGAAGCGGACTGACGGTGCGGGGGCCTGGCGCATTCCCCGGCAGTTGCGAAAGTCCAAGCACCAGCACCACCGCGGCGATGCCCACGAATATTGTGATTCCCAGACTACTATGCCGGTCCGGTTTGTCTTCCTTCTCTTCTGCTCTGGAGGAAGTAAGAACCCGCCAGCTGGTTTCATTGAAGCCATAAAGATCTTCCGCTTCGCGCAAAGCACGAGCGGATATATTGACCGATTTTTCGCGATGGTCCCTGGAGCAAAATTCCTGGTCCCTGCGCCTGCGCAGAAGTCCGATCTTCTTCCCGCAATACGCGCAGACGATAGGACTGGAGCTCACGATGATCTAGTGTAGCAACTGAACGGCCACATTGAAATGGACTAGGGTAAGAATGCCAAGCGACATGGGAGTTGATGCTGATGGGTCTAGGGAAATGACCGTAACGATTTCCATACTCCTCAAGTATTGAGGAACACAGACCATGTAATCGCTCGTATGCTGGAATAAGGTATTTTACCGATGCCACCTTCCCCGCGATGGTTTACCCCGCTGATAGTGATAACGTGCTGGTTGTGTACCGCTTGCGCACCGGATTGGGGACCGGCGGGGCCGGAGCGAACCGAAACGCGTAGCGTCGAACTGGACAAGTCGGAAGAAGTTCGCGTGGATCTGAGAATGTCGGCCGGAGAATTGCGTGTAGGCGGCGGAGCGGACAAGTTGATGGAGGGCCGGTTTACCTATAACAGGCTGCGGCTGCGGCCGGAGATTTCCTACGACACGGGAGGCTTCCGCGGGCGGCTGAGAGTGGAGGAACCCAGACATGTGGGTGGGGCGACGCATGGCTACGCATGGGATTTGCGCTTCAACAATCGAAAACCGCTGGAACTCGACGTGAACTGCGGTGCGGGTGAGACCCGGTTGGATCTGGGAGAACTGACGCTGCGGCGCGTGTCCGTGGAGATGGGCGTGGGGGAATTGAAGATGGATCTGCGGGGCGCCCCGATGAACGACTATGAAGTATCCATTCACGGCGGGGTTGGGGAGGCGACCGTATATCTACCGCAGGGTGTGGGAATTGAGGCCGATGTGCAAGGAGGTATTGGGGATATTCACGCGCCAGGGCTGGAAAAACGGGACGGCCGCTACTTCAACGACGCCTACGGCCGCGCCAGGACCAGGGTGCTGCTGGAAATTCGCGGCGGAATCGGAGCCATCAACCTGGTTGCCAATTAGATCTCGTTACCCCGTTGGGTTAACCTGCGTCCTTCGGGTAAGGTACCTGGACTAAACGATTTAGGTTCTTCTGACGATATTCGGGTGAATGGTTTTCATCGCAGCTTTTCTGGGCTTTGCGGCGCTGCTTTGGATGTTTGCGCGCAAACGCTGGCCTGCCTTTGCGGGACAAAAAGATGGTGCGGCGGGAGAGGCGTTCGACAGTGTAGCGGCCGGCAATCTGTTTGAGACGGCGCCGATCGGCTACATGGAAATCGACCAGGACGGCATAGTCCGGAGGGTGAACCGGCTGGAATGCAAGCTGCGCGGTATGACTTCGAACGCTATGGTGGGCGTGCACTGCGCACAATTGGTTCCCGCCATCGAGCGCGAACGGTACCGCGACCATATTCAGCGGAAAATCGACGGTCACACCGCTTTGGTGCCCTACCAACGCGAGTATCGGCATGACGGCCGCAAAGTGGCGGTGGAAGTCCACGAAGTGCTGCTGCGAAACGAAAAGGGCGCGGTGGCGGGCATGCGAATGGCTTCCATCGACGTTACCGAGCGCAAGAACAGCGAAGACGCGGCCTATCAAAACGCCGCCGAACTGCGGGCGCTGTTTCAGGCGTTCCCCGATCTCTTCCTGCGGATCGATAAGATGGAAACGGTGCTGGACGCCAAGGGCGGCCAGATCTCGGATGCATTTCTCAGCGCCGAGAAGTTTCTGGGCCGCAATCTGCAGGACCTTTTGCCGCCGGGCGCGTTGGCGCAGGTGCGTGCCGCGCAGGAGAAAGTCCGGCGGAGCAACGTCATGGAGATGGTGGAGTTCGCTATTGAGGACCGGCTGGGCCCGCAAGCCTATGAACTGCGGCTGTTGCCGCTGAACTGGGACGAATGGATCGCGGTTATTCGTAACATCACGGCGCGCAAGGGCAGCGAACAGCGGCTCAAGGATAGTGCGCAGGAACTGGAACTAAAGAACGAAGAGCTGGAAAAGGCGCTCACTGCGGCCCGCGAAGCCACGCGCATGAAGAGCCGGTTTCTGGCCAACATGAGCCATGAGATCCGTACGCCGCTTAATGGCGTGCTGGGTATGACGGACTTCCTGCTCGGCACCGGCCTCAATCCGGAGCAGAAGGAATACGCCGACGCGATCAAGCGGTCCGGGGATGCGCTGCTGGCGTTGATCGACGACATCCTGGATCTGTCGCGTATTGAGGCCGGAAAGATGCGGCTGGATCGCGTGGATTTTTCGCTCGAAACCGTGATCCGCGAATCCACCTCCATGTTCGCTCTGCAAGCCCGCACCAAGGGTTTGGAATTTACTCGCACCATTCCTCCCGGCCTGCCTGCGTTGGTAGTGGGCGATCCCGGACGGCTGCGCCAGGTATTGACCAATCTGCTGGGCAATGCCATAAAGTTTACCCAGTTTGGTCAAGTGGGTCTGAAGGCCGAGGTCATCAGCCGGTCCGGCGACACAATCCAGTTGAGATTTATCGTGTACGACACCGGCATCGGGATTCCGCATAACGAGCAGGGACGGCTGTTCGAAAGTTTCACCCAGGTGGACGAATCCAACACTCGCAAATATGGCGGCACTGGGCTGGGGCTGGCAATTTCAAAACAGTTGGTGGAATTGCTGGGGGGTGAGATCGGTTTGGAAAGCGAACCGGGGCAGGGAAGCAAGTTCTGGTTCACGGCCACCTTCGGCAAGTCGGCGCGGCCGGACGCTGCGGCGCAGCGCGTCACCAAGCCGGTGACTAAACCTGCCAGCCAACCGGAGGCGCCCGCGGCAACCGAGGTGGATGGCCAGGACCCGCCTGCCGCCGGCCAGGCAGAGGTGGAAAAGCCCCAGGCGCCGGCGGAAGCGCCGGCCGCAAAATCCCCAATCGTTAGCGCGCAACTTGAGGTGGAATCGCCGGTGGAGTCCGTCGCCATAGAGCCCTCCACCAGGATCCTGTTGGCCGAAGACAACGAAATCAATCAGCGGATCACCATGCGTCTGTTGCAAAAACTTGGCCTGGCTGCCGACGCGGTGGTCAACGGGCGCCAAGCGGTGGAGGCGCTCGAAAAACGCAAATACGATCTGGTCCTGATGGACTGCCAGATGCCGGACATGGACGGCTTCGAGGCCACAGCGGTCATCCGCAGCCGCGAGGGAAACGGACAACGCCAAACCATCTGCGCCCTGACGGCCAACGCCATGGATGGGGACCGCGAGCGTTGTCTCGCGGCCGGCATGGACGACTATATTACCAAGCCCGTGGGTCTGGAGAAGCTGCGCGACGCCTTGGACCGTTGGATTCCGGGCGTCGGCTCGGTCGCCGCGGGATTAAAGGGCTAGGGTGGTGGCAGCCTAGACCTCTAAACCAACCGAGCGCATCAGATCCAAAGCGTTGCTGCGCTCTACCACGCCCGGTTGCAGCCGGTAATCGAACTGCAGTTCACCGTTGTGCAGCGTGTCGGCGAAGTGAACGTTAAGGGCGCGGCCGGGGAGCAAGTCCGCGATGCGGGCCAGCGCCAGGTCGTGCGTGGTGATGAAGCCCAGCGCTCCGCGGTGGATGAGAGCCTGTACGATGGCGGCAGCGCCGATCTCGCGGTCGTGGGAGTTTGTGCCGCTCAACAATTCATCCAGCAAAAACAAAACCGGCCGGAAACCGCCAGCGACGCTGCTGGTGAGAGCGACAATCTCGCGTAAACGCGTAATTTCGGCATAGAAACGCGACCGGCCGTCCTGCAACGAATCCAACACCCGAATGGAGGCGCCCAGGCTCACTGGAGAGATCTTGAGGCGCACGGCGCGCACCGGAGCGCCGGCCCAGGCCAGCACGGTGTTCATCCCGATGGTGCGCAGCAGAGTGCTTTTGCCGGACATGTTGGAGCCGCTGACGATCCAGAGACGCACGGCTTTTGGATCGCGGCGCTGCTCCGGGCCGCCGAGTTGCACATCGTTGCGGATGGCCTGCGCCTCCGGGATCAACGGGTGCGCCAGGCCTTGGGCTTCGAACCAGCCGCTGGGGAAGGCGGCCAGCTCCGGGAAAATATCGGCCGGATGCTCGTAGCTATAACCGGCCAGCGAGCACAGCGCCTCAAACTCTGCAACGGCGCCCATCCAATCCCGGATACGGACGCCGGAGACGCGCCGCCAGCGTTCCAACCCCATAGCGACTTGCGCGGTCCACAGCAGAGCGAACGCAATGGGTTGGAAGATCTTGTTTTCCGTCCAATCCAGACGCTCGCCCAGACGGCCCAGATGCGCGATTCGGGCGGAGGCTCGCTGTTCCGTGCCAGCGGCTAAGCGTCCATGCAGTTGTTGCAGGAGCGGCGCGTGGAAACTTTGGGCCTCCAGGCGCTGCAGCATCGCGGCCAGCAACACCAGATCCTGAGATGGCGCCTCGGCCGCGTGCGTGACGCGCGAGGTGGCCGGTCCAAGAAAAAACGCATAGCCCATCTCGACCAGGAGCACGGCCAGGAAAGGCGTGCGAGTAAAGACGCCTGCCATGTAAAGCGAGAATGCGAGCACTATAACGGCGCCGAAGAGAGGCGCAAGATACCGCGATCCAGGCGGGAACCGGACCTCAGGCGCTTCGCCCCAGCGCGCTGCGGCATCCGGATCGAGTTCGGAGCGTAGCATAGCGCCGAGTACGGCCAGATCCTCGCGCAGATCCAGCATCCCACGCAGCTCGCGGACCGCTTCCTGCCGGGCCGGGACCTCATCGATGGAAGCGGGCCCCAGCAGCCATTGGGCGAGAATGTCTTCCCCGGCGCGGGTTCGAGCGCTGGACAGCAGCTCGAAAAGCGAGCCCCTACCGAACAGATCGAGATCTTCGCAATAGAGATGGTTGGGGTTGCGAAAGCGCTCGCCGGTTTGGCCCGTTCCGATCCAGCGGTCTTCCAGGCGCGCCAACCCGCGCTCGTAGAATTGGATGGCGCGATTGGAGCGCTCCAGGCGTTCCACCACTCGAGCATGCACCGCCACCAGCACAGCAAAGATCCCCACCGGAAGCAGCAGCCACCACACGGAAATCCAGACCTCGCCGAACACGAAGAAAGCCATGGCCACGGCGGCCAATCCGGCAGCCAGTCGCAGGTTGCCGATGCGGCGGAACTGCCTTTGAAGATGCTGCGACGCTCGGCGGCGTTCTTCGATGCGCGCCTGGAACTCTGCTAAAGGACTCACAATGCTAGGCTAACAGCAGGAATGGCACGGACTATAGTGAATCACCTCGCGGGGCCGAAACCTTGAGCGAAACTTTTTGGAACTTTTCGGCGCGGTGGGGGGAATCTCAATCAAAGGCCGATGCGGATCGCCGCAATCAACTAATGCTGGAATCCCCGTCCCGTAGTGATGGCGATCTGCTTCGGCTGCTGTCCGCAGGCGACGAAAAAGCATTCATCGAGTTTTACCGGAAGCACCAGGGTCCGGTATTCCGGTTCGCGCTCCAGATGAGCGGGAAAACGGAAATTGCAGAGGAAGTAACCCAGGATGTTTTCGTGCTGGTGATGAACCTGGGGCGCCGCTATGACAGCGAGCGCGGCTCGGTGGCGGCTTTTCTATATGGAATCGCCCGGAATTTCGTGCTGCGAGCTTTGGAGCGGGAAAGGCCATATCTGACGGTATTGGACGATCCGGATGGCGATTTCGCCAGCCGCTTCGCCAAAGAAGCCGCGGCGGAGCAAGATCTAGTCGGCGGTCTGGCGCAGACCGAGCGGCTGGAGACCCTGCGCAAAGCGCTGCTGGCGCTGCCGCCTGCTTATCGCGAGGTGGTGGTGCTGTGCGATCTGCACGAACGCGATTACGCCGAGGCGGCGAGCGCGCTAGGATGCGCGATTGGAACCGTGCGATCGCGGCTGCATCGCGCGCGGGCGCTGCTGGCCGAAAAGGTGCGGGCCAGCGAAAGGTGTGCGGTATGAATGAAAATCATCGCGATCTTTTGGAAGGATTGCGGGCGCTGGCGTTGGATTTACCCAGGGAAGCGCCGGCGCATATCGAAGAAAAGCTCCGGGCCAGGTTTCGAACCGAGAAGCGGCGTCGCAAACTGCTGATGTGGACGCCTGTGTTTAGCGCGGCAGCCGCCGCCGGAATCGCGCTGCTGGTTTGGATGCACGCGGAGCGGTGGAAACCTGTTGTTCCATCCGCCGCGAAGTCCAACGTTGTTGCACCGGCAGCGGAGGCGCCTGACACAGGCTTTTATCCATTGCCGGAAGCCGAGGCGTTGCCGGATATAGAGACGGCGATGGTGGTTCGGGTTGAGTTACCTGTGTCGTCGTTGCAGTTGATGGGAGTTCCAGTCAACCAAGACGGCACGGATGCCAGCGTGCAAGCCGACCTTTTGCTGGGTCAGGATGGCTTGGCGCGCGGCGTGCGCTTGGTCGAATAGAGGGAGGCGTTTGTGATTCGTAGATTCTTCATTTCCGCTGCTGGCCTTATTGCTGTGAGCTTGTTCGGCCAGCCGCCGGGTCCTCGCATGGGCCGAGGCGATTTTGATCTGGTTCGGCCGGAATTCGGCATATCCAATAAGGTGGTGACGGGCGCGCCTTATTCGGCGCAGGCAGTGACACAGTTCACGCAGACGCTCTCCACCGGCGACCACATTCAGCGATCCACCACGGCGTCCATTGCGCGCGATAGCCAGGGACGCACGCGCACCGAGCGGTCGCTCGCGTCCGTTGGATCTCTTTCAGCGCGGGGCGGCCCGATGCATTCGATGCAGGCCATCGTGATCCACGATCCGGTAGCCGGTATAAGCTATGCGCTCGATCCGGCCACTCACACGGCCCGCTCCATGCAAGCTCCGGCGCCGCGCACCGGCGCAAAGGCTTTCCTTTCAGCGCACTCATACTCAGATCGGAGTCACGCGTCGGCGAAGACGGAGGATCTGGGCACGCAGGTGATCCAGGGTGTCAGCGCGCAAGGCAAGCGGGTGACTCGCGTCATTGCCGCGGGTACGGAAGGTAACGAAAAGGAAATCGATATCGTTACCGAAACCTGGTACTCGCCAGACCTGCAGGTGGTGGTGATGAGCAAGACCAGCGATCCACGCTTTGGCGACAGCGTATATCAGTTGAATTCGATTATACGCGCGGAGCCTGATCCGGCGCTGTTCGTGGTCCCGTCCGATTATACGGTGAAAGAAGGCCGCGCGGGGATGCGGCCGGGACCGCAATAAAGCCGAGTCACGTTATACTGCGGTTTGCGCTTCCTTTTTTCCCCCTCTGCACTGCTGCTGGCTTACGTCCAGCTAGCGACAGCCGGTTCTACCGCCGACACGGCGCTTGACTCCCTGAACGCGCTGCATGAGTTTCGCGAAGTGGCGCTTTCCCCCGATCGGGGCAAAGTGGCCTGGATCGAAGCAGCGCCAGCGAAGAACGAAAGCGAGCCTGCGGGCGTATCGGTTTACTGGAAGGACCTGCATGACAACACTGCGCCCGGCAAACGGATCGGCGACCCCGCGGTGCGGGTGCAAGGCTTGGCGTGGTCCCAGGATGGCAGGCTCGCGTTTTTATCGGATGCCGAGTCGCACGGCCAGATGCAGTTGTACGTAGTGGAGAAGCTGGGGCGCAGCAAACCTCGCAAGCTTGGAAATATCGAAGGCTTTCTGGCCGACCCGCATTGGTCGCCGGACGGAAAGAGCATTGCGGTGGTTCACATCGAAGGCGTCACGCGAGTGCCCGGGCCAACCGAAGCCACCGCGCCGGAATCCGGCGTCATCGCGTCGAAAGCCGTGGAGCAGCGCCTGGCGATCGTGAATGTCGCCAATGGCGCGTTGCGATCCATTTCACCGGCCGACATGTACGTCTATGAGTTTGACTGGTCGCCCGACAGCAAGGAACTGGCGTACCTGGCCGCGCCGGGCGATGGCGACGACAATTGGTATGTCGCGGATCTATTCGCGGTGAATGCGGAGTCGGGCGCGGTGCGGCCGGTCTTCCAGCCCTGGATGGGTGGGCAGAAAATACAGATGGCCAACCTGCGGTGGTCGCCCGATGGCAAGGCGATCGCCTTCATCGGCGGCTTGATGAGCGATGAAGGTGTTACCGGCGGCGACATTTATCAAACGCCGTCCAATGGCCAGGGCTCCGTTTTCTCCTTGACGCCGAACCGCAAGTCGTCGCCCAACTGGTTCCAGTGGTCGCCGTCCTCGAAGCAGATTCTGTTCGGCGAGAACGTGGCGGGTGAATCGGCGATTTCAACGCTGGATCTGGCGTCGGGCACTACGGAAACATTATGGAAGGGCGCCGAGACAGTCCTGTTCTCAGGGGATGCAACCACCAGCGCGGTGATGCGGACCTCCTGGACGTCGGCTCCGGAAGTTTGGGCCGGCCCTACCGGTAAATGGCGGCAGCTCACGCATTCCAACGACGCGCAGAAGCGCTCCTGGGGAGAAGTGAAGAGCATTGAGTGGAAGAACGGGGGCTTCAATGTGCAAGGATGGCTGATTCTTCCACAATCCTACGATCCGTCGAAACGCTATCCCATGCTGGTGGCTGTACATGGCGGACCGGCGGGCGTGGTTCGCGCCAGTTGGGCCCGGCCGGGGTTGCCGCTGCAACTGTTTTCCGGCCAGGGCTATTTTGTTTTCATGCCGAATCCGCGCGGCAGTTATGGACAGGGCGAGGCATTTACGCGCGCCAACGTAAAGGATTTCGGGCATGGCGATCTGGAAGATATCCTGGCCGGCGTGGACGCCGTTGTGAAGAGTTACCCGGTGGACGACAAGCGTGTCGGCATCGGCGGGTGGAGCTACGGCGGCTACATGACCATGTGGACGGTCACGCAGACCCATCGCTTTCGTGCCGCGTTCGCGGGCGCGGGCATCGCGAATTGGCAAAGCTATTATGGCGAGAACGGGATCGACCAGTGGATGATTCCGTATTTCGGCGCTTCGGTGTACGACGATCCTGCGGTGTATGCGAAAAGCTCGCCCATCAACTTCATCAAGAACGTCCAGACACCGACTCTGGTGATCGTGGGCGACCGCGACGCCGAATGCCCGCCGGCCCAATCCTACGAGTTCTGGCATGCGTTGAAGACGCTGGGGGTGAAGACGGAGTTCGTGCTCTATCCGGGCGAAGGCCACGGATTTCACGATTCTCAGCATATTCGGGACCGGTTTGAGCGGGTGCTGAACTGGTTCAACCAGAACATGCCGGCGGCCGAGTAGGAAAGACCGCTGGCTCAGGTGCGCGGCGGGTAGCCAGCTAGCGTCGCAAAGCCCGTCACCGGGAAAGAGTGGCGACGCAAGAAGCCAAGTGCGTGCGCCAAGGGCTTGCTGAAACCTGGCGGGCGCGGCAACGTCAATGGATGGACGGTAACCCACACAAATGCCCTGTCTCTTACTGGTTGTGATCCTGGCCTTCCCCCGCCTGGGACTGGCGCTCCTGTTCCTGTTCACGCATTATCTGGACCGGGCGTTCAACAGCATCTTCGTCCTGATCCTGGGCTTCATCTTCCTTCCCCTCACGACGCTGGCTTACGCGTGGATGATCAATAGCGGCTTGCCGGTGGCGGGGATCAATCTGCTATGGCTGCTGCTCGCGGCTCTGATCGATTTGGGTGGGCTGGGCGGCGGATATAGCCGCCGGCGGGCCCGACCCTGAGCCCGGCGCCTCCCGTTCCCACCCGGCCCTTGACAGAAGTTCGGCGTGCTATACTGGGCGGGTCAATAAAGAACATCCGATAAAAACATCGAGGATGCATCATCTGCTAAGTCACTGATTTTAAAGATCTAACCACGTAGAAGTTTCTAACGCTCTTAGTTTTCAAAGACTTCCAAGACAAGCGGTTTTTCAACGGAAAAACCATAACCGGGAGGATTACCCATGAAGGATTTTCTATTGGTTGCCGGACTGTTAGCAGCACCCGCTACGGTAAGCATTCAGCAGTACAAGGCAGCGCCGCAGGTAAAGGAGACCGACCCGAGACTATCCCGTTTGCGAAAATTCTTCGGAGACCGCGCTTGCCCGCTTCGCGATTCCGCCAAGGATTTTCTGATCGCGGCCGACCAGAATCAGCTCGACTGGCGTCTGCTGCCCAGCATATCGATCATTGAATCCAGTGGCGGCAAAGATTATACGAACAATAACGTTTTCGGATGGGGGTCGTGTAAGGAAAAGTTCAGTTCGGTTCGCGCGGGAATTCACTACGTAGCCGCTCAGCTCGGGAAATCAAGGAGATACAAAGGAAAGGATATCGATAGCAAGCTACAGCTCTATAATCCAGTGCCGGAATACTCGCAGCGCGTTAAGGCTGTAATGCGGTCGATCGGATCCTGCTCCCAGCCGCGTTTGGTGGCGGCGGATTGACGGCGGTTCAAGCGCTAGGCACACGGAAACCGTAGAACCACTCCCTCACGGTGGTGGCTAGTGTGGTTCAGTATCCGAGCTTACAGCTCTACTGTGGCGCCTAACTTCCCTGCATCATGTGCACGCCCCAGTACAGGGCGCCGAAAACAATCAAGGCGATTGCGATACCCAAGACCCAGCGCATCGTGCGCTCGGTACTGGACATACTTTTTTTGTCGTCCAGCTTTAACTGCTCGTCGAGGCTTTCAAACATAGACAACCTCCTGGTGGTCCCGTTTTGTATTCCGGCATCACAGAGCCGGATGATATGAGTCCGCCCGAATTTATATGAGTCCGGCGAAATTATGAGTCCTGTTAAAATACGAGCCAGAGCAATTATATTCCTGATCTAGGAGAAATGACAGCGGATTCGTAAGCCTGTTTTGAGGGGGTTAGTAAAAGATACGGGCCGTTACAGCCAAAGTTACAGACCCATGCGCTCCAGCTTTCGATAAAGTGTCTTACGTTCTATTCCAAGAATCTTCGCCGCACGGCTCTTGTTGCCACCGGTGGCGGCGAGCACGCGCCGGATCTGATCGGATTCGGTATCGGCCAGGGTTTCACTGGCGGTATCGCGCGGTTCGGTGAGTTCGATGGCTTCGCGAATGGCCGCATCGTCGATGCGCCCCTGGGGAGTGACGATGGTTAACCGTTCGATCATGTGCTGCAACTGCCGCACGTTGCCGGGCCAGCTATAGTCCTCAAGAACCCGCAGCGCGGACTCGGTGAGGCGAGCTTGCTGGTGATAGCGCTCGTTATATTTCTTCAGGAAATAATGGGCCAGCAGAGGAACGTCCCCGTGGCGCTCCACTAAGGGCGGAAGAATGATGCGCACCACGTTCAGCCGGTACCACAGGTCCTCGCGAAATTTGCCCTGCTCCACCATCTTCTGCAAATCGCGATTGGTGGCGGCCACCACGCGCACGTCCACTTTCTTACCGCGCGGCGAACCCAGCGGACGGATCTCTTTTTCCTGCAGGAAGCGCAGCAGGTTGAGCTGAAAACCGAACTCCAGATCGCCGATTTCATCCAGAAACACCGTGCCGTTGTTGGCGGCCTCAAACACGCCCATGCGATCCCGATCGGCGCCCGTATACGCGCCTTTCACTGCGCCGAACAGCTCGCTCTCGAGCAGTGTAGGAGCGATGGAACCGCAATCCACCGGCACGAACGGCTGATTCACGCGCGGGCTGTTGTTATGAATCATACGCGCGATCAGCTCTTTGCCGGTCCCCGTCTCGCCTTCCAGTACTACGGTGGCATTGGTGGGAGCCACCAGCGAGACGGTCTTGTAAATCTCGATCATTTTGGGCGAGCTGCCGATCATTTCGCTTTCCGGCAGATCCTCGATTTCGGAGTCTTTGTCCTGCTGGTTATGGCCGACGGAGGCTTCCGCGCGCTTCACCGTATCCAGCATGCGATCCAGCTCGAAAGGCTTGGCGATATAGTCGAAGGCCCCGCCCTGCGTGGCTTTCATTACCGTTTCGATGGTCCCGCGCGCGGTCATCAGGATAACCGCGCATTGCGGATTCTGCTTGCGGGCGGTTTCCAGCACATCGAGACCCGTACGCTCGTCGACGTAAATGTCCGAGATGACGATGGGATAAGCGTCGTCGCGCAAGCGCTCCAGAGCTTCGCGCGTGGAGGAAACGGCGTCGACGGCATAGCCTTCCAATTCCAGGAAAGTCTGGATGGTATTTCGGACAGAATTGTCGTCTTCGACTACCAGAAGTCTTTGCACTTGGACGCTCTTTATCCTATAAGACTAGACTGACACAGCCGGAGGGCGCGACGCACGGGAGCGGGCCGCAAACACCACCGTGAAGCAGGAGCCTTGACCAGGCTGGCTGGTCACTTCCATTTTTGCGCCGTGATGCTGGACAATTTGCTCGACGATGGAAAGTCCGATACCGGTGCCCGCTTCGCCGGAGGCCTCCGCTCGCCGGGTGCGATAAAACTTCTGGAAGATCTGGCGCACCTCCTTGGCGTCCATGCCGATGCCCTGGTCCTGAACCGACAGGCGCAATTGTCCCGCGTTTCGTCCGGCGGGCGCCAGGCGGCAGGCCACCGTGATCTGGGTATCCGGCGGCGAGTATTTCACCGCGTTGGAGAGCAGGTTGTACACGGCGTATTCCATCAACTCGCGATCGCCTTCCAGGCTCCCTTCGAGCGATTCGGCGACGATGCGGATGTTCTTGCGCTCGGCCAGTGGACGCGCGCGGGCCGTACAGGCCTCCACTATCTGGCGAACTTCAAACGCCTCCCGCCTCAGCTCCATCTGCCCATCCGACAAGCGTTCCACGTCCAGGAAGGTCTGGATCATGCGCGCCAGACGCTTGGATTCCTGGTTGATCATGTCGCTCATCTGCTTGCGCTTTTCTTCGCTCAAGTTGTAGCGGCCCATCAATTCGCTGGATCCCTGGATGGCGGTGAGCGGGGTGCGCATCTCGTGCGTGACGAAATGAATGGCCTGCTGGTAATGCTGCCGCTCGGTTTCTGCCCGGCGCAGCGCGCGGCGCACCACGAAATGCTGATAGCTGGCGGCTGCAATGGATGTAAGCCAGGCCGAAGCGAGCGGAGCGAAGAAAGGGAACACGATGCCTTCCCGGAACAGGAGGAACGGCGTGGCGTGGGCTGCCAGCAACATCAATCCCGCAGTGGTATAAGCCAGCCAGCCGGAAAGAAGCCCAAAGATCAGTCCGGCCAGAATGCCAACCATCAGGCAGAAGCCCAGCGCCTCGAGATTGGATGCCCCGATGAGGAACTGGCCGCGTTCCAGGGTCTCGAAAAGCTGCGCGTTCACCTCGACGCCAGGGATGCGGCCCTGGCCGTAAGGCGTGGCGACGCGGTCATAACTGGCGTCGATGGAAGTGACGCCCACGAAGACCGCTTGGCCGCGAAAACGCCGGGCGAGCTCGGGCTTCCGCACCAAGTCCAAGAGAGAGACTTGCGGAATCGGCTGGCGCGTGAAAAGTACACGCAGGGCCCGGTTGGATCTGCGCGGCGCGGGGATAATCTCACTTCCGATCTGGAGGTCCTCGGGAGATTCGAGCATCTGTTGCCCGCGCGCCAGCCGAAACGTTTCGAGCGCCAGGGCCCAGTGACGCTCCCGCCCGGTGCGCTCTTCGAGCGGAATCTGCCGTGTCACGCCGTCGCGCGAATATTCGTCCGCCCGATTATGGCCCAGGCCGGCCGCCGCGCGCCGAAAGACGGCCAGGGGGTTTTCCCAGCGTCCATTTTGAAGATGGGTGGCCAGCACCAGGTTGCTGGTAAGCTGCATGGCGCGGCTCAGGCGATCGTCCTCCGGCGGGTCTTCCCGGTCGGCCAGCACCATGTCGATGGCCACCACTTTGGGCTGCCCGGGAGCGACGAGTTCGAGCGCCGTGGCGAGCATGCTGCGATAGGCGCGCACTCCGCCCATGGCGCCGTAGGTAGCGTCGTCGATCGCCAGGATCAGCGAGTGGGGTGCGGTGGCGACGGGCGGGTGCAGGCGGAACATCCAGTCATACGCGTCGTCGTCGATTTGCGCGGCCAACGCCGTCCACCCCAGGACGATTGCAATTGCAAGCGTCGCGGCCAGCACCCCGCAGTAACCCAGCGTGCGCCTACTTGGAAACGACGGCTTTTTCAATCTCGTCCGGCTCCTTGGGCAGCGCCGCGCTTAAAACCTTCGCGCCGTCGGGCGTCACCAGCACCACATCTTCGATGCGAATGCCCAGCCGCTCTTCGGCAATGTAGACGCCCGGCTCAATGGTGATCACCATGCCTGCTTCGAGCGGCCCGTCGAAGCGCGGATCGTGCACCTCCAGCCCCACGGGATGCCCGATTTCGTGCGTAAAGTATTTGCCCAGCGGATCGCCGTGCAAATCTTTTCCATGCGCGTCGATGTAGTCCCGCGCGATTTTGGTGAGCGATTCGCCGGAGCCGGCCAGCCAAGCGTTGGGCTTCACCGCGGCAATGGCAGCTTTTTGCGCTCCCAGCACAATCTGGTAGAGCTCTCGCTGACGCGGGGTAAATTTTTCGCCAACCGGAACCGTACGCGTGATGTCGCTCGCGTACGAATCGCACTCGGCGCCGGCATCGATGACCACCAACTCTCCGCGATCCATGCGCCGCTGGTTGGACATGTAATGCAGAATCGCGCCATCCGGACCCGAGCCGACGATGGGCGAATAGGCGGGGCCTTCGCAGCCTTGATCCAGAAACGTCTCCAGGATCGTCGCGGAAAGGTGATACTCGTATTGCCC
>Ga0181525_10000553_pt1 | contig 32416 bp, 28 predicted proteins | sample PEATcosm2014_Bin_48_FD_121100 | JGI IMG/M metagenome (GOLD analysis project Ga0181525, IMG submission 121100) | Peatland microbial communities from MTU Mesocosm Facility, Houghton, MI, USA - PEATcosm2014_Bin06_10_metaG | ecosystem: Environmental > Terrestrial > Soil > Wetlands > Peat | place... | reverse complement strand
TCGCGGCCGCGCGTGTCCGAGACGTAGACTTTCACGCGGCCGCTGAGGATGACGTACACGGCGTCGCCGGCCTCGCCTTCGCGGATGAGGTGTTCGCCGCGCGGAAAACTGCGGGTGCGGCCGCGCGCGGCCATCTCGCGCACCAGTGGGTCGGTGAACTTGCGGATCGCCTGTTCCCAATGCGCCATGTCGCCTCCGTTCGCGTGGTCGTTGCCGCGGCCGCTTGCGCGCGCACGCCGGCCGCCTCAGCCTTGCGTCAGCGCCCGGTCGCGCCCGAAGGCGCGCGCGATCAGGCGCAGCGCATCGGGTGCATCCCATTGCCGCGCGCCATGGATCTTGTCGAGGACGCGCCCGTCGACGCCGACCAGCACCGTCAGCGGGATGCGCGCGGCACCCAGCAGGGTCTCGAGTTCCTGCGCATGGTCGATGTAGTGGCTGATCGTCGCATTGCCGCGGCGCAGGGCGGCGCGCGCCTCGTCCGGATAGTCGTCGGTGGAAATGCCGATCAGCGCGAACGGAATCCGTCCATCCATCCAGGCCAGCCGTTCGATCGATGCCATCTCGTCCATGCAGGGGCCGCACCAGCTGGCCCAGACGTTGATCAGCAACTGGCGGCCGCGGTACTGCGCCAGGCGGCGCGACGGGCCGTTGAGTCCCTGCAGCGCCACGTCGGGCAGCAGGCCGCCGATCGGCACTTCGCGCGCCTGCGCCGTCGCGGGCCGCCATGCGAAGAGGCCGGCAGCGGCCAACACGCCGAGCGCGCGCCGCCGCGGCAGCGCGGCTGGCCGCGGGCACGGCGGAGCATTGCGCGGCGCGGGGAGGCGCCATTGCGGATGGCCAGGGAGCGGCATGCTGCGCGCGGGGCGGCCCGGGCCCGGGCCCGGGTCGCGAAATGGTCGGAGCGCCAGCTTAGCGGACCGCGCCGGCCCGGGCTATCCGGCCGGTGGCGGCCGATGCCAGAATGACGCCGGTCCGGCGGCGCGCGCTGTGCCCGCCGCCGGCCGATGCTCGCCAGTGCCCCGGGCCGATGCCGCCTGGAACAGGGAGGTCACGATGCCGGATGCGCCACGCGCCGTGCAACCGCCGTCCGCCAGCTCGAGCGGTGCTGCGCGCGGGCGCGCGCCGGGCGCGCGTGCCGTGCTGGCGCTGATCGCGGGCGTCGCGATCGCGGCTGTCGATGCGGACGGCTACCGCGCGGCGGCACGTCTCGACGAGCAGGCGTTCGACGCGCAGGTCGCGCTGCTGCGCAGCGTCGGGGGCGCGCGCGCCGCCGCGCCCGGCGACCGTGCGCCCACCGACGGCGCCGAGGTCGTGCTGGTCGGCATCGACGAGGCCAGCCTCGATGCGCTGGCGGTGCCGATGAGCCTGATGCACGCGACGCTGGGAACGGCACTGGCGGCGATCGCCGCGGGCGGGCCGCGCGCGATCGGCCTGGACGTCGCGCTGCCCGAGCATTCGTTCGATCACCTGGTGGCCGGCCTGGACGTCGGTCTGATGCAGGGACTGGGCGCCGCGCGCGGCGCCGCGCCGCTGGTCGTGGCCCTCGACGCCGATGCGCAAGGGCGCCTGCGCATCCCGCACGCGCCCTTGCTGGCGGCGGCCGGCGGCAGCGGCGCGTTCGGGCTGCCGCTGTTTCCCCTCGATTGCGACGGCGTGGTGCGGCGCTACGAGCCGGACCTCGCGCGGCTCGACAGCCGCCGTTGCGGCGCTGGCGCGCCCGACCGCGGTGACGGCGCCCCGCCCATGCCGACGTTCGCGGCGCGCATGGCGCAACAGCTCGGCCGGCCCGAGGCGCTGGCCCGGGCCGGTTGGCTGGACTTCACGCGCGGCCCCAGGTTCGCCTACGTGCCGCTGCGCGACGTCGTGCTTTGGCAGCGCAGCGGCCAGATCGAGCGCTTGCGCCGGCAGTTCGCGGGGCGCGTCGTGCTGCTCGGCTCGGTGCTGCCGTATCTCGACAGGCTGCGGCTGCCCGTATCGCTGGCCGGCTGGGAAGACGCGGCGGTGCCGCCGCCCGGGCTGATCGCCAACGCGCAACTGCTGCGCAACGCGCTGGGCGGCGGCCTGGTGCGCCGGCCTCCGCCCTGGGTCGCCTGGCTGCTGCCGGCAGTGATGGTCGCCACCGCATTGCCGGCGCGCGCGGCGCTGCGCTACGGCCTGTTCGCACTGGCCGTGCTGCTGCTGCTCGCCGGCGGCGCCTGGCTGCACGCGCGCGGCTGGTTCATCGCGCCGGGCGCCGCCCTGGTCGCGGGCGCCGTCGCCCTGGCGACCCGCACCGCGCTCGACCTGGCCGCGGCGCGGGCCGAACGCGCACGCCTGGCGCGGCGCTTCGGCGGCTACCTCAGCCCGCACCTGCTGCGCGCGTTGCTCGAAGGGACCCACGACGAGGCCGGCGCGCGCCGGGGCGTGCGCCGCTCCATCGCGCTGCTGTTCGCCGACCTGCACGACTTCACGCGCCGCTCCGAGCGCACCGACCCGGCGCGGATGCGCGCACTGCTCAATCGCTATTACGCGGCCATCACGCCCGGCCTGCATGCGCACGGCGGTGCGATCGACAATTTCCGTGGCGACGGGATCATGGTGATGTTCGGCGCGCCGCTGGCGCTCGACCGTCCCTGCGATGCGGCACTGGCCGCGGCGCGCGACCTGCTGGCGCGCATCGCGCAGCTCAATCGCGACGAACTCGAACCCCGCTTCGTCGATGGGGTGGGCGCCAGCATCGGCCTGGCCTATGGCGAGGTGATCTACGGCGAACTGGGCAGTCCCGAGCGTCGCGACTTCACCGCGCTGGGCGACGCCGTCAACGTGGCGGCGCATCTGCAGGCGGTGGCCCGGCGCCTGGATCGGCCGGTGGTGATGACCGAGGTCTTTGCCGCCCAGCTGGCCGCGCCTCCGGCCGACCTGCAGGCGCTCGGATTGCAGGACATCAAGGGGCACTCGGCGTTGCGCCTGTACGCCTGGTCGCCGACGCCCTCGTCCGCATCGCCGGCCTGAGGGCGCCGCGCGGATGGCGATTACCGTGTTTCGGGGTGGCGCTGCGCCGATCCAGGCCTTTGCGGCGGCGGCGAATGCCCCTACGCTTGTCCCACCCCACGTTCGGGAATCGCGATGACCGCCTCCCCGCAACATCTGCCGGCGCCGTGGCTGCGCCGGATCCTCGCTGGCCTGTGCCTGCTGGCCGCGCTCGGCGCGCGTGCCGCGGCGCCGCCGCCGGCGGTCGCGGTCGTGACCGACCTCGCCGGCCACGCGCAGTTGCGCCGGGGCGGCGTGCAACGCCCGCTGGTGGCACTCGACACGCTGCGCGCCCAGGACCAATTGCGCCTGGACGCGGGGGCGATGGCGGAGATCGCCTTCACCGCGGGCACCGGCAGCGTGTTGCGGCTGGGCGGCCCCGGGCGTTTCCTGGTGCGCGCGCAGGACGTACTGCCGCGCGATCGGTCCGGCGTGGCCGAGCGGCGCGATCTCGCGGCCGCGTGGCGCGGCGTGCAGATCCGCCCCGGCCTCGTCGGTCGCGCGAGCATCGCCTTGCGCGGACTGCCGGCCACCGGGGTGCAGCTGCGCGCGCCGATCGGCGCGCAGGTGGGGGACGACCTGGTTCGCCTGCAATGGGACCCGCCATACGGCCGCCCATCGGCCGGCTGGGAATACGCCGTGCGCGTCATCGACGATCAAGGGACGCTGCTGTACGCCGCGCAGGCGCGCGCGCCCGGCATCGATCTGCCGGCGGATCTGCCGATCGAGCGCGGGCGCGACTACCTGTGGACGGTGCAGGCGCAGGCCGATGACCGCCGCCATGTCCATGGCGCCGCCGAATTCCGCCGCGTGCCGCTCGAGGTCGAGCAGCGTGCCCAGGCGCTTGTCGCATCGGTGCGGGCCCAGCGGCGCGATCCGGCGCAGCCCGAATCGTCGGCCGAGGAAGTGCTGCTGGCGCTGGTGCTCGATCAGGCCGGGCTGCGCCAGGCCGCCCAGCGCCAGTGGCAGGGCGTGGCGCGCGTGCGCCCGGCGCTCGACGCGGCGGCGGTTCCGGGCTGGTAGGCGCCGCGCGCCCTCAGGCCGGAGCGAGCTGGCGGGTGATGATCCTCCAGTGCGCCGCGCTGACGGGCGTGACCGACAGCCGGTTGCCCTTGCGCAGGATGATCAGGTCGGCAAGCGCCGCGTGCGCGCGCAACTCGCTGATGGGTATCAGGCGCGTCTTGCGCAGCGCGTGCACGTCGACGAGCACCCAGCGCGGTTGCGACGGCTGGGAGGCGGCGTCGTAGTACGGGCTGCGCGGATCGAACTGCGTGGGATCGGGGTAGGGCGCGCTGGCGATCTCGGCGATGCCGGCGATGCCCGGTTGCGCGCAGCTGGAATGGTAGAAGAGCACGCCGTCGCCGGCGCGCGCCTCGTCGCGCAGGAAATTGCGCGCCTGGTAGTTGCGCACGCCGGTCCACGGGACGGTTGCTCCCGGAGCGGCCAGTGCGTCGTCGATGGAGCACTCGCCCGGCTCCGATTTCATCAGCCAATAGCCCATGGCCGCACCTGGGTTGGATATGCGCCGAATTGGGAAAAATCCCCGCCTGTGCCGCCCGGCCAGTTGCCCTGAACCGTAGGTTCAGGTCGGCCACTGTCCGCGTCGTTTAGGTTCAGCAAACGCGTGCCGATCACACCGCGACTCGAGACCAGTGGCCTTGCGCACAGCGCATTGGTTCAAGGAACATAAAGGCCTTTGCGCGAACACCGCAGGGACGAACCATTCTAACCGGCGTACGTGACCAGCAGTGGCCGCCGACGGCAGGAATTGATGCCTTAAAACAGTTTTTCTTGGGGCGCCAGGATTTCATCGGCAAGCGCGATGAGGTCGCGCAGGCGCCGCCGTGCGTCGGCGAGCTCGGTGCCTTCGCCGCCCTTGGAGCCGAACAGCTCCTGCGCGATCTGCAGCGCGGCCATGACGGCGATGCGGTCGGAGCCGAGGATCTTGCCGCCGTCGCGTATCGCCGCCATCTTCTGGTCGACGTAATGCGCGCAGGCGAGCAGCTCGTTGCGCTCCTCCGGGCGGCAGGCCACGCGGTACTCGCGGCCGAGGATGCTCAGCGTGATCTGTTCCATGGCGCCGCCTCCCTCAGCCGGCGTCCGCATCGGCGGCGCCGCGCGCCGCATCGCCCGGCAGGCGCTCGATGAGCGCGTCGAGGCGCCGCGTCGCCGTGACGATGCGTTCGTTGAGCGCCGCCAGCTCGGTCTGCGAGGTGGCCAGCTGCGTGCGCAGCTGGTGGTTTTCGTCGCGCAACTGCCGCACGTGCGCCACCAGTTCCTGCATCCGCGAAGTCAGTGCGTCCAGTTGATCGAGCATCCGGGAATGGTAGCACCGCGGCACCGGTGCGCTATAGTCCGCGGCGTTGGTGCTCGCGGCGGCGTTCGGCTGTCGCAGTTAAACGGGAAGCAGGGGCTGTTGCCACGTCATGGCGGCCGTAACCTGCGCTGTCCCCGCAACGGTAAGCGGTATCGGGCCGTAGGCCCAACCCGCGCACGACGACCACTGGGCACGCCTGGGAAGGTCGCGCGGCGTTTCCGCCAGCCCGGATACCGGCCAACAGGTATTTGCCGCCCTGCGGCAGATGATTGAGCCGGCGCCCGCGGGAAACGGGGGGCGGCACTCCAGTAGCGGGTATCCAACCATGAAACAGCCAGTCCGCCCGGCGGAGCGCTATGCGCCTGTCCGCAATCCTTCGTTCACGCAAGTTCGTTTCTCGGCAAGCAGCATCGTCGTCCCGGTCGTATCCGTCCTGGCGCTGGTCTGCGGCGTCGGGGTTCGCGCGGCCCCGCCGTCGCTCGATACGATCACGGTCAGCGGCACGCGCGAGGACATCAGCCTGGGCGACGCGCTGCAGGACGTCACCGTCATCGACCGCGCGACCATCGAAGCGCACGCGGGTGCCAGCCTCGAATCGCTGCTGGCCGAGCAGGCGGGGATCCAGATCGCCACGAACGGCGGCATTGGTTCGGTCAGCAGCGTATTCGTGCGCGGCGCCGATGCGCGCAGCACCCTGTTGCTGATCGACGGCATGCGTTACGGTTCGGCGACTTCCGGGACGCCGTCTTTCTACAACGTACCGCTGGAACAGATCGATCACATCGAGATCGTGCGCGGTCCGCTGAGCGCCGTTTACGGCGCCGATGCCGCCGGCGGCGTTATCCAGATCTTCACGCGGCGCGGCCAGGCGGGCATGCAGGCCAGCGGCTCGGCCACGCTCGGTTCCGAGGCCTATGGCGCTATCGACGCCGGCGTGCGCGGCGGCTCCGGCGCGCTGGACTATGCCTTCGAGGGCGGGGCGCAGCGTACCGACGGCTATCGCTATACCGATCCGCATGCGGGTCACTTCTACAACCCCAACGACGACGGGTTTCGCCAGACCGCCGGGAGCGCGAATCTCGGATACGCCTTCGCTCCGGGTTGGTCGGTGCGGCTGCAGGGCATCGATTCCAAAGGTGATGTGCAGACTTCCGATGGCTACGACCCTACGCGCCCGGCACTCACCGCGCGCTCTCGCGTCGATACCGCCACCGGCGGCCTGGTGGTGCGGGGCGCCGTCGCTCCCGACTGGTCGACGACGCTGCGCTACGGCACGTCGCGCGACGCCTACGACACGGACGTCGCGGTCAATGGCACTTACCGATTCTCCACGCAGCAGCACGCGCTCGACTGGCAGAACACGTTCGCGACGCCCGCAGGCACGGTGCTGGCCGGCGTCGAGCAGTTGCGCCAGTCCGTATCCGACGATGGGGTCGCGTTCGCGGTGGACAGGCGCACCGTCACCGGCGCGCAGCTGGGACTGACCGGCAAGGCAGGTCCCCATTCCTGGCAGGCAAATGTGCGCGACGATGCGAATTCGCAGTTCGGCCACGAGGTCACGGGTGCAGCCGCTTACGGCTACGATCTGACGCCGCAGTGGCGCATCGGCGCCTCGGCCGGAACGAGTTTCGTCATGCCCAGTTTCGACGACCTCTACTATCCCGGATACAGCAATCCCCTGCTGCGCCCGCAGCACGGGCAAAGCGGCGAATTGAGCGTGCGGTGGACCTCGACGTTGCAGCAGGTCCGTCTGTCGGTCTATGAAAACCGGTTCCGCGATCTGATCGCCTTCAATGCGAGCTTTGTGCCCGTCAATGTGGCGCAATCGCGCATCCGTGGCGCCAGCCTGGAATACGACGCCCATCAGGGCGCAGTGACGGTCGGCGCGACGCTCGATGTGATGGATCCGAGCGACCTGACCGACGCAACGCAGTTGGCGCGCCTTGCGCGCGAGGCGCTGACCCTCAAGGCCGACTGGCAGGTGAGCAGCGCTTGGTCCGCCGGGGCATTGCTGCGGGCGTCCGGCCTGCGCTACGACGACGCCGCGAACCTGCAGCCGCTCGGTGGTTATGGTCTGCTGTCGGTGCATGGCGACTGGCGCGTGACGCGCGACTGGTCGATCGTCCTGCGCGTGGACAACCTTGCCGATCACGAAGTGCAGCCCGCGTACGGCTACGAAGCGCCGCCGCGCCAGTGGTTCGCGACCGTGCGCTACGGCGGCCTATAGGAGCGAGGCTGTGCCGCAGTGCCGCCGACGATCCGCCCGATCCAATGCCGCGAGAGCCTGCGCATGACTAGTTCGTGGATGACGCGCCGCGCGGTGCTCCAGGTCCTGGGGCTGGCGACGCTGGCGGCCTTGCTTGCCGCGCTGCGCTTTGGCAGCGTCGACCTCGACAGCGCCGAACTGCTGCGGGCGCTGGCGGCGCTGCTGCGTGGCCGGCACGACGACTCGCTTGCCACGACGCTGCTGGCGCTGCGCCTGCCGCGGGCCGGCACGGCCATGGCCGTGGGCGGGTTGCTGGCGCTGTCGGGCGCGCTGCTGCAGTCGCTGCTGCGCAATCCGCTGGCCGATCCCTATGTGCTGGGCGTGTCCGGCGGCGCTTCCTGCGCCGCGCTGCTGGCGATCGCCGCGGGCGCCGGCGCAGCGGCCATCGCGCTGTCGGCCGCCGGCGGCGCGCTGCTCGCGCTCGGGCTGCTGTTTGCCCTCGCGCACCGTGCGCTGTTCGCGCGCGATGTCCTGCTCGAACCCGGCCGGGACAGCGCGATCCTGCTCACCGGCGTGATGATCGCCTCGCTGTGCGCCGCCATACTGTCGCTGGTGCTGTCGCTGGCGCCGGACGGGCGCCTGCGCACGATGGTGTTCTGGCTGCTCGGCGACCTGGGCGGCGCGACCGATCCGGGCCTGGCCGTGCTCGCCCTGGCGACCTGGCTGGTGTTGTGGCTGGTGGCGCAGCGCGACGCGCCCGCGCTCAACCTGATGCTCGGCGGCGACCTGCAGGCGTATACGCAGGGCGTGCCCACCACCCGCGTGCGCCGCCGCCTGATCGTGGTCACCGCCATCGCCACCGGCCTGGCCGTTGCCATGGCCGGCGCGGTCGGCTTCGTCGGCTTCGTCGCTCCGCACCTGGTGCGCCGCGTGCTCGGACCCGATCCGCGCCATGTCCTGCCCGCCGCTTCGCTGCTGGGGGCCATCCTGGTGCTGCTCGCCGATACCGTCGGACGCTGCGTGGCCGCGCCGCTGCAGCTGCCGGTCGGCGCACTGATGGCGCTGATCGGGGTGCCGGTGTTCGTCTGGCAATTGCAACGGCCATGAGCGCCCCGCTGCTCTCCTGCCGTGGCCTGGAGATACGCGCCGGCGATCGTTGCCTGGTGCGCGCGCTGGATCTGGATGTCGCGGCCGGCGAGCGCTGGGCGCTGGTCGGCCCCAACGGCGCCGGCAAGACGAGCCTGTTGATGGTACTGGCCGGCGCGCGCGCCGCCGACGCCGGGACGATCGCGCTGGCGGGGCGGCCGATCGGCGCCTGGGGGGTCGAGGCGCTGGCGGGGCTGCGCGCGCTGGTCGCGGACCGCTGGTTCGATCCGTTCGCCAGCAGCGTGCTCGATCTGGTCGTCGCGGCGCGCTACCGGCTGCGCGGCGCCGACGCGGCGCCGGGCAAGGACGGCAGCGCCGAGTCGTTCGCGCGCGCCTGCCTGGCAGCCATGGACTGCGCGGCGCTGGCCGCGCGCGACGTGCGTTACCTGTCACGGGGCGAGCGCCAGCGCGTCGCCGTGGCCGTCGCGCTGGCCCAGGACACCGCGGTGCTGCTGCTCGACGAGCCGATCTCGCACCAGGATCCGCGCCACCAGATCCAGGTGCTGCAGGCCCTGAGCGATCGGCCCGGATGCACCTGCATCGGCGCCCTGCACGACGTCAATGCCGCGGCCCGCTTCGCGAGTCACGCTCTGCTCTTGTATGGCGATGGACGCTGGCTCGCCGGTCCGGCCGCAGCGGTGCTCACGCGCGCCAACCTGTCGCCACTGTTCGAGACGGCTATCACGGAAATCGCGGTCGGGCCACATCGCGTGTTTCTGTCTCATAATTGAAAATAGTGGTGGCGCGCCTTTTTTGATCCGGATATAGTCGCGAGCTTCACCAACAGCCCAGAGGCTTTACTCCTACCACTATGCCGGTGATCCTCGTCGCAAATTCAAAAGGCGGTGTTGGCAAGTCGACCGTCGCAAGCAATCTGGCAGGCTTCTATGCGGGGCGCGGAGAGCGCACCATGCTCGGAGATCTCGACCAGCAGCAGTCCGTAGGCAGCTGGCTCAAGCTGCGCCCCACCACCGCATCGTCGATCACGTCGTGGGACTTCTCGGAGAAGGGCGTCGCCAAGCCGCCCCGCGATGTCACCCACATCGTCCTCGATACGCCCTCCGGCATCAATGGAACGGCGCTGCGCGACGCGGTCAAGGTGGCGGCGAAGATCATCGTGCCGCTGCAGGCCTCGCTGTTCGATATCCAGGCCACGCATGCCTTCATCGGCAAGCTCGCCGAGTACGGCGCGACGCCGGCCAACGGCCGCGTGGCGGTCGTGGGCACGCGCGTCGATCCGCGCACCCGTGCGGCCAGCCAGCTGTACCGCTACGTCGAGGATGCCGGAATCCCCTTCCTCGGTTTCCTGCGCGACACCCAGAACTACGTGCAGCTGTCCGCCCAGGGCCTCACGCTCTGGGACGTGGCGCCGGCGCGGGTGCAGCAGGACCTGGAGCAGTGGACGCCGATCATCAACTGGACCAGCAACGGCCGTCGCAAGGTCTAGCCCGTCCTCACCCTCTCCCGCGTGCGGGAGAGGGCCGGGGTGAGGGTCAGCGCGGCGCAGCCGTACGCACCGCCTCCACGATCGCGCACAGCTGCGCGGTCGCGTCCAGTACGCGCGTGCTGCCGCGGTCCAGCTGGTCCGCGTCCAGCGTCACCAGCCGGCCGGCCGCCACGGCCGGCAGTTGCGGGTAGCGCTTCCAGCCGTCGAGCGCGCCGCGGTCGATGCCGGCCGATTCGGCCGTCAGCAGGATCTGCGGCCGCGCGGCGATGACCGCTTCCACGTCCACGGTGGCTACCAGCGGCGCCAGGTCCTCGAACACATTGCGCGCGCCGCAGGTGCGCATGACCTCGCTGGCGATGTGTCCGCCCGACAGCGTCATGATCGGATTGCTCCATACCTGGTAGAAGACCGGCACCAGCGGCCGGCGGTCGGCGTGGTCATGGCGCAGCGCGGCCAGCCGCGCGCGGAACGCCGCGGCCACGTCCGGCGCAGCGGGCGCGCCGGCCAGCAGGCCGAGGCGTTCGACCGTCTCGGCTATCGACGCCAGCGAACGCGGTTCGAGCACGTACACCGGCACCTGCAGCCGGCGCAGCGCATCGAGCAGCGCCGGCGAATAGCCGCTGCCCCAGGCGACGATGAGATCGGGCGCGAGCGCCGCGATCCGCTCCAGGTCGATACCCTCGGCGCGCGACACCTGCGGCAGGCCCCGCGCTTGCGCGGGGAAATCGGAATAGGCGCTGACGCCGACCACCTGCGCGCCGGCGCCGATCGCGAACAGCAGTTCGGTGATGCCCGGCGACAGGCTCACGATGCGCCGCGCCGCTTGCGCAAGGCGTACCGTGCTGCCGCTGTCGTCGACGACCGACGGCCCGGCCACCGGCACCGCGCCGCTGGCGCCGGGCGCGGCCGCCAGGGCCAGCACAGCCGCGGCGATCGCCCCGGCGCGTCGCATCACGGCGCGAGCACGTCCTGCATGCTGTAGAGGCCCTTGCTGCGCCCGGCCAGGAAGCGCGCCGCGCGCAGCGCCCCCTGGGCATAGGCCTGGCGGCTCGACGAGCGATGGGTGATCTCCAGGCGCTCGCCGGTGCCGGCAAAAAGCACCGTGTGGTCGCCGATGATGTCGCCGCCGCGCACCGCCGCGAAGCCGATGCTGCCCGGCGGCCGGGGCCCGATATTGCCGTGCCGCTCGAACACCGCGCATTGGTCGAGCGACTGGCCGCGCGCCCGCGCCGCCACCTCGCCCAGCTGCAGCGCCGTGCCCGAGGGCGCGTCGACCTTGTCGCGATGATGGGCCTCGATGATCTCGATGTCGTAGCCCTCGGCCATCAGGCGCGCGCCCAGTTCGACCAGGCGCATCAGCGCCTGCACGCCCAGGCTCATGTTGGGGGCGTGGACGATGGCCGTGCGCTCGGCCGCCGCCGCCAGGGCCGCCTTGCCCGCCGCATCGAACCCGGTGGTGCCGATCACCGCCGCCACGCCGGTGCGCGCGCACACGGCCAGGTGCGCCAGGCTGGCCTCCGGCCGGGTGAAATCGATCAGGACCTGCGCCTGGGCGATGGCCGCCGTGTCGGCGACGATCGCGATCCCCGTCTTGCGGCCGAGGAAGTCGGCGCAGTCGCGGCCCAGCTCGGGGCTGTCGGGGCGGTCCAGTGCGGCGGCGATCTGCAGGTCGTCGCTGTGCAGCGCGGCCTCGATGAGCATGCGGCCCATGCGCCCGCTGCTGCCGGCGATGGCCAGCCTCACCGGCGCCGTTCCCGTGCTGCCCGTGCCGCAGGCGCGGGAGTGCCGTTGATAGCGGCTGCGGCCATGATGGCGCTCAGTGCGGGGTGTCGGCCGGCGCCGGCGTCGCGGCCGGCGTCACGGGCGCGGGCGCCGTGTCGGCGGGCGCCGGTGGCGGCGCGGTCGGCGCGGCGGCCGGCTTGGCGGCCTTCTGTCCGAGGATCAGGCTGTCGGCCAGCGGTTCGGCGGGCATGGCGTCGCTGTTGTAGCGGTCCAGCTTGCCGTCGGCAAACACGATGGAGAGCTTGCGGATCTGCGTCTCGCCGCTCTTGCGCCGCAGGTAATAGGTGTAGTCCCAGCGGTCCTGGTGGAAGATGTCGGTCAGCATCGGCGTGCCGAGCAGGAACCGCACCTGGTCGCGCGACATGCCCGGGCGCAGCTGGTCGACCATGTCGCGGGTGACGATGTTGCCCTGCTGCACGTCGGGCCGATAGGGGCGGAGCAGGTTGGGCACGTAGGAGGCCGAGCAGGCGCCCAGCACCATGGTCAGCGCAGCCAGGCAAAGGCGTAGGGCGGTTCGGTTCATGAGGCAGGTCAAAAGAGGAACGATTATTGGTGCGGCCGGGAATGACCGCGACGCTATGATACCTACAGTGCGATACAGGGGATGGGGGAGCACGACATGGTCAAGACCAAGAATTCGACGGAGCTCAAGGACAGCGGCCTCAAGGCGACGGCGCCGCGCCTGAAGATCCTGGAGATCTTCCAGCGCCATTCGGACGCGGCCGGCGAGCGGCACCTGAGCGCGGAGGACGTCTACCGCATGCTCAGCGCCGAGCGCCTGGACGTCGGCCTGGCCACCGTCTACCGCGTGCTGACGCAGTTCGAGCAGGCCGGACTGCTGTCGCGCCGCCATTTCGAGGCCGGCCGCGCGGTGTTCGAGCTCAACGAAGGCTCGCACCACGACCACCTGGTCTGCGTCAACTGCGGGCACGTCGAGGAGTTCGTCGATCCGGAGATCGAGGAGCGCCAGCACCGCGTGGCCGCCGAGCGCGGCTTCGACCTGCAGGAGCATGCGCTGGCGCTGTATGGCGTGTGCCGCAACAAGGACTGCCCGCGGCGCGCCAAGGAACAGGCCGCCCACGGCTAGGAGCGGCGCCGCGCCGGCCCGGCGCGCGCCGCGCTAGGGCGCGCGCTCGGTCGAGGCGAGCATCTCGCGTGCGTGCCGCTGGGTGAGCGCGGTGATCTCCGAGCCCCCCAGCATGCGGGCGATCTCCTGCACGCGGGCCGCGCCGCTCAACGCCTCGGTGCGCGACACCGGCTGGCCCCCGGCCGCCACCGATTTGCGCACCGTCAGGTGCTGGTCGCCGAACGACGCGACCTGCGGCAGGTGCGTGACGCAGAACACCTGGCGGCTGCGCCCCAGTTCGTGCAGCAGGCGTCCCACGGTCGCGGCCACCTGGCCGCCGATCCCCGAATCGACCTCGTCGAAGATGAGCGTCGCCACCGGGTTGGCCGAGGCCGCGATCACCGAGATCGCCAGCCCGATGCGCGAGAGCTCGCCGCCCGAGGCCACCTTGGCCAGTGGGCGCGCGCTGCCGGCCGCATGGGCACTCACCAGGAACTCGGCCTTTTCCAGGCCGCCGGCGGCCGGCTCCGAGGGATTCAAGCGCACCTCGAAGCGTCCGCCCGTCATGGCCAGGTCCTGCATCGCGCGCGTGACCTCGCGGCCCATGTCCTGGGCCGCCTGGCGCCGCGCGGCCGACAGTGTCCCGGCCAGCGCGTGGTATTGCTGCGCGCCGCGCGCCTCGGCGGCGCGCAGCGCTGCCAGGTCCTGGCCTTGCGCCAGGCGCTCCAGCGCCGCGCGCGAGGTCTCGAGCAGCGCGGCCAGGCCGCCGGGCGGACAGCGCCACTTGCGGCCCGCGGCATGCAGCGCCGAGACGCGCTCGTCGATGCGCACCAGCAGGTCGCCGTCGGTCTCGCTGCGCGCGACGTACTGGCCCAGCTCGCGCGCCGCCTCCTCGAGCTGGATCCGCGCGCTGGCCAGCGCCTCGACGATGCCGGCCAGGCGCGGGTCGAAGGTCTGCAGCCCCGCCAGCCGCGCCTGCACGCGCGCCACCCGCGTCTCGATCGCGTCCTCGTCCTCGGCGACCTCGTCGAGCGCCTGGCGCGTGCCCTCGAGCAGCGCGGCGCCGTTGGCGAGGCGCCGCTGCTCGGCCTCGACCCGTTCCCACTCGCCGGCTTCGGGGGCCAGTGCATCGAGATCCTCGACCAGCAGCTGCAGCTGGTCGGCCTGTTCGGCGCTGCGCGCCTGCGATTCCTCGGCCTGCGCCACCGCGCGCGCCGCGTTGCGCCAGGCCGCATGGGCCGCGGCCACGGCGCGCGCCGGCTCCTGCAGCCCGCCATGGGTGTCGAGCAGCTGCTGCTGCGCGGCCGGCCGCAGCAGCGACTGGTGTTCATGCTGGCCATGCACGTCGAGCAGCAGTTCGCCGAGCTCGCGCAGCTGCCCCAGCGTCGCCGCGCTGCCGTTGAGGAAACAGCGGCTGCGGCCGCCGCTTTCGAGCGTGCGGCGCACCAGCACCTGCGCACCGGCGGCCGCGGCGTCGTCGCCGGCGTCGAAGCCGGCCTGCACGAGCCAGTCGCGGGCCGCGGTGCTGCAGCCGAATTCCGCGGCCACCTCGGCACGGCCGGCGCCTTCGCGCACGGTGTCCGGCTGGGTGCGTTCACCGAGCACGAACTGCAGGGCGTCGATCAGGATCGACTTGCCCGCGCCGGTCTCGCCGGTGAGCACGGTGAAACCGCCGGCGAACTCCAGGTCGAGCTCTTCGACGATCACGAAATCGCGGATGGACAGGGCCAGCAGCATCGCTACTCAGGCACGGCCATGCGGGTCGCTGGACATGACGTTCCAGTGCAGCTTCTGGCGCAGCGTGGCGAAGTAGTTGTAGCCGGCCGGGTGCAGCAGCGTGGCGCAGTGCGCGCTGCGCCGCACGCGCACGATGTCGCCCGGCGCCAGCGTCGAGAACGACTGCATGTCGAAGGAGGCGCTGGCATCGCGCACCTCGGTGAGTTCGATCTCGATCTCGACATCGTCGGGCAGGGCGATCGGGCGGTTCGACAGCGTATGCGGCGCCACCGGCACCAGCACCAGCCCGGCCAGCGACGGATGCAGGATGGGGCCATTGGCCGACAGCGCGTACGCGGTCGAGCCGGTGGGCGTGGCCAGGATGACGCCATCGGCCCGCTGGTTGTACATGCTGATGCCGTCGACGCGTACGGTGAATTCGACCAGCCCGCCGGCCGCGCCGTGCGAGACGACCACATCGTTGAGCGCGTGCGTATGCAGGACCACCGCGCCGGCGTGGATCACCTCGCCTTCGAGCAGGGTGCGTCGGTCCGCCTCGTAGCGGCCCGCGAGCATCTCGCCGAGCACCTCGGGCATCTGCCCCAGGGCGATGTCGGTGATGAAGCCGAGGCGGCCGAAATTGATCCCGATCAGCGGCACGTCGTAGGCGGCCAGGTCGCGCGCGATGCCCAGCATCGTGCCGTCGCCGCCCAGGACCACGGCCACGTCGGCCTGCTCGCCGATGGCCGCCAGCGAATGCCCCTGCAGGCCGTGCAGTTCGAGCGCATCGCGCGTGTCGTCGTGCAGCATGGCGCGCACTCCCGCCTTGCCGACGATGGCCAGGATGGCGTCGAGCGCCTCGGCCAGGGCCGAGCGGTTGCTTTCGCCGCGGATCTTGGCGAACACGGCGGCGGTCTGAAATGGCGCACCCATGTGCCCGATTATGCAAGAAACGCCCGGCGGCGCCGCAAGCGCCGCGGCGGGCGCCCCGGCCGGCCGCGGTAGGGCGGCCGGGCCGGCGCCCGTGGCCGCCCGGCGCTCGGCAGCGGCGCGGCCCCCGCCCCGGGGCCGGACCCGTGGCGCGCATCATGGGATGATGGTATGAATGGGTTCCCGACTTCGGTATTGTTTTTCGCTAATCTCCCTGGCAATGGAAATGCTCACACCGCTCCTGGCCGATCATGCTCGATAAGCGCTCGCGCCTGCTGCTCAAGACGCTGGTGGAGCGCTATATCGCGGACGGCCAGCCGGTCGGGTCGCGCGCCCTGTCCAAGATCTCCGGCCTCGAGCTCTCGCCGGCGACGATCCGCAATGTCATGGCCGACCTCGAGGAACTCGGCTTCGTCGTCAGCCCGCACACCTCCGCCGGCCGGGTGCCCACCCCGCGCGGCTACCGCCTGTTCGTCGATTCGATGCTCACCGTCCAGCCGCTGGCGGCCGGCCAGAGCGAGATCATCCACGAGCAGATGCAGATCGCCGAACCGCAGCGGGCCATCCAGACGGCGGCCCAGCTGCTGTCGAGCCTGTCGCACTTCGCCGGCGTGGTCCTCACGCCGCGGCGCACGTCCACCTTCCGCCAGGTCGAGTTCCTGCGGCTGTCGGAACGCCGGGTGCTGATGATCGTCGTGGCCCCCGACGGCGACGTGCAGAACCGCATCCTGCTGACCGACCGGCCGTACACCCACGCCCAGCTCGTCGAGGCGGCCAATGCGCTCAACCAGCATTTCGCCGGCATGCGCTTCGAGGAGGCGCGGGCGCGCCTCGAGGGCGAGATGCTGCAGCTGCACAGCGAGATCCTGTCGCTGATGAACGCGGCGGTGCGCGCCGGCGCCGAGGCGGTGCAGCACAACGACCCGGTGGTGATCTCCGGCGAGCGCAACCTCATCGGCGTCAACGAGCTGACCGCCGACATGGACAAGCTGCGCGCGCTGTTCGACCTCTTCGAGCACAAGGCGCGGCTGGTGGGCCTGCTCGACGACTCGAGCCGTTCCGAGGGCGTGCAGATCTACATCGGCGGCGAATCGAACCTGGTGCCGCTCGACGAGATGAGCATGGTGGTTGCGCCCTACGAGGTGCGCGGCAAGGTGGTCGGCACGCTGGGGGTCATCGGGCCCACGCGCATGGCCTATGAACGGATGATCCCGATCGTCGACATCACCGCCAAGCTGCTGTCGAGCGCGCTGTCGCGCGAAGAATAGGCGCCCGGCTGCCCACCGATGACTTCACCCCGATGACCTTCCTCGCGTCCCAGGCCTTCACGCACGGTTCCATGCCCCGCACCGCGGTGCTGCTCCTCAACCTGGGCACGCCGCGCGAGCCGACCCGCCCGGCCGTGCACCGCTACCTGCGCCAGTTCCTGATGGACCGGCGCGTCGTCGAGATCCCGCGCCTGCTGTGGTGGCTGCTGCTGCACGCGATCATCCTGCCCCTGCGCTCGGGCGCCTCGGCCCAGCGCTATGCCTCGGTCTGGACGCCGGCCGGCTCGCCCCTGCTCGACTTCTCCGAGCGCCAGCACCGCGCGCTGACGGCCGAGCTGCAGCAGCGCGGCTTCGACGTCGAAGTGCTGCTGGCCATGCGCTACGGCGATCCGTCGATACCGGCGGCGATGGAGCGCCTGCGCCAGTCCGGCGTCACGCGCCTGCTGGTGCTGCCCCTGTACCCGCAGTATTCGGCGACCACGAGCGCGTCGGCCTTCGACGGCGTCATGCAGGTGCTGCTGCAGACCCGCAACCTGCCCGAGCTGCGCTGGATCCGCAATTTCCACGACGACCCCGGCTACATCGAGGCCTTGCGGCGCTCGGTGCGCGCCTACTGGGACGCCAACGGCCGTCCCGACAAGCTGGTCATGAGCTTCCACGGCCTGCCGCGGCGCAACCTGGACCTGGGCGATCCCTACCATTGCGAATGCGCCAAGACGGCGCGCCTGCTGGCCGAGGCCCTCGACCTGGGCCCCGGCGAGTACGCGCTCAGCTTCCAGTCGCGTTTCGGCCGCGCCCGCTGGCTGGAGCCGTACACGGTGGACACGCTGCGCAAGCTCGCCCGCGACGGCGTCGGCCGGGTCGACGTCGTCTGCCCCGGCTTCGCCGCCGATTGCCTCGAAACGCTCGAGGAGATCGCCCAGGAGGCGCGAACCGAATTCCTGACCGGGGGGGGCCGCGAGTTCCACCTCATCGCCTGCCTGAACGATGCGCCGCGCTTCATCGCGGCGCTGGCCGACCTCGTCGAGGCCCATACCCAGGGCTGGCCGGTGCGGGCGGCCGACCGCACGCGCCTGCAGGCGGCCGCCCGGGCCGGGCGCGAGCGCGCGCTCGCCGCGGGCGCCTCCCGCTAGCCGGCGCCGCGGCGAAAATTATTTTCGCCGCCCGCTTGAAAAGCCGGCGGGCGTCCCCACGTGCGCTACGGTCGTGTTGACGCGTGGCTGGACGCGTGGTGTCAACTACTTGAATCAAAAAAGCTTTTATGGAGAGTTGGGATGACCGGTGGCGAGTCGGAGAGCCCGGCGCAGAGCGCTGTGAACGGCGAGGATGGTCCCGCAAACGGCGCAGCGGCCCAGCTGGGCGAGGCGCTGGCCGCCGCGCAGGCCAAGGCCGAGGAGGAACATGGGCTGTACCTGCGGGCGCTCGCCGAGATGGAAAACGTCCGGCGCCGCACCCAGGATGAGGTCTCCAAGGCCCACAAGTACGCCATCGAGACGTTCGCCGAGTCGCTGGTGCCGGTGTTCGACAGCCTCGAGAAGGCGCTCAAGGACGAGTCCTCCAGCACCGGCGCGCTGCGCGAAGGTGTCGAGATCACGCTGCGGCAGTTGCGCTCGGCCTTCGAGCGCGGCCGCCTGACCGAGATCAATCCGCTGGGCGAGAAGTTCGACCCCAACCGCCACCAGGCGATATCGGCGGTGCCGGGCGACGGCAGCATCGCGCCCAACCATGTCGCCACTGTCCTGCAAAAGGGCTGGCTGATCGCCGACCGCGTGCTGCGGCCGGCGCTGGTCACCGTCGTGCAGGGCGGCTGAGGCGTCCACGGACCGATTCGTTGATCCCGGGACACTTGAAACCGGCAAATACGGACGCACGTAAGCGTTGACTAACCGGGGCGCCCATGGGGCGCACCAACCGTAACGAACCGCGGCAGTGCACAGCGCGAACCGCACGAAGAAAAAGGAAAACCAGATGGGCAAGATCATTGGCATCGACCTTGGCACGACCAATTCGTGCATCGCTCTCATGGAGGGCGGCCAGATCAAGGTCATCGAGAACGCGGAAGGTGCCCGCACCACGCCGTCGATCGTCGCCTACATGGAGGACGGCGAGATCTTCGTCGGCGCCCCGGCCAAGCGCCAGGCGGTGACCAATCCGCGCAACACGCTGTACGCGGTCAAGCGGCTGATCGGCCGGCGCTTCGAGGAAAAGGAAGTGCAGAAGGACATCAACCTGATGCCCTACAAGATCGTCAAGGCCGATAACGGCGACGCCTGGGTGGAAGTGCGCGGCAGCAAGATCGCGCCGCCGCAGGTTTCCGCCGAGGTCCTGCGCAAGATGAAGAAGACCGCCGAGGACTACCTGGGCGAACCCGTGACCGAGGCGGTGATCACCGTCCCGGCGTACTTCAACGACTCGCAGCGCCAGGCCACCAAGGACGCGGGTCGCATCGCCGGCCTGGACGTCAAGCGCATCATCAACGAACCGACCGCAGCGGCGCTGGCGTTCGGCCTGGACAAGAAGGAAGAGCACGGCGACAAGAAGATCGCGGTGTACGACCTGGGCGGCGGCACCTTCGACGTGTCGATCATCGAGATCGCCGATGTCGACGGCGAGAAGCAGTTCGAGGTGATGTCGACCAACGGCGACACCTTCCTCGGCGGCGAGGACTTCGACCAGCGCATCATCGACTACATCATCGGCGAGTTCAAGAAGGAACAGGGCGTCGACCTGTCCAAGGACGTGCTCGCGCTGCAGCGCCTGAAGGAATCGGCGGAGAAGGCCAAGATCGAGCTCTCGTCGAGCCAGCAGACCGAGCTCAACCTGCCATACATCACCGCCGACCAGAGCGGCCCGCGCCACCTCAACATGAAGCTGACGCGCGCCAAGCTCGAGTCGCTGGTCGAGGACCTGATCGAGCGCACCATCGAACCGTGCCGCATCGCCATGAAGGACGCCGGCGTCTCGACCTCGGCGATCAACGATGTCATCCTGGTCGGCGGCATGACGCGCATGCCCAAGGTGCAGGAGAAGGTGCGCGAGTTCTTCGGCCGCGAGCCGCGCAAGGACGTCAATCCGGACGAGGCGGTCGCCGTGGGCGCGGCCATCCAGGGTTCGGTGCTCTCGGGCGAGCGCAAGGACGTGCTGCTGCTCGACGTCACGCCGCTGTCGCTGGGCATCGAGACCCTGGGCGGCGTCATGACCAAGATGATCCAGAAGAACACCACCATCCCGACCAAGTTCTCGCAGGTGTTCTCCACCGCCGACGACAGCCAGCCGGCGGTCACCATCAAGGTGTTCCAGGGCGAACGCGAGATCGCCGTCGGCAACAAGCTGCTCGGCGAGTTCAATCTCGAGGGCATCCCGCCGGCGCCGCGCGGCACGCCGCAGATCGAGGTCGCCTTCGACATCGACGCCAACGGCATCCTGCACGTCGGCGCCAAGGACAAGGCCACCGGCAAGGAGAACAAGATCACGATCAAGGCCAACTCGGGCCTGAACGAGGACGAGATCAACCGCATGGTCAAGGACGCCGAGGCCAACAAGGCCGAGGACCACCGCCGGCTCGAGCTCGTGCAGTCGCGCAATTCGGCCGAGGCGGCGCTGCACCAGGTCAGCAAGGCGCTGGGCGAGCACGGCGCCAGCCTCGACGACGGCGAGAAGGCGGCGATCCAGGCGGCGGTCAAGGAGCTCGAGGAAGTGCTCAAGGGCGAGGACAAGGCGGCCATCGACGCCAAGGCCGCCGCGCTGATGAGCGCTTCGCAGAAGCTCGGCGAGAAGATGTACGCCGATGCCCAGGCGCAGGGCGCCGCGGCGCAGGCCGCCGGCGGCGCGGGGCCGGCGGGCGAGTCCGCCGCTTCCAAGGCCGGGGCCGAGGACGTGGTCGATGCCGACTTCAAGGAGGTCAAGCGCGGTTGACGCTCAGGCCCTCGACCGCCCGCGCCGGGATGCGCGCCCACGGAACCGCCGTGGGCGTGCATGCCGGCCTTGGCATTGGGCCGATTGCAGCTTGACCGGCACGCGGCGCTGCCTGCACCTTTCCTTCCACTTCCTACCCTACTGACATTCGATCATGGCCAAGCGCGATTACTACGAGATCCTCGGACTGGCGAAGAACGCCTCCGAGGAGGAGATCAAGAAGTCCTATCGCAAGCTGGCGATGAAGCACCACCCGGACCGCAATCCGGACGACAAGACGGCCGAGGAGAAATTCAAGGAGGCCAAGGAAGCCTACGAGATGCTGTCCGACCCGCAGAAGCGGGCCGCCTACGACCGCTTCGGCCACGCGGGCGTCGACCCCAACGCCGGCGCCGGCGGGATGGGCGGCGGCGCCGGCTTCAACGGCGGGTTCGCCGAGGCCTTCGGCGACATCTTCGGCGACATCTTCGGCGGCGCGGCCGGCGGCGGCGGCCGGGGCGGGCGCAGCAACGCCTTCCGCGGCGCCGACCTGCGCTACAACATGGAGCTGACGCTCGAGCAGGCGGCCAACGGTTTTGCCACCGACATCCGGGTTCCGGCCTGGGAGAACTGCGACGTCTGCGCCGGCACCGGCGCCAAGCCCGGCACCAAGCCCAAGACCTGCGCCACCTGCGGCGGCTCGGGCGCGGTGCGCATGGCCCAGGGTTTCTTCTCGATACAGCAGACCTGTCCGACCTGCCACGGCAGCGGCCGCGTCATCGCCAGCCCCTGCCAGAACTGCCATGGCGACGGGCGCATCAAGCACAACAAGGTGCTGGAGGTCTCCATCCCCGCCGGCATCGACGAGGGGCAGCGGATCCGCCTGGCCGGCAAGGGCGAGCCCGGCGTCAACGGCGGGCCGCCGGGCGACCTGTACGTCGAGATCCGCATCACGCCGCACGAGGTCTTCCAGCGCGACGGCGACGACCTGCATTGCGAGGTGCCCGTCTCGATCGCCACCGCGGTGCTGGGCAGCGAGATCGAGATCGGCACGCTCAAGGAGAAGGTCACCATCACGATTCCCGAGGGCACGCAGAGCGGCAAGACCTTCCGCCTGCGCGGCAAGGGCATCAAGGGGGTGCGCTCGAGCTATCCGGGCGACCTCTATTGCCACGTGCGCGTCGAGACGCCGGTGCGCCTCACCGACAAGCAGAAGAAGCTGCTGCGCGATTTCGATGCCTCGGTCCGCGAGGGCGGCGCCAAGCATTCGCCGCAGGCCAAGTCCTTCGTCGACAAGATGAAGGGTTTCTTCGCCGCCGAGTAGCCCGGTGCCCCCGGGCGGCCGCGCAGCGCCTTGATATCATCGCCCGCACGGTGCCGCGTCCCGCGGCGCCGGCCAACGGCCCATGGCCCGTCCCTACAGGCTAGCAACGATGATGTCTCTTTCTCGCTCCATGGCGGCGCTGGCCGCCGCGCTGCTGGCCTGCCTGCTGGTGTCGTGCAACGGTGCGGTCAGCACCAGCGGCGACGGCGCGGCGCCGACGCTGCGGGTCGCCAACCTCGCGTACGGCGCGCCGTACAACTTCGACGTGCTCGAAGGCAGCACCTCGGCGGCCACCGACCTGGCCTACGGGCAGGCGTCGACCTTCCGGACGATCAACGCCGGCACGCTGGCGGTCGCCTTCGATCCGACCGGCACCACCACCGCCGCGATGACGGCGAACGTCGCCGCCACCACCGGCAACAGCTATTCCGTGCTGGCCCTGGAGAACAGTTCCGCGCTGACCTACCTCACGGTGGCGCAGCCGGTGACCACGATCGCCAGCGGCCAGACCCAGGTCAGCTTCGTCAACGCGACCACCACGCTCGGCGCACTGGATATCTACGTCTCCGCGCCGACGGCGGCACTGCCTTCTTCCCCCTCGGTGGTGGACCTCGCCTATGCCGGCGCCGGCGCGAGCGTCACCCCTACGCCGGTGGTGCTGACCGGCGGCGATTTCCGCATCCGCGCGGTCGCCAACGGCGATGCCACGCGCACCGTGATCTTCGATTCCGGCACGGTGACCTTCGACGCCGGCGCCACGCCGCTGCTCGTCATCACGCCGGCGACCGGCTCGGCCTCGAGCATCGCCATCGCCAGCCTGGCCGCCGACAGCACCGTCACGTCCATCGGCGACCAGCGCGTGCAGGTCCGTGTCGGCAATTTCGCTCCCGGGGGGGCCACCCTCGATGCCTACTTCGACCAGAACGGCGCCGCCAATACCGCGGTGTTCCAGGCCGGCATCGCGCTGGGCACGGCCGGCGCCTACCAGACGTTCGCGCCCGGCGCCTACCACGCGTCGTTCACCGATACGGGCTCGACCACCGAGCTGCTCGGCAGCGATCTGTCGCTGGCGCCAGGAACCTCGGTCAGCGTGTTCGCGGTCGGCATCGGCTCGACGGCCCCGTACGACTACGAGCTGCTCGCCGTCAGCGACGATCTAAGCGCTCCGGCCACCGGCATGGCGAAACTGCGGATCTTGCAATTGGCGCCGGACGTGACCGGCGGTATTACCAGCTGTGGAGTGAACTGCGTCGACCTCGTCACGCTCACGACGGTCGCGGGAGTCGTGACGATAGGCCAGCGCCTCCTCGTCAATCAGCCCTATGCGGCAACCTCGCCGCTGTACGTGACCCTGGCGCCGGGAACCTACACGCTGGCCGCCGTCGCCAGCGGCGCGGCCACGCCGCTGCTGCCCTCGAGCACCGGTCTCACGGTCACGCTGACTGCCAACACCGTCAACACGCTGGTGCTCGCCGGCTGCCAGACGCCGGGCAGCGGCATCTGCAGCGGCGGCACGACGACGCCGGTGGCGCTGCAATTGATCCCGCTCGGCGACTGAGCGCGTGCCCGCCGGCGCCATGCCGGCGCTGCGGCAGCGCGGCATCGCGCGCCGTGCCACGGGCGGGCCGCGGATAGTGCTTGCCTTCGCGCGGATCCATCGGTAGCGTTCGTCGCGGCCGCTCCGGCCTATCGATCCGCCCCGAACGTCGACGAGGTCATGCAATGCGCCAAGGCTCCCTGGTACTACTGTCCGCTGCCGGCGCCATCGTGCTGGCCGCAACTCTCGGTGGCTGCGCATTCGTGGGCGAATCGGAAGTGCGCGTCGAATCGGGCAACCAGCCCAGCGGCACCTTGAGCCGGCCGATGACGATCACGGCTTCGTCGGACGAGGCGGTGGAGAAGGTGGCCCAGCGGATCTGCGACAGCGTACGGCCGGGCAGCACGGCCGCGGTCACGTTCGTGGGCAAGATTGCCGGACCCGGCCCTATCGATGTCTCCGACTGGGGCCGCTACCACTACGACTGCTCCGCGCCCGTGGCGGCCGCTGCCCGGTCGCCCGCGCCGCCACCGCTGGCGCCGCCTGCGCCGGCGGTGCCCGTTGCCGCGACGCCGGCGCCCGCACCGCGGCCGGCGGTGCCGCTGTCCGAAGCGCAGGAACAGCACCGGCGCGAGTGCCAGCGCAAGCAGGGGACCTATCAGATCTGCGTGGGCAGTTGCCTGGCCAGTTCGAGCAGCGCCTCGGGTGTCGTCGAGGCCGAATGCGCGCAGCGTTGCGCGGCGCAGTCGCCCGTCGGCTGCGACTGATCTTCCCGGCCGGCGCACCGGCGCGGGCGCTGCGGCCTGCGCAGCGACCCCAGCGCGTGCCGGTCCTGCGTATCGTTTCCCCCGGCGCGCCCGCTGGCGGCGCGCGTATTCCCCGGTTCCCCGGAGCTAGCGCCAGGACGTGATTCTCGGTGTTGCTTTAGCGCGTGGTTTGATGCAGGTCACTTCGCACGCACGTATCCCCCCGATGATTTGCTGCACTGCCAGATCGATAACTGCCGGCAGTGGGAATCACAAAGGAGATCAACGTGCCATCGAACACCAGGACGTTCCGCATCACCCTGCTCGCGATCGCGTCGTTCGCGGCAATCTGGTCTGGCACCGCCAGCGCCGTGCCGAGCTTCGCCCGCCAGACCGGCATGGCATGCGCTGCCTGCCACACCATGTTCCCCGAACTGACCGCCTTCGGCCGCCAGTTCAAGCTCAACGGCTACACGATGCAGGCCACGCCCCAGGTCAGCAACGGCGACGAGAAATCGCCGTCCGTCCAGATCTCGTCCATACCGCCGTTGTCGGTGATGTTCCAGGCCTCGTATACCGACACCAAGGGCGCCAACCAGGTGCAGCAGGGCACCCGCTCCAACCTGCAGTTTCCCGAGCAGTTCAGCCTGTTCTACGCCGGCGAGATCACGCCGCACATCGGCGCCTTCCTCCAGGTGACCCACGGCGACAACACGGGCGGCTTCGGCATGGACAACTCCGAGATCCGCTACGCCGACCATTTCACCGTCGGCGACAACAAGGACCTGCTCTTCGGCATCGTCGCCAACAACAATCCGGGGATGAGCGATGTCTGGCAGTCGACTCCGGTCTGGGGCTACCCGTTCGCCGGCCCGCTGTCCTACGAGGCCCCGCTGTCCTGGGGAATGGGGCAATCCGTCGGCGGCGCCGGTGTCTACGCGTCCTACGAGAACGCCGTGTACGCCGAGTTGAATCTCTACAAATCGATGGGCAGCGGCGGGCAGGACACGCCGCTGGCCGACCCCTTCACGAACCTGGCCACGAGCGCCATAGCCGGCTGGGCGCCGTACTGGCGCCTGTACTACCAGGGTTCGTTCGGCGACAACACCCTCGAGGTCGGCACCTTCGGCATGAACACGCGCCTCTATGCGACCGGCACCGGCACCTCCGGACCGACCAACAACTATCGCGACCTGGCGATCGACGCGCAGTACGAGCGCCCGCTCGGCAACGACAGCATCGTGGTGCGCGCGGTATTTGCCAAGGAATCGGTCGGCCTCGACGCGTATCGCGAGACGGTCGATCCGGCCCAGGCCAATGTGTCGTTCCGCACGATCAACGTCAACGGCAGCTACCACTTCGGATCGAACAAGAGCCTGCAGCTGGCCTACATCAACACGGGCGGCGATGCGTCCAACGCCGGCGCGCTGGCCGCCGGCGTCAAGACGGGAACCCACGCGGCCCTGCTCGAAGGCGCCTACTATCCGTGGGAGAACGTGCGCCTGAGCCTGCAGTACACGGCGTACTCCAAGTTCATGGGTGTCAGCAACAGCGCATCCGACAACAACACGATCTACGCGCTGGCCTGGCTGGTGTTCTGATCGGTACGGCACGGGGCCGGCGCCTGCCGGTCCCGGTTCCCTCCACCACATTCCCGGGAGATCCATGATGACGGACCGTGCGCGCTTGGGCCCGGCATTGCCGGCATACGCCCGCGCAGCCGCTGGTGTCGTGGCGCTGCTGGCGCTGACGCTCAGTGCGCACGCTGGCGAACCTGTCGCGCTTGCGGCCGACGACGTCGTGCAGCTGCGCCAGCAGATCGCGCAGCTGCGCCAGACGCTCGATCGCCTGGACGCGCGCCTGCAGCAGGTCGAGGCAGCGCGGTCGCCCGCAGCCGCCGGTGGCGCCGCGCCGGTCGCCGCTGCAGCGGCCGTCCCCGGCGTGCCGCCGGCGGCGGTCCCGATTGCGCCCGCGTCCCCGACGCCTGCAATCGGATCCGCGCCGGCATCCGCGCCGGCAGCCGCGCCGGCTCCCGCCCCCGCCACGACGGCTGCGCCCGGCGCCGGGCTGGACGTGCACGAGCAGGCAGTGCTGCAGGAACAGGTGCGCACCGCCGACGCGCTGGCCGCGTGGCGTGCGTTGCGCACGGGCATGGGCCAGGACGAGGTGCGGCGCCTGCTGGGTGCGCCCCAGTCGACGCTGGTCGTGGGAAACCGCACCGGCTGGATCTATACCTATCGCAATGCCGGCAAGGGCTCGGTGTTCTTCAGCCACGACGGCACCGTCGTGTCCCTGATCGGTCCGGCACAGGGTGCGCTGCACCTCTATTGAGTCGCAGCGTCGAATTGCAGCGGCCGGGCCGCGTCGCTCAGCTGGCGGTGAACGCGAGGCGCACGTACATCGGCGCATACGGCGCCGCCTGGGTGATCTCGACCAGGCCCTCGCGGGTGAGTTCCAGCAGTGCGATGAAATGCACCACCACCACCGGCGTGCCCTCGGAGGCGTCGAACAGGTCGGCGAATTCCACGAAACGCGAGCCCTGCAGGCGCTTGAGGATCATGCTCATGTGCTCGCGCACCGACAGCTCGGCGCGGGCGATGCGGTGATGGGTGTGCAGCTTGGAGCGCCGCAGTATGTCGTTCCAGGCCGCCTGCAGTTCCGAGATGTGCACGTCCGGATGGCGCGGCGCCACCGAGGGTTCCATCGCGATGACGGCGCGCAGGAAATCGCGGCCGATGCGCGGCACCTCGTCCAGGCGCAGCGCCGCCAGCTTGATGCGCTCGTACTCCACCAGGCGCCGGACCAGCTCGGCGCGCGGATCCTCGACCTCCTCGCCGGTGTCGGCCTTGCGCACCGGCAGCAGCATGCGCGACTTGATCTCTATCAGCAGCGCGGCCATCAGCAGGTACTCGGCGGCCAGCTCCAGGTTGTGCGTGCGGATCTGGTCCACGTAGGCCAGGTACTGCTGCGTGAGCTTGGCCATCGGGATGTCGAGCACGTTGAAGTGCTGGCGGCGGATCAGGTAGAGCAGCAGGTCGAGCGGGCCTTCGAAGGCTTCGAGGAAGATCTCCAGGGCGTCGGGCGGGATGTAGAGGTCCTGGGGGAGCGCGAACAGCGGCTCGCCGTACAGGCGCGCCAGCGCCACCCCGTCGACGACGTCGGGACCGCTGCCCGCATCCGGAACCGGGTCGCGCCGATCGTCGAGCAGCACCCCTACGTCGGCCGCGGCCAGGGGCGGTTCGGTGTTGCGGTCGGGCGTCGTCGGACTCGTCATCGGGGGCTTTCGGTGCATCGGTACGCCGGCGCGGCGGACTAGCCAATAGAATGGCGGAACTGGGAGGATCCGCCATTTTAATCGACCCGCCGACCGTGCCCTCCTTGGCCGCCCTGCGCACCCTGGCCCGGCGCCCGGAACCCGATTGCGTCGCCGACCTGCTGCGGCGGGCGCCGTTGGACGCGCCGGCCTGGGCGGCCGCCCGCGCCCAGGCGCGGCAGTGGATAGAGGCGCTGCGCGGTGCGCGCAGCCGGGGCAGCGGCGTCGATGCGCTGATGCGCGAATTCTCGCTGTCGAGCCAGGAGGGCGTCGCCCTCATGTGCCTGGCCGAGGCGCTGGCGCGGATTCCGGACCGCGCCACCGCCGACGCCCTGATACGCGACAAGCTCGCGCAGGGCGACTGGCGGGCGCACATCGGCACCAGCCGCTCCATCTTCGTCAATGCCGCCGCCTGGGGCCTGATGGTGACCGGCAAGCTGGTGGCCACCCATAGCGACGACAGCCTGGGCGCGGCGGTCAACCGGCTGGTGGCGCGCGGCGGCGAGCCGCTGATCCGGGCCGGCGTCGACATCGCGATGCGCCTGCTCGGCCAGCAATTCGTGCTGGGGCGCACCATCGAGCAGGCGCTGGCGCGCGCCCAGGAGGCCGAGCAGCGCGGCTACCGCCACTCCTACGACATGCTCGGGGAGGCCGCGCTCACCGCCCAGGACGCGCGGTGCTACTGGGAGTCGTATGCCCACGCCATCGCCGCGATCGGCGCCTCGGCTGCGGGCCATGGCGCCGAGCTGGCGCAGCGCCCCGGCATCTCGGTCAAGCTCTCCGCCTTGCACCCGCGCTTCACCGCCCACCAGCCCGATCGCGTGCAGGCCGAGTTGCTGCCGCGCATCGGTGAACTGTGCCGGCTGGCGCGCGGCGCCAATATCGGCCTGAACATCGACGCCGAGGAGAGCGAACGCCTCGAGCCGACGCTGGCGCTGTTTGCCCGGCTCGCCGCCGATCCGGCGCTGGCCGGCTGGGACGGGCTGGGTATCGTGGTCCAGGCCTACCAGAAGCGCGCGCCCGCGGTGGTGGAGTGGCTCGCCGGCCTGGCCGCCGAGCGCCAGCGGCGCTTCATGGTGCGCCTGGTCAAGGGCGCGTACTGGGACAGCGAGATCAAGCGGGCGCAGGTCGAGGGCCAGGCCGATTTCCCCGTCTATACGCGCAAGGCCCACACCGACCTGTCCTACCTCGTGTGCGCGCAGCGGCTGCTCGCCCACCAGGACCGGATCTTCGCCCAGTTCGCCACCCACAACGCGATGACGCTGGGGGCGGTGCTGCAGCTGGTGGCGGCGGCGCGCGCCGGCCGCTTCGAGCTGCAATGCCTGCACGGGATGGGCGAAACGCTCTACGACCGCGTGGTCGGCAGCGAGCACCTGGGCCTGGCCTGCCGCATCTATGCGCCGGTGGGCAGCCACGAGACGCTGCTGGCCTATCTCGTGCGGCGCCTGCTCGAGAACGGCGCCAACTCCTCGTTCGTCAACCGCGTCGTCGACGAGACGGTGCCGGTCGAGGCGCTGCTCGAGGACCCGGTCGCCGCGGGGCGCCTGTCGGGCGGCCGCGCGCACCCGGCGATCGTGCTGCCCGGCCAGCTGTACGCGCCGCTGCGGCACAACTCGCGCGGCATCGACCTATACGACGTCCCGACGCTGGCCGGCCTGGAGCAGGCCTTCGCCGCCAGCGCGGCGCGCGCCTGGACCGCGTTTCCCATCCTCGCCAGCGACCGCTTCGCGCCGGCCGCGCCCGAACCGCGGGCGGTGCGCAACCCCGCGCGCCGCGCCCACGTGGTCGGCACGGTACACGAAGCCTCGGAGCAGGACGTGGAATCGGCGCTGCAGGCCGCCCAGTCGGCCGCCCATCTGCAGGGCTGGGGCGCCAGCGACGGCGCGCACCGCGCGGCCGTGCTCGACGCGGTGGCCGATGCCTTCGAGCAGCGCCGCGACGACCTGCTGTGGCTGGCCGTCGCCGAGGCCGGCAAGACCATCGCCGATGCGGCCGCCGAGGTCCGCGAGGCTGTGGACTTCTGCCGCTACTACGCCGTCCAGGCCCGATCCCTGCCGGCCGATCCGGGCGCGCCCCTGGGAACCGTCGTGGCGATATCGCCGTGGAACTTCCCGCTGGCGATCTTCACCGGGCAGCTGGCCGCCGCGCTCGCGGCCGGCAACGCGGTCCTGGCCAAGCCCGCCGAGCAGACCCCGCTCATCGCCGCCCTGGCGGTGCGCCTGATGCATGGCGCCGGCGTGCCGCGCGCCAGCCTGCAGCTGCTGCCGGGCGACGGCGGCGTCGGCGCCTTGCTGACCCGCGATCCGCGCGTGCGCGCGGTGCTGTTCACCGGTTCGACCGAGGTCGCCTGCCGCATCGACCAGGCGCTTGCCGCCGCCGCGTCCGAGGGCGCGGCCGACGCCGATGCGGTGCTGGTCGCCGAGACCGGCGGCCAGAACGCGATGATCGTCGATTCGAGCGCGCAGCCGGAGCAGGTGGTGCAGGATGCCCTGCTGTCGGCATTCGGCAGCGCCGGCCAGCGCTGCTCGGCGCTGCGCATCCTGTGCCTGCAGGAGGAGATCGCCGGTCCGGTACTGGCCATGCTGACCGGCGCCGCCGCCGAACTGCGCCTGGGCGACCCGGCCGACCTGGCGACCGACGTGGGCCCGGTGATCGATGCGGCCGCCCGTGCGGCCATCGAGTCGCACGTGGGCGCGTTCGCGCCGCAGCATGTGCTGGCGCGGGTGCTGCCGCCGGCGGGCAGCGCGGCGCTGGCCGCCGAGGGGCATTTCGTCGCGCCGGCCATCATCGAGATCGACAGCATCGCGCAGCTCGAGCGCGAGGTCTTCGGTCCGGTGCTGCATGTGCTGCGCTACCGGCGCGAGGCGCTGGGCGAGCTGGTCGACGCCATCAACGCCACCGGCTACGGGCTCACCTGCGGCATCCACAGCCGCATCGACGAAACCATCGCCTTCATCCACGCGCGGATCCGCGCCGGCAATGTCTACGTCAACCGCAACATGATCGGCGCCGTGGTCGGCGTGCAGCCCTTCGGCGGCGAAGGCCTGTCCGGTACCGGGCCCAAGGCGGGTGGTCCGTGGACGGTGGCGCGCCTGCAGCGGCCGCGCGGCGTGCTGTCGCTGGCGCCGCTGGCGCTGGGCGCGGCGCGCATCGCCGCGGCGCCGCCGCTGCTGCGCGAGCTGCAGGCCTGGCTGCACGCGTCCGGCCACGCCGCGCTGGCCGCCCTGTGCGACGAATACAGCGTGTGCACGCCGATCGGCTGCCGCTTCGAGCTGTCCGGACCCACCGGCGAATCCAATGCGCTGCAGTACCGGCCGCGCGGGCGCGTGCTGTGCCTGGGCGACGAGGAGGCGCCGCGCGACCCGGGGCCGCTGCTCGGACAGCTCGCCGCCGTGGCGGCCACCGGCAACCGCGCGCTGCTGCTCGACGGCACCGCCGCGCGCCGCGTGGTCGCACGGCTGCCCGAGGCGATGCGCGCCTGCATCGACTGGACCGGCACCGAAGGCACGGCGCAGGAAGCGGGCGCCGGCTACGAACTGGTGCTGGTGGCCGGCACGCCGGAGCGCACCCGCGAGCTGGCCCGGGTGCTGCGGCGTACGCTGGCGCAGCGCGCCGGCGCACGCATCCCGGTGCTGCGCGTCCAGGAGGGTCGATATGCGCTGGACCGGATGGTCGCCGAGCAGGTGATCACGATCAATTCCGCAGCGGCGGGCGGCAACGCGACCCTGATGAGCCTCAAGCCGCTGTGACGGGCGTTCCCTCTCCCGCTTGCACGAGATGCTTGGGGTGAGGGGGTGGCTATCCATGCGGCGATACTTGCCTGATAATCGCCGCGCGCGTTCGCACACCTTCCACCCGGGGGCGCTACCGATATGACCAAACGCCTGTTCGCCTGCCTCTCATGGACCGGCCTGCTGCTGCTGTCGGCTTGTTCCTCCGTTCCGGTCGACCAGTTGACGGTCGGCACCAACATGATCACGGCCGGAGGTGCCACGAACAAGTGGGAAGAAATTCCCATGACGGCCGTCGAGCTCAAGAGTCCCGTCTACATGGTGACGTACATCCAGTGGCCCGACGTCACGAGCAGCGCGGGCAGGCATGACGTGCACTGGACATGGTTCAGGGACGGCAGACCGGTCCACACGTTTGATGCCAAAGGCATAGAGCTGAAGAGCTCGCCGTTTCGCTTGTGGTGCCGCGTGCAGGCCGCCGGCCTCGGCGTGGGCCACATCCATGTCGACATGGCGATCGACGGCCGCAGTGTCGCGACGAACGATTTCGACGTCATCAGCGTCATTGGTGCCTCCGGGCGGGATGCCGGTGCCGCGCCCGCTGCCGCCGCCACTTATTCGCCGGGTGCGGCCGCGTCGGATTCGTCCATCAAGGACCTGCTCACGCACTGCGCCAACGCGGTCGATGTCGCCCGGGACGTCGGCTTTCCGGCTAAGGCTGCCGCTGCAGGCGTGACCGCGGGCACGGTCACCCTGTCGATGCTGCTGGGCACCGATGGGAGCATCAGGAACGTCGCGGTACTGAAGTCCTCCAATGCCGTGTTCGACCAGGCGGCAATCGACACCGTGCTGCGCCTCAAGTGCAGCGCAAAGGACTTGACGCAGGACTTGAGCCTGCGTTGGGAGATGGTCTACAAGGCCCAGTAGGAGCGCGCCAAGGCCACGGCGCGTCCGCAGCTATTTCTGCGCGGCGGGCTCGGCCGG
>Ga0181525_10000552_pt1 | contig 32469 bp, 23 predicted proteins | sample PEATcosm2014_Bin_48_FD_121100 | JGI IMG/M metagenome (GOLD analysis project Ga0181525, IMG submission 121100) | Peatland microbial communities from MTU Mesocosm Facility, Houghton, MI, USA - PEATcosm2014_Bin06_10_metaG | ecosystem: Environmental > Terrestrial > Soil > Wetlands > Peat | place... | reverse complement strand
CCTCGACCTGGCCGCCCGCACCGCCGCCGACGAGCACGTGATCGGTGAGCTCAAGAGCATGACCGATCAGGCCCGCACCGCCGCCAGCGTCTACTACGACAGCCTCGCCCGGGCCGCCCTGGCCGCCGAGGCCCTGGCTTTCCCGGCCGACTGACGAGAACCCCGGGAGGCGCCTAGGAGTCGGCTTCGTGTCGGCTTGCCAGCACCTTATCGATGGCCGCCCGCCTGGCCGCGCCGAATGGCACCACCATCCGGAGAACGCCGTGGAGTACGGGTGGGGCCTGGACAACGGCCTCACGGTAGATCCCGAGCGCTGCCGCCGCATCGCCGCCGCGCTCGCCCCGGCCCTCGCCGCCGCGGATTAATTGAATGGCCGTGGCAACGGTTTCCGGTAAACAATGACCCAGTGCCCGCGAACTACTTCGACGAGCGGATAGCCGCCACCTACCGGGAGAAATGGCCGGAGCTTTACCGGCCCGAGGTCATCGAGCCGACGGTGAGCTTCCTAGCCGGCCTGGCGGCCGGCGGCGCGGCCCTGGAGTTCGGCATTGGCACCGGCCGCATCGCCATCCCGCTCAGCCAGCATGGCATCGCGGTGCACGGCATCGACCTGTCCCCGGACATGATCGCGCAGTTGCGGGCGGAGCCGGGCGCCGAGCCCGTCGGCGCGACGATCGGCGACTTCGCGACCACCCGAATCGACGGCACGTTCCGCCTCGTTTACCTCATCCGCAACACGATCGCGAACCTGACCACCCAGGACGCCCAAGTCGACTGCTTCCGCAACGCCGCGGCACATCTAGAGCCAGGCGGCTTCTTCGTCATCGAGTTGTACATCCCCGAGCTGCGCCGCCTGCCGCCCGGCGAGACCGTCCACCCGTTCACCATCACGCCCACGCACCTGGCCTTCGAGGAGTACGACGTCGCGACGCAGATCGCCTACTCCCACCACTACTGGGTGGAAGCCGGCCAGCTGCAGACCTTCTCCGCGCCGTTCCGCTACGCCTGGCCGTCCGAACTCGACCTGATGGCCCGGCTGGCAGGCCTGACCCTCAAGGAGCGCTGGGCCGACTGGACCCGCGCCCCCTTCACCAGCGAAAGCCGCAGCCACGTCTCGGTCTGGCAGCAGGCGGGGTTAGCGCACACCACATCGTTGCGGTTTACTCTCGTGGCCCAGTTGTCCCGCAGGCAGATGGGGCTGACGGGTCAACAGCTAAGGCGGCGCCGCGGCGGACAGTTGCCCCGGGGGTCGTGGCACCCGGCTGGCTCGCTGCCTGGCGCTGTCGTCGAACAGGGCGGCGCGCAGCACGGTGTCCGCCGCGGCGAGTTGGTCCGGGCTTACCCGCGCGGCGACCTCGCGGTTGAGCCCGGCGATGACGGCGATGATGGCGAGGGCGTACTCGCGGCCGAGCTGGGTGAGGGTGACGTTCAGCTGGCGGGTGTCGCGCGAGTCCCGTTCGGTCGTGGCGTAGCCCCGCTGCTCGAGCCCGTCGGCGACCTTCCTGGCCGCCTGCCTGGTCACGCCCAAGACCTCGCCGAGCCGCCCGACCGGCAGCGGGCCCAGCCACAGCATCCGCAACGCGGCCGCGTCGCTGCGCCGGTAGCCGGTATAACCGAGCCCTTCCAGGCGGCTGGTCATCTGGCCGACCCAGCTCTGTCTGGTCAGCGCGGCCCGTGGTACTGGGTGATGGACATCAACTTCCTGCTGCGCTGCGCCTTGTCCCTGGCCCTGGCCGTAGCCCTGTCCCAGGTCCTCCGCCCGGCCGGCCGCGCGCGCACCGGCCTGACCCTGCTCGTCATCTGGGCGATCTCCTCCGGCCTGCTCGCGTTCTTTGCCGACGACATCGAGGGCACCCCGCAGCACGGCAGCGGCGTGGTCCACCTGGTCCTCGCCTTCATCGCGTTCACCGCCATCGCGATCGGCGCCATCGTGATCTCCGCCAACCTCATGTCGGATCCGGCCTGGCGCCCCGCCGCGCCCGTCCTGCTCGGCACCTCGATAGCCGGCGCCGTCGCCTACCTCCTGCTCGGCGCCGCCCTCAAGCACCACCACGCCCCCGGCGGCCTCTACGAGCGCATCTTCCTCGGCCTCGAACTGCTCTGGATGGCCATAACCGCCATCGTCATCACCCGCCGAACCCCGGCGCCCCATCCCGAATAACCCGGGCATTCTCGCGCCGGAGGGGAGTGCGTGACCGCCACCCTGGGCGCCCTACGTGATCGTGGATACTTACCCCCCGAAATGTGGCGGGTAAGTATCCACGTTGATCGGCGCCCCCCGCGCATGGGGCCTGAGTGGCAAACGTTCAGGCCATGCCGGGCACCCGCCCGGACGGCCTTGGCACAATGGTGAACGCCGAGACCGAGCGACCGCCGGAGCAGCAGACATGTCCGACTACTTCGACCTGGGAACCTACGCCAGGGACGTCACCACGGAATCGGCGGACGCCCGGCTGTGGTTCAACCGCGGGCTCGTCTGGGCCTACGCGTTCAACCACGAAGAGGCGGCGGCCTGCTTCGAGCGCGCGATCGAGGCCGACCCGGGCTGCGCGCTCGCGCACTGGGGCCTGGCCTACGCGCTGGGCCCGAACTACAACAAGCCATGGGAGGCCTTCGACGAGGCCGACCTGTCCGCATCGGTGTCCAGCGCCTTCACCGCGTCCCGGGCAGCGATCGAAGCCGCCGCCGAGCCGGTCGAGCGCGCCCTAGCCCGCGCCCTGGCCGCCCGCTACCCCCAGGCCGAGCCCCCCGCCGACCCAGCAGCATGGACCGCCGACGCCGCGGCCTGGAACGCGGACTACGCCGACGCGATGCGCAGTGTCTACGAGTCCTTCCCCGACGACCTAGACGTCGCCGCCCTGTTCGCCGACGCGCTGATGAACCTGACCCCGTGGGCACTGTGGGACACCAAGACCGGGGAGCCAGCCGAAGGATCGGCCACCCTCGAGGCCAAGGCAGTCCTCGAAAGCGCCCTGAAAACCAACGCGGGCCAGGAACACCCCGGCATCCTGCACCTCTATATCCACCTGATGGAGATGTCGGCCAGCCCGGAAGACGCCCTGCAGCCGGCCGAACTCCTTCGCGATCTCGTCCCCGACGCCGGGCACCTGCGGCACATGCCCACCCACCTGGACGTCCTGTGCGGCGACTACCGCCGGGTCGTGACCGGCAACACCGCCGCCATCCAGGCGGACGAGAAGTTCGCCACAAGCCGCGGCGCGATGAACTTCTACACCTTGTACCGCGCGCACAACATCCACTTCAAGATCTACGGCGCGATGTTCCTCGGCCAGCAGCGCACCGCCCTGGCGGCCGCCGGCCAGCTAGCCGCCGCGATACCGGCCGAACTCCTCGCAGTGCAAGTCCCCCCGATGGCCGACTGGCTCGAGGGGTTCATCCCGATGAAGATGCACGTGCTGATCAGGTTCGGCCGCTGGCAGGACATCGTCGACACCCCGCTGCCCGCCGACCAGAACCTGTACTGCGTCACCACCGCGATGACGCACTACGCCAAGGGCATCGCCTACGCCGCCACCGGCCGCCTCAAAGACGCCCGCGAGCAGCGCGCCCTATTCGCCACCGCGACCGCCAACGTCCCGCCGTCGCGCACCGTGTTCAACAACACCTGCCAGGACATCCTGAAAGTGGCCGAGGCGATGCTCGACGGCGAGATCGACTACCGCGAAGGCAGTTACAAAAACGCCTTCGCCCACCTGAGGCGCGCGGTCGAGCTCGACGACGGCCTGCCCTACGACGAGCCCTGGGGCTGGATGCAGCCGGCCCGCCACGCGCTCGGCGCGCTGCTGCTCGAGCAGGGCCACGTCGAGGAGGCCGAGGCGGTCTACCGCGCCGACCTCGGCCTCGACGACACCCTCGCCCGGCCCTGCCAGCACCCGGCCAACGTCTGGAGCCTGCACGGCTACCACGAGTGCCTGACCCGCCTCGGCAAGCACGAGCAAGCCGGCATCATCGCCCAGCAGCTCAAGATCGCCGCCGCCCACGCCGACGTCCCGATCGCCTCGTCGTGCTACTGCCGGCTGACCGCCTAGGGCCGGATGGCGTAGATCGTGTCCGGTGAGCCAGCCGCAATCCCGTAAATGACCCCGGGGCCGGGCGTAATGCCGTCAACCGCACCCAGCGCAGCGCTCTGCCACACGTCCGCGCCGGTCGCGGGGGACAGCGCGCGCAGGACGCCGTCCTGGAAGCAGGTATAAAGCACGCCGTCGGCCGCGTAGATCGTCCCGCCGATGGACTGGCCGGGAAACGCGCGGTGCCACAGCGTCTTGCCGCTGCGCGCGGCCAGCTCATAGATCGCATTCCCGGCCGTGGCGGCCCCGTTCAGGAGGTTGACGTGGACGAACACCTGGTCACCGGCGCCCGCGATGCTGCTGTAGGTCCCGGAGTCGAAGTTCTTCTTCCAGAGCAGCCGCCCGGTGGCCGCCTCCAGCGCGAACGTGAGCTGGCCGGCGTCATAGCTGGGCGACGCGCTGGGAGTGCCGGCCATCACGCCGCCGGTGACCAGCAGCGTCGAGGCGACCGAGGGAGCCGATGCGGCCCACCGCAGTCGCCCCGTCGACACGTCCAGCGCCGCGACGCCGCCGCTCGTCTGCGCCACGTACAGGACGCCGCCGCCGACCGCGGCGCCCGCGCCGTAACCGCCCGACGCCAAAGCACTATGCCGCCACACCGTGCCGCCGGTCCGCGGATCCAGTCCCGCCACGTCGCCGTCCGCGCCGAGCACACAGACGACGCCGTTCGCGTACGCCACGAAGTAGGTCGGGAGCTGCGGCGGGAAGCCCGGCTGGACGCCGGCGCCGGCGACCGACCACAGCTGTGCTCCGGTCGCGGCGCTCAGCGCGGCCACCCGCATCGAGCCGACGGCGAACACCCGGCCGCCCGACGCCGCCAGCGGCAGGTACCCGGCCGAGTTATTGCCGAACGTCCGCCGCCACAGCGTCTTGCCGGACGCCGCACTCACCCCGTAGACGTTGCCGAAGCCGTCGCCCACGCAGACGACATCCCCGGCCGGGACCAAGCCGAGCACGTATTCGCCATCGACGAGCGGCTTGCTCCGCCACAAGATCCTGGGCGGCGGCTGGCTCACCGTGACATCGGCCGTCGCGGCGCTCGACGACGCGCACCCCACGGCGGACAGCCCGGCCAGCACGCCAAGGCTGCCCAGCGCCCGTCGCCGGGTAAGGATCTCGCGCGATCCGCTCACGCGTCCATGCTAGGCACTGTCCGTAGCCAGATCCCGCCCGCTACCACCCACCCGTCCGCGCGGCCTGACGAAAATGCCTATTATTCCGAACGAGCCGTGGCACCCCGCCAGCGCCCATGACTACGTCGAACAAGCTCGCAGGCGTCACTATCCGCGGGCTCGAGGAGCGGGATCTGCCCGAAGCGGACAGATCATGCGGCAGGCGTTCGGCACCTTCCTCGGCCTTCCCGACCCGATGGACTTCATGGGCGACGGCGACTTCGTGCGGACCCGCGCCCTCGGTCTGGAACCGCGGCGTGGCCCGGTCCCTGCTCGACGCCACCATGGCGATCTTCGACGAGTGGGGAGTGCGCCACCGCGGCCTGTACACATTCGGCCACAGCCCCAAGCACTACACCTACGGCAGCAAGCCTTCCTGTGGAGCCTGCCGTAAAGCACGTCGCTATGGGAGCGTGATATCCAGGTCGGCCAGAGCAGCCAGACGCCCCGTATAGAACGAATAGCGGGATACCCGCTGCGCCCAGTACTTGAATGCATCCAGCGAGGTCGGCAGGTCCGCGCCGACTGGGAGCTCCTCGAACACCTCGAAGAGCCTGCGCCACTGCAGCGCGGCCGATTGCGGCTGTTCGCGCGCGATCGGCGTGCCGGAGCCGCTGCCGTGTGGCGGGCGCGGCGGGTCACGGGGTGATTCCTGGCCGGGCGGTTCGTTCGATGCCTGCGGCGCATTCCGGTCGACCGGCTCGGGCGGCGCGCCGTCGGCGGGCTGGTCGCCGGATGGCTGGTCGTCCGACACCGGATCGCTCGCAGCCTGGGCGCCACCAGGTGGGTGAGATTGTTGTCCGTTATCGAGCGTATCGGCAGTCTCCTGCCTCGATGCAGCCTGGCGTTGAGGGTCGAATTCATCTCGCAGATCGCCCCAGAAGTCCCACCAGTCCGTTCGCTTGGACTCGGCAAGGGATTGGAACAATGGCCACGCCTGGGTGGGGAAGCCCACCAGAATGCCCAAGAGGATCAGCACGACCATGTAGTGATCCGCTCCCTCCGGCGAGGGCGCGAATCGAGAGTATTCCACGTCATCCAGCGAGACTCGTAGCAGGCGATATGTGTTGATCAACCGCTTGGCCGCTCTTGGCGTCGTCACCAGTCGCCCAAGGCCCTTTAGGTACTCCACCTCGGAAAGCTGCAGGAGCAGCGCTTCGGGTTTCACATCGCTCTGCTCATCAGCCGGGTCGCCGTCCGTACTCGCCTCGGCGGCCGGCTCTTCCCGGCCCGGCGACCCCGTTGCGGCGGGCGGCGGGACCGGCTCGGAGGGTCCGGTCTTCGCCGAGTCGGTGCCAAGCTGCTCGGCAGCGTCCCGGCTGACCGGAGGTTCCCGGACGGGCGCTTGGCTGGGGCTCCCGTTGCTGGTCGCGACGGCTTCTGGCGCTTGTTCCGATGGTGCCGGCGGTTCCTCGACGGGCGCCTCGGTCTCTCCCGCTGCGGCCTGCACGCCGGCCCCGGCAGGTGCGGGCGCCGTCGAGGAGCGCAGCAGCTCGGTGACCAGGTTCTGATACCCCGCACGACCCATGGGCCGGATGGAGAAAGGCACCTGGAAGATCTTCTCCAGGTAGTTCTGCGGCGTCGACATCCAGTAGGCCTCGTCGTCGCTGAAGCCGCTTTCCCGCTCTGCCAGCTGCCCGGCGTAGTGTCGTTCGAGGGACCGGAGCAGCCACCTGGAATCCACGCCCACCACGACCACGAACAGTTTGAACGCGAGCAAAAGATAGACGGCTTCGAGTACCTCGACCACGCGGTCCGCCGGGCACCGGTCGAGGTCGTCGATATAGAGAATCACCCGGTCGATTCGCGAGAGTTGCTTGCCGCTTTGGGATAGGAGGACGCCTTTTTCCTCCGCGGAGCCCGGCGCTTGCGGTCCCGCGGCCTTCTCGGCCTGCTGGCGCGACTCCTCCATGCGGAGGGCGAGGGTTTCGAAGTCCTTCCGCACCAATGCCACTAGTCCCAGGTATTTCTGATACTCATCGCTCCTGGCCCGTTCCTCGATGTACCGGCAGATGCTCCGGCCTTGCTTGATCTCCTCGATCTGCCGATCCAGCTGTTGCTCGCGGTCCACGCTCTGGTGGATCTTGTCGTGGAGTTGCTCCTCGCGGGCGTCGAGCGCGCCTATCTTGAGTTCGAGCTCCCGCTGCTTCGCGGGTTCGACTTGACCGACGAGCCGCAGCACATCGTTCGCCGTGCCGACCGCTTTACGGACCTTCTCGATCGGTGCCTTGAGCTTGGTCGCGTACTCCGCTACCGCACCAATAAGAAACGCCAGCGCGGCGATCCCGCCGGCGATCCGGGCCCAGTTGGCGACGATCGCGAGCACCGCGCCCGCTATGGCCAACCCGACCGTGATCGCCAAAACCCAATCCCAGCGGAGCTTGCTGTCCCGCTTGAGCAGGCGTCTCGTCTCCCGGATCTGGCCGCCGAGGCCTTGCAGCTCGGAGGCTACCTCCTTCAGTTCGGCGATGTCGTCGCTGCGGCCCAGCTCCGTGCCCAGCAGCTCCGCGCTATCCTTCAGGGCCTTCTCGGCGGGGTGGTTGTCGCGCAGATCCGCCAGCGGGAGCGATCGGAGCTTCTGGAAGGTCCCCTGCCGGTCCTCCCTGACGTCAGCAAGGTCCTTGTTGAGGTCCTTCCGCTCGGCCTTGATCGAATGCAGCTCGCCCTCAGCTTCCTTCTGAAGCTCCCGAGACGTCGCGAGCTCCCCCAGCAGGGCCAGGCTCTCTTGCTTCGCTAGCTCGGTCACGTTCGTCGCGTCCTCGGGCCTTGCCAGCTCGTTCAGGATGTGGGTCACGAGGCTGGCCCAGAGGTTGGCATCGATGTAGTGCCAGGCGTTGAAAACCACCTGCCGCACGTTCGAGCACAGCTGCGTGTTGCCAAGCCCGGCTTTCGCCGAGTCCGCCGAGAGCCGGCTGATCTTCGTGCGCATCAGGTCCATGAAAAACGTCTTGCCGGTACCCCAGTCCCCGAACAGGCCCACCGACAGCGGCGGCACCAGGTCCTTCGCCGTCAGCACGTAACACAGTGCATCGACGTCGCGCGTCATGTCGAGAAGATCGGTCCCGCCTTCGGCGACGTCGGCATCAAGCGAGGCGAACTGGAGGCGCCGCGAGCCCACCTGGATCGGCCGGCGCGCCTCCCGCCTGAGCACGCCCAGCCATACCCGGGCGAGCTTCGGGCCGACGTCGAAGTCCTCGCCCGGGTACTTCTTCGCAACGACTATCGCGGCGTCTCTGGTTTCGCCGGTGATGCGAAATCGCCCGCGAGCCAAGCGTTCCACCACACCATCTCGGGCTAGCCGGGACAGCAGCGCGTCCGTCGTCTGGAGGCTCTCGCCGAGCGATTCCGCGATGAACTCGACAGCGAATGTACGGCCCTCGGGGAAGAACTGCAACCACCGGAAGATCCGGCGCTGGTCGGCACTGAGGGACTCGACCGTCGCTTCGACGGCGCGACTGAGGTGCTTGCGAGGGAGCTCCCGCAGGATCGAAAACTCGGCCTCCGCAAAGTCCGCGAGATCCGCGGCGGCCACACCGCCTGCCAGAACGTACGCAAAGGTCCCGAGCAAGAACAGCTCGTCGTCCGCCACCCTAAGGAGCCGGTTAACGGCGGCCGGGTCCTGATCCACCGCGGCCGCTCCGCCTCGACCTCCCAGAATCGCGATCTCGGCGGTCCTATCGAGCTCCTCTAGCTCAATGCGCTCGGCCGCGTCAATCGGATAAACGAAGCTTAGAATTACGACGGTGGCACTGCCGGGAGCCTGCAGCCGCCAGGCGTCGAGCTGCCGCACAGAAGGGTTCTCGAGGACGGCAAGCATCCGCCTTCCCTCGGTCACCTCCCTATATGCGGCCGCCCTGTCCGCGACCCCTGCCGGCGGGACGATCCCGAATGCTGCCAGGACAACACCGAAAGTGTCTTCATCCGGGGTAGTTGGCAGGTCGACCCAGTAACGCCCGTCAGGGAACAGGTCAGGTACGAGATGGGCGGCCCGCCGGACGACCGCGCCCTTCCCCCCGCCGCCGCTGACCAGCACTACGAATCCGTCCGTAGTAGCGGCCGCGGCTCGGCGGAGCGCTGCGACAAGACGTTCCACCGCATCGTCCCGCCCGACCAGGAAAGGCTCGTCGGGCGGGAAAGGCAGGTCGGCAGGGGGTGCCGCAAGCTGCTCAGCCGGACCGGGGTGTGTCGCCCCGTCACCTTCCTCGTTACCCGCTGTCTGACCGTCCTCACTCGGGACCAGGTAGATGAGGTTGTCAATCAGGGTTATCGCCGTGTCAAAGTCGAACTTGAGGTTCCGCAATCGCCCCGGCAACAAACCATCCGGGTCGTCACGTCCGGCCTTGAGGATCGCCGCAGCCAGATCGGCCAGGCCAATGGGCCGATCGCCGGAGAGATATTCCAGATAGCTAAGCATTGCCTGGGCGAAGAGTTCATGTAGCTCGGCGGCATCCGCCCTAGCCGGTTCCGGCGCCAGGCTAATCGATAGGACGTCGCCAAGTTCTGCCTGGTCGACACCCGCCCTGCTGAGCGCTTCTCTGATGCCGTCGTCTAGTTGCATGAGTACCCATAGAGCCGTCGACCGGGTAATGAGATGCGTATTGCTAACGCCAATGCTCAGTCGTTGCCTCTGGACAGCGGTGGCCAGCCGGGTAAAGTCCATGATCCGCTTATCGGAAGTGTGACCGGAATCGGCTATGATCTGCTGCAATGTTAGGGCCTGTTCGGCCTCGTTTTCAGCCTGAAGCGAGGTCATCTATATCCCTCCCGCCCCTCCCCACCGGAAAAGACAATCAATACCTATCAGAACCGGCGGTGCAACTCAATGGGCGGCATGCCCGCCCGGCAGGTAACGCCAGCACCGGCAGCAGGACGGCCGAGGGGTGCTCGGCGTCGTGGTAGATCTCGAACCGGCAGCGCACCGCCCGCCGCGCGGTGGCGAACGGCTCCCCGGTGCCGAAGTTCCGCGCGAACCGCGGGAACGCGCCGCCGCTGACCTGGACGCGGATCCGGTGCCCGGCCAGGACCCGGTAGCCGGTCGGGTAGAGCTCCACCTCCACCGCCAGCACGCCGTCGTCGCCAACCGCGACGTCGGCAGCCGGCACGGTCTGCGGCCTGAGCCGCCGGATGCCGTCCACGATGTTCCGCGAGACGCCCTTGGCGTCCACGTCGCAGACCCGGACGAACACGTCGGCGTGCTTCCGCCCGGTCCGCACGAAGATCCGCGCGCTGACCGGTCCCACCAGGTCAACGTCGGCCGCCAGCGGCTCGCTGGTGTACGTCAGCACATCCGGCCTGGCCTCGATGCCGGAATTGTCGACCTGCTTGCCCGGCGGCTGCAGCAGCGGCCCGCCCGCCGACGGCGTCGGGTCCGCCGGGTCGTAGACGAACGTGTCCGGCTCGCCGTCACCTGACAAAGCGGGCGAAGCGGGCGAAGCCGAGCGCGAAAGGCCGCCCCCGGCGCGCAGGTACCAGGCGGTGGCCTCGGCGCCGGGCGGCGGCCACGAATCGAACTCCAGCCAGCGGTCGGCCCGCTGCAGGAACACCCGGACCGGCGCGCCGGGCGGCGGCGCGCCGCCGTCCAGCTGGTGCGACAGCCACGCCACGTCCGACTGAATCATGGCCTTCAGCTCGGCGGGCTCGCCGTGCAGCCACGGCCCGATGGTGATCCGCGCCGTGCCGCCCGCCGCCCTGATCGCCGCGAAGTCGCGCAGCTGCAGCGGCACGAACAGGTCCCACCACCCGCTCACCATGTTGACCGGCGGCAGCCGGGTCAGGTCCGCGCGGTCGTGATCGGCCTCCGCCCAGAACTCATCGCCCGGTTCCGCGTGCCCGGTCCAATCCCGCCAGAACGCGACCGGCGCGCCGGCCACGTCCACGTCGGCGGCCTGCAGCGGGACCTTCCGCAGCGCCCGCCGCATCCTGGCCATCTGCCGCGGGCCCGGGATGGCGGCGAGCGGGCCCCGTTCCTGCCTGCCGATCAGCCCGACCCAGTTCAGCGTGTTCTGCAGGCTCGGCGTCCCGTGCTGATAAAACGCGGGGCTGAAGCTCGCGGCGGTGATGTGCATCGACGCCGAGGCCAGCGGCGGCTCGGCGTACGGCGCCACCGCCCACTGCGTGTGCCCGAGGTACGACGCCCCGGTCATGGCCACCCGCCCGTCGCACCACGGCTGCTCGCGCAGCCACGCCACGGTGGCCAGGCCGTCCTCCCGCTCGGTGCTGAACGGCCGGAACAGCCCGCCCGAGCCGAACGTCCCTCGCGTGCTCTGGATGAACACCTGGAATCCCCGCCGCGCCAGCGGCGCGGCGAACACCAGCCCCGCCACCCCCGCCCGTCCGTACGGCGACCGCATCAGCACCACGGGAAGCGGGTCGTCCTCCCCGGCGGGCCGGTAGTGATCGCCGAGCAGCGCCACGCCGTCCGGCATCGGCACCTCAACATCCCGCCGGACCACGTACTGCTCCATCCCCGGCCCAAGTCCGAGCATCCGGTCGGTCACCAGGCCAGCGATACGGGTCAGCGGATTCATCGGCCTTCCTCCGTCACGAACGGTCACTATTGCTGATCGCAGGTTACCCGCAAGTAGCAACCAGCGGGACCGGGGACCGTCAGCCCTCGGTCAGCGCCTCCTCCGATACCGCCGAACGCGGCAGCAGCAGCGGCAGCACCGCGCACAGCGCGAACGCGCCCATCGGGTACGGCGCCATGTGGATCAGTGCGGCCCGGAACGGGTGTCCGCTGGCATACCCGAAGAACACGGTGCCGAGCAGCGCCACGCCGAGCGCCCCGCCAAGCTGCTGCGCGGTGCTGAACAGCCCCGACGCACCTCCCGTCGGCACCCTGCTGACCCGCGACGCCGCGATCCGCCGCCCGGCCGCCGAGGCCGCAGCCGGCCAGCGGCAGCTGGCGGGCGTCACCGAGTAGACGAGCGCTACCTGAACAGCGCCGCGGACCGGCCGGCCCGCGGCGCTGCGCTGGGCTACCCGGCCCGGGATCAGCGCTTGATCCGTCCGCGGAGAGCCAGCAGGGCGAGTCCCAGCAGGACCGGACCGCTCACTCGGAGCAGAGCCTCGAGCAGCTCGCCCCAGGCAGTGAGCACCGTGCTGTTGTCAGTGAGCGACAGGTTGGCGCGGAACGCGTAGAGCAGGCTCGTCCAGTACGTGGCCGGCTGCGGCGGGGTCCGGAAGCCGACGCGATGGAAGGCAAGCGCGAACGCCGCGGTTATGCCCGCGAACCAGGCCAGGGCTCGCCATGCCCGCAGGCCGTAACCGGATGCGAGCCAGTACACGGTCAGCACCGCGCGATCGACGCGGCCTCGTGCGCTGCCGTCCCGGCCGTTGGCCTGCCCGCGCGCGTGCCGGCGCATCTCCATCTCGCCGTAGTAGAAATCGGCGGCGCCCGGCTCGTCCTTGGCGTCCTCGCGGCCCTTGCGCAGCGCGCGGTACAGGCCCGCGATAACCGCCGGAGGCAGCGGGCCGGGCTCCGCGAACCCGGCCCAGGGGGGCCACGACGGCCGATCCCACCGGCCGCGGCGCGCCCTGGCCGCCCGCCAGGTGCACTCCTCGGCGATCACCCAGCGCTGCTCCCAGCCCGCCCATGCCGGTGACAGCCCGAATGTCACGTCGGCTTCCAGCCGTAGCTGGTCGAGATTGTGCGCACCGTCCAGGCGGCAGTCGGTCATGTCGACGTTGCCGAGCACGAGACCCGCGAGGTTGGCGCGGCGCAGGGAGAGCACCGTCGGCCGTTCGGAGAGCTCGCCGGCGAGCTCCTGGCGCCAAGCCGGGACGAGCTCCTTCTCCTTGGCGGCCAGGTCGCTGCTGCTCAGCGAGGGTATGCCGGTCAGCAGCGCCGGGGCCGACAGGTCGGTGTCCTCGAGCCAGACCCGGGTCCAGCGCAGCCGGAAGGTGACGCCACCGGGGAAGCGTGCCCCCGAGCACCACAGACCCGTACCGCTCGCCTCGATCTCGACCGGCTGAACGAAGAGCGCGTCGTCGAGGTCAAGCCCGACGCGGGCCAGGACCGGACCGAATCTCGGCGTCTGCTCGAAGACCGCCGCGCGGAACCCGGCAGTTCCCTGGAATGTCGTCGTGGCGAATATCGCCCGGCCTTGGAAACTCACCTCGCCGAACTCGGCGTCATCGGCGAAGGTCGTCTGGTTGAACCAGGCATCTCCGCGAAAGATCGCACCGTTGAAGTTCGGGCCGAACTGAGCCGGGCCCTGGAAGGCCACCCTGTTGAACCAGGCCACCTCTTGAAAGGTGCAACCGCCAAACATCGCGGTAGCGGCAAACGTCGATTCGCTGAAGATAGCGCCACCCTGAAAAACCGCGCTGGTAAACTGCGCGAGCTTCTGGAACTTCGCGTACAGAAACTGAGCCTGCCGGAGCCGTACGGCGATAAACCATACCTCGTCCCGGAAGTCGGCTTCGATGAACCGGGCAAGGCCGTCGATGGTCACATTACCGAACTGAGCCGTGCCATGGAAGGTCGCCTTCGAGAACACGACGTCATGCTGGAAAGTGACTCCCCAGCCGAACTCCGCCGCCTTAAGGAAAGTGGCGTTGCTGAACCACACGTCGCCCTGAAACGTCGCTATCGTGAACTCGGCGACGCCCTGGAAAGTCACGTCAGCAAAGTTGGCGTCGTGGTGGAATCTGGCATCCTGGAACGAGGCGTCGCCGCTGAAGCTAATGCCCTTGAAAGAGGCATCATCCAGGAAGGCTGCCTTGTCGAACTGGACCGCCGGCAGCGTGCGACCGCCATCGGGCGTCGCCTGGGCGGTCGCGATGACCTTCTCGAACAGGCTGCCTGAGATCTGCACGCCGCGCAGGTCGACCTTGCCCGCCTGCGAGAACTGCCTGAGCGCCGCATCCTGCTCGTCGCCGGATGCATGAGCCAGGCAGACATGGCCACCGGGGACCTGGATGCCGGCGCACCCATCGACATCACACGTCAGCCAGTCGACGCTTACCTGGATAGCCACAGCACCATTGTTGCCTCCGGATGTGCCTTCGTCGCCCTCCGACTCGTGCCGTCACGGTGCCGTCACCGTGCCGCCCGTCCGTACCGCGCGAGCACGGCCGCGCCGGACCGCTCGGCCGACCGGCACTCCAGGTGCGCGGGCGGTCCGCCGGCGGGAAAGAGCCGCTCGCCGGCGCCGAGGATGGTGGGGAACGACAGCAGCCGGTACTCATCGACCAGGTCCCCCGTGATCAGCGGGTGCACGATGCGCAGGCTCCCGGTGATGATCACATCGCGCCGCTCGCGCTTGACCGCATCGATCGGGTCAAGACCGATAACCTCCGAATGAGCCCACGCCGATGCGTCGGTCAGCGTGCGGGACGCGACCAGCTTGGGCACGGCGTTCATCCGCGCGGAGAACGGGTCATCGCGCCGGGGCCAGATCCGGGAGAACTTCTCCCAGGTCTTCCGTCCCAGCAGCATGACCCCGTCGTCCAGCACGCTGCCGAGCCGGAACTTGTCGCCGGCGACCGCCTCGGGCCCGTGCCGGAACGCCCAGCCGCCGCCCGACGTCCCGTCCGATCCGTCCGGGTCGGACACGATGCCGTCCAGGGTGATGAACTCGATGACGATGACGCTCACGATGGATCCCTCCGGTTCGATGCTCAGATGCTCACCGGTATGTACCGCCAGCACCGCCCGGACTCATCGCGGTCGGCCGAACTCGCCCTAACCCGATCTGCCCAGCCAGCTCGAACGCCGAGAACACGCCAGGATCGGCGAACACGACATTGGACGTGACCCGCCCGCCCAGAACCGTAAACACCTGCAGCGTATGCAGCCGGCGCCCGCCATCGGATGAAGGCGCGTACGCGGCGAACGCAGGCTGCCCGTTGGCGGTGAGCCGCCGCACGGCCCAGCCCGGCCCGCGCATATCGAACACGCGCCGCATGAACAGGCCGTACTCACGACTGCCCCGGTACCACAGCGGCACCGGCGGCATCTCCAGTACAGCCTCGTCCGCGAGCAGCCGCACCAGCGCCGGAACATCGGCAGCCTCGAACGCCTGCACATACCGCTCGATCACCGCGCGCACGCCCGGGTCGTCAGGTTCACTGACCTCGCCCGCGGAGCCGGTATCCGCGAGGGCGGCACGCGCTCGCTGCAGGGCGCTGTTGACGGCGGGCACCGTGGTCTCGAGCTGAGCGGCGACCTCCGCGGCGCTGAACTGGAGTACCTCGCGCAGCACCAGCACCGCACGCTGCCGCGGCGGCAGAAACTGCATCGCGGCCACCAGCGCGAGCCGCATGTCGGCCCGGGTTCCGATGTCGAACCGCGCATCGGGAAACGGCTGCAGCCAGGGGATGTCGAACGCCGGCGTCAGCGGCGCCCCAGGATCCTGGCTCGGCGCGCCCAGCCCGGACGGCAACGGCCGCCGCGCGCGCCCCTCCAGCGCGGACAGGCACGCGTTGGTCGCAATCCGGTACAGCCAGGTGCGTTCGGATGCCAGGGTGCGGTCGTACCGGTCGCGCGCCTTCCACGCCCGCAGCATCGTCTCCTGCGCCAGGTCCTCGGCGTCATGGAACGAGCCAAGCATCCGGTAGCAGTAAGCCACCAGCTCACCTCGGTACGGCTCTAGGTCCACTAACCCATCATGGCGGGCGCCGCAGGCAAAACGAGGTGACCGGGCCGTGGTTCCACCCTAACCGTCCAGCAATCGTCCCGCGGGGTTTGCGCCGTCACCGTAGCCCCGGCGGAGTCAAGCAAGGTCCTCGACGACACCCGCGGGAAGGAGACCTGACATGGCGACCGAAGGCATCGAGGCCATCTACCTGACGACCCACAACTGGGGCAAGGCCGCGAAGTTCTCCGCAGGAACTAATCGCGATGGCCCGCCACGCCGGCTTCAAGACCGCCGCCCACGTCTCCGCCGCCATGCTCAACGACCGCTACTTCGCCGCCAGGACCGACGACCTCCGCACCTCACCCGGCGAGGAACTCCTGGTAGCCACCATGTGACCGTGGCTATCCTTACCTGACCGAATGCGCACTACAGGGGTCGTCCGCGGGGCGAGGCTGGTGCGCCCGTCCGGGCCGGGTCTACGATCTTCAGACCGTTCGCCCGCTCCCACCGAGGGGGATCTCTATGGCGCTGTACATGTACCAGGCCTCCTATACCGCAAAGTCGATGGCGGCTCAGCTCACCGACCCGCAAGACCCCAGCGAGGCGATCAGCTCGGCCCTGCAGGACCTGGGCGCCGAAATCGTGGTGGCGGCCTTCCCGTTCGGCGAGTATGACCTGCTCGTCGTGTACGAGGCGCCCGATGACCTGACCGCCGCCAGCGTCGCGATGGCCATTGCCGCCGAGGGCGAGGTCAAGTCGGCCAAGACCACGCGGCTGCTCAGCGGGCAGGAATGGCTCGAGTCCCTGCGCAAGCGCAGGATCGTCACCACCCGCAAGCACGTTCCCGGCACGACCGCCAGCCAGCTGCCCGAATCGTTATAGCGGCTCATCCGTTAGCAGCCACCGCCGCGGCCAGCAGCCCGCCGGGCGCCTCCAGATGGGCGATCTCCCGGCTAGCGGAGCACCAGGCCGGCCCCCGCCGCCCGCATCAAGCACCGCCCCAGATTAGCGTGACCTTGCGGGGCGTTCTGCCCCAGAATCCTTCGGAGGCACAGCGTGGAGAGCATCGAGCGGTTCGTCGCCGGGCAGCTGACCGCCTGGGAGGTGCCGGGGTGCGCGATCGCCTGCGTCCGGGACGGGGACGTCGTCCTGGCGGCAGGCTGGGGCCGACGCGACACGCAGACCGGTGACCCGGTCACCGAGAACACCTTGTTCGCCATCGGGTCGGTCACGAAGGCCTTCACGGTGGCGACGGTAGGAGCGCTGGTCGACGACGGGCTGCTCGACTGGGAGCGCCCGCTCCGGGATTACGTTCCCGAGGTCCGGCTGAACGATCCGGTCGTCACCGAACGCCTGAGCATGGTCGACCTGCTATCCCACCGGTCCGGCCTGCCCCGCCATGACCTGGCCTGGGTCGGTCACCCGGACCGGTCCCGCGCCGATCTGGTCCGCCGGCTGCGGTTCCTGCCGCTGAGCAAGGACCTGCGCCAGGCGTTCCAGTACTGCAACCTCGGCTACGGGCTGGCGGGCCACGGCAAGTCCGTGATGTCGGTCGGCACGCTCACGCGCCAGCACGCGGCGCACATCGTGCTGCCGGAGGACCGGACCTTCCCGCTGTCCACCCGGCACGCCTACGGCCTGGGGTGGATGATCGGCCAGTACCGCGGCCGCCGGCTTGCCGAGCACGGCGGCGGCATCGACGGGTTCCAGACCGAGTGCATGCTGCTGCCCGATGACGGCATCGGGGTGGCCGTGATGACCAATACCTCCTCAAGCGCCATGGCGCCTGTCGTCGCCTACCGGGTGCTCGACGAACTGCTCGGCCTGGAGCCGTTCGACTGGTTCACGGAATTCAAGGGCCGTTTCGACGCGCTCATGGCCGGGAGCCGCGAGGTCCGCGGCGCCCGCCGCGTCGTCGCAGGCGCCGCGCTGCCCAGGCCCCTGGAGGCCTACGCCGGACAGTACGACCATCCGGGCTACGGCACGCTCACCATCACCGTCGACGGCGGCACCCTCCGGCCGCACCTGGGCACGATGGACCTGAGCCTGGCGCACCGCCACTACGAGACGTTCGACCTGGAATGGCACGAGCTCGGCGACGAGTCCCACCTCTTCCCGCTCATGTTCCTCTCGGACCCCGACGGCGACATCACCGCGCTGACGGTCCCGTTCGAGCCATCCCTCGGCCCGCTGCGCTTCGGCCGGCTGCCAGACGCCCCGGCGCGTGACCCGGAGGTCCTCGGCCGGCTGTGCGGCACCTACGTCATGGGACCGATCGAGGTGGTCGTCGCCCTCCAGGGTGACGACGTGCTGACCGTCGCCGCGCCGGGCGCCCCGCCCCTGGAACTGCAGCCCACCCGTGGCCTGCGCTTCGAGATCAAGGACCAGCCCGGCATCACCGCCGAATTCGAGCTGGACCAGGCGGGCGCGGTCGTCCGCCTGGTGGCACAGCCACTGGGGATATTCCACCCCAAGGCATTACGTCGGCTGCTGGCTCACCCGGCCTCCCGGCTCTGCGTCGGCTCCTACGCCTGCCAGGCAGCCGGAATCTCCGGCCGACACGGTGCGCCGCTGGATCACACACCAGATCATGGCCGCGGTCGGCCCATCCGCACCGCACGGCCTCCACGCTGGCCAGGCGGCGGCTGCTGCTGGGGTAGGCTGACCTGCCTGGCGCGGCCGGCGCCGAGATGAGGCTTGTGGCGGGAATGGAGCCGCGAATGGGCGTGCCCGCCTTTGACGAGGCGCTGCGGGTGCTGTCCCAGGATGCCGGGGCTGACGTGCACGCGGTGCTGGCTGTCGCGTGCGAGCCGGTGCCGGCCTGGGATCCGGTGGTGTACCTGGCCGATTTTTCTCATCAGGTGCTGGTCCCGCTGGTGGCGGGGATGGCTGAGGAGGGTGTGGCGGGGACGCTGGCGGGCCGGGCGTTCATGACTGGCCAGCCGGTGACCAGCCAGCAGGACGGGCGGGTGCGGGTGTGGGTGCCGGTGGTGGAGCAGACGTCCCGGACCGGGGTGCTGGCGGTCACGGTCCCGGATGGCGGCGCGGGGATGCTGGCGCAGGCTGAGCTGCTGGGTGTGTTCGCCGGGCTGGTCACGGCGATGGCGATGCGGGTCAGTGACACTCCGCGGCTGCGGCGGCGGGACCGGGGCCTGTCGCTGCCGGCGGGGATGCAGTGGGACATGCTGCCGCCGCTGAGCGCCCGGGCCGGCGGCGCGCTTATCGCCGGGGTACTCGAGCCGGCCTATGACATCGCCGGGGACGCGTTCGATTACGCGGTCAACGACGGTGTACTGCACTTCGCGATCCTGGACGGGATGGGGCACGGGATCGGCTCGACGCTGCTGACCGGACTGGCGGTCGGCGCCTACCGGCATGCCCGCCGCAACGGCGCGTCGCTGCCGGACACCCATACCGAGATCGATGAGGCGCTGGTCGGCTATTACGGGGACTTGTCTTTTGCCACCGGCATAATCGCCCAGCTTGCCGTCGAGGCAGGGCGGCTGGAATGGTCGTGTGCCGGGCATCCGCCGCCGCTGCTGCTGCGCGGCCGGAAAGTGGTCGCCGAGCTGGCGTGCGAGCCGGCGCTGCCGTTCGGAGTCGGCGGTCCTGCTCCTGAGCCGGCGTCCTGTGACCTGGAGCCGGGGGATGGGGTGCTGTTGTATACCGACGGGGTGATCGAGGCCCGTACCCCGGACGGGGAGTTCTTCGGGCTGGAACGGCTGGCCGACCTGGCCGAGCGGGAGGCCGCCAGCGGCCAGCCAGCCGAGGAACTGGTGCGCCGGCTAGTCCAAGCGGTGCTGGAGCACCAGGGCGGCGGGCTGCGTGATGACGCCACGCTGCTGCTGGTGCAGTGGGTCGGCTCCTGACCCGGCGGCTGAGTGCTAGGTGACGTCCGCAGGACCCTTACTATCCTGTTGTGCCAGGTGTCGCGGGAATGCTGATTGGCGGGCGGTACCTGCTGGTCGAGCCGGTCGGCGAGGGCGGCATGGGCCGGGTGTGGCGCGGCCATGACCAGGTGCTCGATCGTGAGGTGGCGGTCAAGGAGGTGCTGCTGCCGCGGCAGGTGTCCGCGGCGGAGCAGGCCGAGCTGGTCGCCCGCACGATGCGGGAGGCGCGTGCCGCGGCGCGGCTGAACCATCCCGGAGTGATCACGATCCACGACGTGGTGGAGCACGACGGCGCGCCGTGGATCGTGATGCAGCTGATCTCGGGCCGCTCGCTGGGCGCCGAGATCGCCGCGAACGGGCGCCTGCCGTGGCAGCGGGTCGCGGAGATCGGCGAGCAGATCGCGGACGCGCTCGCGCACGCGCACGCTGCCGGGATCGTGCACCGTGACCTGAAGCCGGACAACGTGCTGCTGTCCGGGCGGCGCGCCATCGTGACCGATTTCGGCATCGCCCGGATCATGGACTCCACCACCAAGCTGACCGGCCCCGGGATGATGATCGGCACGCCCCAGTACATGGCCCCGGAACAGCTGGAGGGCAGCAGCGTCGACGCCGCCGCGGACATGTGGGCGCTCGGCGCCACCCTCTACGCCGCGGTCGAGGGGATCCCGCCGTTCGACGGACCCACGCTGGCCGCCGTGATCACCGCCGTCTTGACCCGGGCTCCCGCCGAGCCCGTGCATGCCGGGCCGCTGCTGCAGCTGCTCGGCGCGCTGCTGGCGAAGGACCCGTCGCAGCGCCCCGACGCGCAGGCCGTCACGCGTGTCCTGGCCAGCCAGCTCTCCGCGTCGGCCGCCGACGCGCCCGCTGCCCCGCAACCGGACCGGCCGGCCGCCCGGCCCGGGACCGGACCAGTGCACCCCGAGACGTCGACGGATCCTGGCCTGCCCGCAGGCGACGCGTCAACCATGCCAGCAGCGGGCGGTGTCGCCCGCCCGTCCGGTCCCGAACCGGACGCTTCCCCGAGCCATCCGCCATCGCCCCGGAGCAGGTCCCACCGCGTTACCCTGACGGCCTCGGTTGGCGGGGCAGCGGTGGCCGCGTTGATCGTCGCGGTGCTCGTCCTGCGGCTCGCCGGACCGGGGAGTCATCCGGGCTCCGGCAGCAGGTCGAACTCGCCGAGCACCAGCACCAGCACCAGCGCGAGCAGCGGCGCCGCCATCCCGCAGATCTCCATCAGCGATCTCAACAACTCGTTCACGGCGCTGGCGAAGCTGAGGCCGCTGGCCGGCTCCGGCCGGGGCTCCGTCGGGGTGATCCTCCCGGACACGATCTCCTCGACCCGCTACGTCGAGTTCGACGCCCCGTACCTGAGGCAGGCCCTCACCACCGCCGGGCTGCCCGGCTCCGACATCACCATCCAGAACGCACAAGGCTCCGACCCGACCCAGCTGTCGGATGCCGAGTCCGACATCACCAACGGGGCCAGCGTGCTGATCGTCGACCCGCTCGACTCCACCGTCGGCGCGCAGATCGAGTCCTACGCGCAGTCGCGCGGCGTGCCGGTCATCGACTACGACCGGCTCACCCTGGGCGGCTCCCGCTCCTACTACGTCACCTTCGACGGCGTCGAGACCGGCCAGCTCATGGGCCAGGGCCTGGTGTCCTGCATCAGCGCCTGGCACGTCGGGCACCCCGACGTCATGGTGATGACCGGCGCGCCGAGCGACAACAACGCGACGCTGTTCGCCCAGGGCTACGACGGCGTCCTCGCGCCGTACTTCTCCTCCGGCAAGTACAAGGACGTCAGCAACCCGCCCGGCACCTGGGACCCGCCGACCGCCCTGTCAGAGTTCGAGCAGCAGTTCACCGCGCACCCGGACATCAACGCGGCACTGATCCCTGACGACGAGAACGCCGCCCCGATCATCGGATACCTGAAAGACAAGGGCGTAAGGCCGAGGACCTTCCCGACCACCGGGCAGGACGCTACCCTGCCCGGCCTGCAGGACATCCTGGCCGGCTATCAGTGCGGCACCGTCTACAAGCCGATCTACCTGGAGGCCGAGGCCGCCGCCGCGGTTGCCATCTACGTGCGCGCCGGGCAGACTCCCCCGTCCGCGCTGGTGAACGGGTCCACCACCGACTCTGCGTCCGACACGCAGGTCCCGTCGGTCCTGCTGAGCGGCGAGTGGGTTACCACTGCCAACATGAACTCGACCATCATCGCCGACAAATTCGTGCCGGCCTCCCAGCTCTGCGCCGGCTCCTACGCCGACGCCTGCCAGGCAGCCGGAATCACGGGCTAGGAGACTGCCGAAGAGGAGTGCGCCCCGCTGGCGAATAGCCGGGCTCAGAGCGCAGCGCCACGGCCCGTTCGGTAAAAAGAAATTATTACAGGGAAAGCATATCTATACATCACTTGAGATATTACTATCGGTTGAGCTAGCGCGGCGGTCCTTCTGCAGCGCCATGGGTGAAGCCTTTTCAAGATCATGCAATCGACCAGATCGTCAATTACTTTCGCTACGTCAAGCGGCTCATGAGGCTGAGCGCCAGCCGAGGTCTCATGGTTCGCGCCGGGACCGTGGCTACTCGCGGTCCCGAACGGCGGCACTGGGGCGAGCTACCCGATGACCGAGACCGTGTTGCCGCCGAGGTTGGTGACGTAGACAGAGTTGGTCAGCGGGCTGTACACGGCAGCGTCGGGGTTATCGCCCACGTCAACCGTGGCGATGACCTGGCCGGTCAGGCCGTTCAGCACCGCCACCTCGTCGTCGCCAGCGATCACGAGGTAGACCGTGCCGGTCAGCGGGCTGAACGCGATCCCTGCCGGGCCCGGGCCGGTGATGAGCGTGCTGGTGACATCGTTGGTCCATCCGTTGATCACCGACACCGAGTCCCCGCCGCTGAGGGTGGTGAACTCGCTGTTGACGACATAGACCTCGCCGGTCACCGGGCTGACCGCGATCCACCACGGGTCACTGCCCACCGTGATCGTCTTGATGACCGTTGAGGTCAGCGGGCTGATCACGGAGACCGTGTTGCTGCCGTAATTGGCGGTGTAGATCTCGCCGGTCACCGGGCTGACCCCGATCCCGTCCGGCCTGTCGCCCACCGTGATGGTCTTGATGACGGCCGGGACCCCGCCCCGCACCGGGAATGCCGCCGCCTGGGTTGCCGTGCTGACGCTGAGGCTCACGATGGCAGCCGCGGCAGCCACCGCGGCGCACCGCGCGAAAAACCTATGTGCTGACATAACGCCCCCGAATTCATGGACATTGCGAACTGGCCGGAATATGCGGGACAGGCCCCCGTTTGCACACCTGCCTTCCGCCGCTGCCTGGTGTATATCCAGCCTGGCGGATATCTAATCGCCCGGCGGGAGCGGACGCGGCGGACGTTAATGGTATCGCCCGGGCTGAACCCTGCACGGACGATATCCGCACATGCCGCCGATCGGGCGAACGGTCAGGACGCTGCAACTGCCGACGTTTCCATGGAAACAGTGAACGCATCGAGCTGTGCACCCAGTTGCTCTCGCAGCAGGGCATCGCCCTGGCGAGCCACGACGGCACGCCGATCTGCTTCGTCCCGATCGGCCGGCCGGAACTGGCCCGGGAGGTCGCCCGCCGTCTGCTTGCTCACGCTGCACCACCGCCCATCTGACATCCAGCACCTCGTCGCCGCCCTCTCACGTCATCTTCCCCAGGTCCTCGGTACCGGCTGAGGATGGCGATTTCATAAGTCGTCCCGCGCACCCGTTGCTTCGGCTAACTACCCGAATCGGTGGCGATGCGGCCTGCCGTGCTGTATACCTGGATTTCCCGTTATGGCGCGGGGAATGGGATGGGGACCGCTCTGCCGATGGACGCGCTTCAGCCTGGTGATCCCGGCAGCGTGGGCGGGTACCGGCTGGTAGGCAGGCTGGGTGCCGGCGGGATGGGGCAGGTGTTCCTGGGGGTGTCGCCGGGCGGGCGGCGGGTGGCGGTCAAGCTGATTCATCCGGCGCATGCGGGGACGGCGCAGTTCCGGGAGCGGTTCGCGCGGGAGGTCGAGGCGGCGCGGCGGGTCGGGGGGTTTCATACCGCGCCGGTGGTGGACGCGGATCCGGGGGCGGATCCGCCGTGGATGGTGACGGCGTTCATCGAGGGCCCGTCGCTGCAGGATGACGTGGACGGGCGGGGGCCGCTGCCCGGGGACGGGGTGCGGGCGCTGGGTGCGGGGCTGGCGGAGGGGCTGGCCGCGATCCATGCGTGCGGGCTGGTGCACCGGGATCTGAAGCCGGGCAACGTGATCTTGGCGCCGGACGGGCCGCGGATCATCGATTTCGGGATTGCCCGGGCGATCGGCGCGACGACGGGGCTGACGTCGACCGGCGTGGTGGTGGGGACGCTGACGTACATGTCGCCCGAGCAGATCCGGGGGGATCCGGTCGGGCCTGGCAGTGACGTGTTCGCGCTGGGCAGCGTGCTGGCGTTCGCGGCGACCGGCCGGGCGCCGTTCGGCGATGACTCCGCCGCCACGGTGATGTTCCGCATCTTCACCGAGCCCCCGTACCTGGCCGGGATCGCCGACGAGCCGCTGCGCCGGATAATCGGCGGCTGCCTGGCCAAGACGCCGGCCGACCGGCCGACGCTCGCCGCGCTGCTGGCCGCGCTCGGCGGCGCGACGCCGGCGGCTGCTCCCGCTGCCCCCGCCCGCGCAGTCCCGGCCGCGGCTCCTCCCTTCCCCAGCCGCGCGGTCCCAGCCGCAGCGCAGATGCGGCCGCAGACCCAGGCCCCCGTGTCGGCATCGACGGCCTCGGGCCGCGAGCCGCCGCTGCGGCCCTCCGGCCAGGCGTCGGCCTGGGAGGCCGAACCGTCGCCGATCGCCTCAGGCCGCGCTGGCCGCGGCCGGGCTGGTGCCAAGCAACGGCGCCGGACCGCGATCGTTTTGCTACCCGCGGCCCTGGTCATCCTGGCGGCGGCTGTCGGCTGGTTGCTGACCCACTCACCGCACGCCGCCTCGCCATCCTCGGACCCGCAGATTACGGCCACGCGCGACGCCTCCCTACGTGGCAAGCCGACGCCAGCGATTACCGCGACCGAGTCAGCGACTTCGCGCACGCCGGCGGCCCAGGCAACCAGCCGGCTAACCAGTCCGGCGGATGGGTCAACGCCCACCAGCACGCCGCAGGCCTACCCGGCGGGCGGGTCAGTCTTCAGCCACCAGTTCGGCACGCACAGCAGCCCGAACTACGCGCTGGATGTTCTCAATAACGGCGCGACGGCCGGTCAGCCGATCATCCTGTTCCATACCGGCGACTCCGACCCGGCGGAACAATGGACCGTGTCCCTCCAGGGCACGACGGCCAACTTCTACAAGTCCGGTCTGGTCGGCGCGGCGGTGGCTCAGCACTACGGCTGTATCCCCGGCGTCAACTTCCAGAGTTGCTACGGTCAGACCGCGGTCACGGTCAACGACCCGGCGTTCGAGCTCGAGTACGCGCCGAACGGCGCGGCCAGCGGCCTGTGCATGGGCGTGGCCAGCACCGCGGTGCAGGGCGAGGACGTGACCCTGCAGCCGTGTGGCGTATCGGCCAAGACGGTGTGGATCGAGGACGTCATCGGCTCCCCGTCGACGCTGTCCAACGGGTACATCCCGCTGATCAACGGGTCGGACACCAACTTCTCCCAGCCGTTCGTGCTGACCTACCCGGCTAGCGGGTACCCGACGGACTTTCCGCGGCCGCAGCTGGTGGTCGATGAGATCACCGGCTCCTCTCAGGGCTTCCCGCCTAGGCCCGAGCTCGGCACCGTTGAAGACAACCAGCTCTGGGGCGCCTGAACGCGCATCTGCCGCCCCGCCGCACAGGCTCGGGTCGCATCGCCACTTCCCGTTCGGCAAAATTTGTTTTTTCTGCCGAACGGACGGTGGTTTCCCTCCGGCCGACGGCCACCCTCGCGGGGGGCGAGACGGAGCGGTAAACTCACGTGATGTGTCACGTAACGGCGAGGCCGGCCCGGCGCCGGCCGGCGGATGGCTCGACGGGGACCAGCAGCGGGCATGGATGGCCTACATCCGGGTCCAGCTGCGGCTGGTGTACGAGATGAACCGCCAGCTCCTCGCCGATAGCAGCGTATCCCTGGCCGATTACGACGTGCTGACGGCGTTGAGCACCGCTGAGGGGGGGCGGATGCAGATCACCGAGCTCGCGGCCCAGATCGGCTGGGAGCGCAGCCGGGTGTCCCACCACGTGCGGCGGATGAGCGCCCGGGACCTGGTGACGTGCAGCCTGTCCGCCGCCGACAGGAGGGTCACCGAGGTTACCCTGACCGCCCGCGGGAGGCAGGCTCAGGCGGAAGCGGCGCCCGGACACGTGGATCTTGTCCGGCGCCTGTTCTTCGAGGGGCTGCCGGCCGGCCTGGTGGGGCCGCTCAGCGAGGCGCTGGAAAGCGTGTACGCCAACATCATCAACCAAGGCTCGCTCCCGCCGCCGGTCGACTGGCACCCGCCGGGAGGCTGACAAGGCCCCCGCCCGGCCGCCCCGGGCGGCGCAGATGCGCCCTGGTCATCGATAAGGCGGGAGAGATAGCCATGGAGGGAAGCGCCGCCGAGCGTGCTGCACGGCGAGGTGTCCGCGGACTGGACGCCGGACGCGCCGGTGGCGCTGGTCTTATTTCACGGCTATGGAGCGAACGAGCAGGATCTCGCCCCGCTCGGGCCGATGCTCGCACCGGCCCTGCCCTGGGCAGCGCTGCGCGCCCCGCTCGGGGTGGCTCCCGGCGGCTACGCATGGTTCCCGCCCGTCGCGCTCGGCGACCGGGACCCGGGCCGCGCCACCGACGCCGCCTGGCAGTGGATCGACGCTCACCTGACCCGGACGCGAAGGTGGCCGCCGTCGGATTCTCCCAGGGCGGCCTCATGGCGACCCAGCTGTGCGGACCCGTCCCGAGCGGGTCGCGGCCACGGTCGTGCTCTCCGGCTTCGTCCAGGCCGCGCCGCAGCCGGCCGACGAGCAGCTGACCGCCCGGCGCCCGGCCGTGTTCTGGGGACGAGGAGCCAGGGCCGGCCCGGCCGGGATGCCGATCACGGCACGACGATGGACCATTGCTGTGGCTAGCGCCACGACGATGGACCATCGTCGTTGTCAGCCCGGTGCGGGGGGCGGCGATGGCAGCGGCGCCAGGCGCGATGAAACCGGGATTAAACGGTATAAGTCAGGCATCGCGTGGCTGGTGTGCGCTCGGCGGGGGCGACACGCCGCAGACGCACCTCGTCCGACTGCCCAGTCACCGGCACGTCAAGGAACCCGGCCTGCTCGACGACGCCGGCCAGGTGACCACGCCGCCGGGCCAGCCCCAGCGAACCATGCGGCGGCGCGCCGGTGCAGCGTCGGCAGTTGCTCGGGCAGCGTCCGGCGCAGCACCAGCCGGAGCATGTCCCCGAACAGCTGGTGGAAGCGGAACCAGGTCCGCTGGGAGTCCAGCGATACCACGAACGCGTTCGCGTCCTCGAGCTCATCCTTCAGTTCGCTGGTGCAGCAGCGCCGTCCCGGCCTCGGACAGCGTGACCCCCGAAGCCTCGAGCAGCTCGCGGCGGGTCGACACGACCGCGTGCGCCTGCGGGTCCAGGGAACCCGCTGGGCGGCCGGTGAACAATCGTCATCTGACGACAATCTGAACTTCCTGATGAACGGCCCGAGGCCCCGGTCACCCAGCGCCAAAGCGCGCCATCGCCAGCTCAGACCGTAGCCCCGCCTCCCGCCTGTGAGGACTGAAGTCCTTTTTATCCCGAACGAACCGTGGAACTTGCCCAGCCACGGGATAGTAAAGGTGCCGGGAAGCGTCAGCCGACCGCGCAGGAGTCGCCGTCGCAGCTCGCCTCGGCGTCGCTGTCAGTCGTAACGGCAACGGACGTGAGCTGGCTTTTCTCGTCATAAGCGCGCTGCAGGAGCTGCAGGAGCACCTCGGGCGGCTGCGCGCCGCTGACTGCATACTTGCCGTCAGCCACGAAGAACGGCACGCCGGTGATGCCGTACTCCGCGGCCTGCTGCTCGTCGGCTCGCACCGCGTCGGCGTAGGCGTCCCCGTCGAGGACGGCCTGTGTCTTCACGGCTGGCAGGCCGGCCTCGACGGCTAGCCGCGTCAGGGTGGGCTTATCGGCGATCGGGAGACCTTCGGTGAAGGTCGCGCGCAGCAGGCGTTCCTTCATCTCCGCCTGCAGCCCGTGATCCTTGGCCAGGTGGAGCAGCCGGTGGGCGTCGAAGGTGTTGCCGCCCCGGATGAGGTCGAACCGGAACTCCAGGCCGTCAGCGGCCGCGCGCTCGGTCATCTGCTGGCTGCCCAGCTCGGCCTGGGCGATTGTCATGCCGTACTTGCGGGCCAGATGCTCGGCATGGGTTCCAGTGCGCTCCGCGGCCGCGTTCGGGTCCAGCTCGAAGGACCGGTAGGTGACCGTGACCTCGCTAGGATGGCCGAAGGAGGCGACAGCGCGTTCGAACCGGCGCTTGCCGATGTAGCACCACGGGCACACCACGTCAGACCAGATCTCGATATTCATGTCAGTAGCAACCTCCGCGGCGATGGCGTGATTCCACCTGCTCATTGTTGGTCGGCGATAAAGCCTTGCTCGTTACACATAGTGCGTCTGGGCGTTTTGCGGTTGGTGGTCAACGAGTTCGTCGCAGGTCGGGCAGTACCAGCGGGCCTCCATTGGGGTGCCGCAGGTGAGGTGACGCGGGGCGTCCGCCGGATCGGTGTGCCGGGTCCCCCAGTGCGCGAGCAGCCGGAGCGCGCCGGCGAGTTCGGCGCCCTCGGCGGTCAGCTGGTAGGCGGCCCGGGGGGGCCGCTGGGAGTAGGGCCGGGCTACCAGCAGTCCGTCGCGTTCGAGCCGCTTGAGGCGCTCGGACAAGATGTTCGCGGCGATGCCCGGGATCAGGCTGAGAAGTTCGTTGAACCGGTGCGGGCCGGGGAGCAGCGCTTCCACCACCAGCAGTGTCCACCGGTCGCCGACCCGGGCCAGCGCCTCGGCAAGCGGTGAGGATTCCAGCTCGGATTCAGCCATGGGCTGATCGTAGCCCCGTTGACTTCCGCCGAGTTAATAGTAATTTGCAAGCTACTACTTACTGGAGGTGGCAGGCATGGCGATCCTCGATGAGATCGGGGCAAGCATCAGGCAGCTAGCAGAAGGCGCCGGGAGCTCGGTTGTGGGCATCGGGCAGCGCTGGGGCGTCGGCTCAGGCATCGTGCTCGGCGAGGGCAAGGTCCTCACCAACGCGCACAACGTGCGCGGCGACAAGGTGACGGTCACCTTCGCCGACGGTCGCGCCGCGGACGGGAACGTGGCCGGGCATGACATCGACGGCGACCTGGCCGTCATCGACGTCGACACCAGCGGTGCCCCCGCACTGCCGTGGGCCGATGGCCCGGCGGCGGAGATCGGGACGCCGGTGTTCGCCCTGGCCAACCCGGGCGGGCGCGGGCTCCGGGTCACGTTCGGCTTCGTCTCCGGCATCGAGCGGACCTTCCGCGGTCCCCGCGGCCGGCGCATCACCGGCAGCCTCGAGCACACCGCCCCGCTGCTGCCCGGCTCCTCCGGTGGCCCGGTGCTCACCGCCGCCGGGCAGCTGCTCGGGATTAACACCAGCCGCCTCGGCGAGGGCTTCTACCTGGCCATACCCGCCGACCAGGTACTACAGGGCCGGGCCGACCGACTCGCCGGCGGAGAATCAGCACAACCGCCGAGGCTCGGCGTCGCTATCGCGCCGAACCACGTGGCCAGGCGGCTCCGCCGCGCTGTCGGCCTGCCCGACGCCGATGGCCTGCTCATCCGCGACGTGGCGGAGGACAGCCCGGCCGCCCGGGCCGGTATCACCCAGGGCGACCTGATCGTGGCGGCCGGAGGTCACCCGGTACGGACCCCCGACGACCTGTTCGACGCACTCCAGGCCGCACCGGGCGGCACCATCGAGCTCAACCTCATCCGCGGCACCGACGAACTGACCACTCACGTCACCCTCGGAGATCCCGGCCAGCCAGATAACTGAGAACAAGCACCCGCAACGGACCGCTGAACTCGCTGACCCTACGGCCCATCCGGCCGTTGGGTCAGCGCCGGATAACGGCGATCACGCCCTCCGGCGGGCCGGAGAAACCCGGATCTATGGGCACAGCAGATTCGGCTAAAGTTAGTAGTCCCCGAGGTCACGTAGCGCAACGAGCAGATATGTTGAAATTATCTCGAATAATTACAGATCGCTTAATATTTGCACTGACGCTTGGGCCGCACCGGCGCGCCGATGTCCCAGTTCTGGCGTCGGATCGTCGGCGTTGTGTGCTTCGGCATTGGCGGGGTCGAGCCGGATCGCCTTCCGGAGGGCGGTCTCGGCCTCCGGGTACCGCTCGGTGGCATACAGCGCCCGGCCGAGGTTGGCGTGCGCTTGGGCGTTAGCGGGGTCGAGGCGGATCGCCTCCCGGAGAGCGGTCTCAGCATCCACGGCCGATTGGCTGGTCGCTGCAGTTCCGGCAGCGGGGATGCCTTGGTCGGCCACGGCAGTGACAGTCGGCGTTACTGCCTCGGTGCCGTTATCGGCGCCGAGGTGGCCGGCATTCGCTCCTATCACTGCCGCCGCGGGCACGTCCACGGCAGCAGCCGACCCACCGTCGGCTACCGAGTCTGCGGTCGCGGCTGTCGCCGGATCGGTTATTCCGGAGAACCTGGGCTGCGAGCTGATCTCGGTTCGCGGATGATCAGGCATGGAGGCGGAGCCGCGGGAGATGTAGGGCGCGAGAGCCAGGGCCTCCCGCAGTGCGTCCGCGAAGTCCTGGCAGGATCCGTACCGCTTCTCCGGGACCTTGGCCATCGCTCGGGCCAGCACCTGATCTGCGGCGGCGGCCAGGTCCGGTCGGCGCGAGCTCAGCGACGGGGGCGGAGCGGACAGGTGCGCCAGCAGTACCGCCATGCCCTGATCCCGCTCGAACGGGGCCGTCCCTGTCAGCAGCTGGTAGGCCACGCAGGCCAGCGCGTACTGATCGGCACGCCCGTCCACGGCCAGGCCCTCAATCTGCTCTGGCGCCGAATAATCCGGAGTGCCCAGGTACTGTCCGGTCCCGGTCAGGCTCACCGATGGGATGACCCCCTTGCTCACCCCGAAATCCGACAAGTACACATGGTCGGGCCGGCCCTGGCGCGCATCGACCAGGATGTTCGCCGGTTTGACATCGCGGTGTACCAAGCCCGCGGCGTGCGCGGCATCCAGGGCCGAGGCGACCGGGGAGATGAATGCAGCGGCGCGATCCGGCGCTAGGGGCCCTTCCCGCTCCAGCACCCGCCGCAGGTCACCGCCGGCGACGAACCGCATCGCGATGAACAGCACCCCGTCGGCCTCATCGGCCTCAAACACGGGGATGATGTGCGGGTCATCCACTGATGCGGCCGCCCGCGACTCGGCGATGAACCGACGCCGGAACGCCGCGTCTCCGGCTACGGCGGGCGGGAGGATCTTCAGCGCCACCAGCCGACGCAGCTGCTGGTCGCGAGCCCGGAACACCACCGCCATCCCGCCGCTCCCGACCTGCGCCTCCAGCCGGTACCCTGCGACCGGATCTCGGGTGTGGGTCCCTGGATCGCACCGCGCTGACAGCAGCGCGCCGGTGGCCGCGGGGTGGCGGGCGCACCGGCTGGTCGCGCACTATCTCGGCCTTGGCGAGGCGTTCCGCCTGGACACGGTACGCACCGGCCTGGCCGCCCATCCGTGGCTGCGCGGGCTGTGGAAACCCGGCGACCACGGCCACCGCATCCAGCGCTACATGAACGACGGGACCATCATCGACGGCGGCCCGCTGCGCGTCGTCGAACTGACCGGCGAACCCGGCGACGTCATCCTCATGCACGCCGACGCCTTCCACGCCGCCGCACCGAACCGCCTGACCGAACCGCGGATGATGCTCACCGAGATGATCAGCCCCAGCCGAACCGGACAGCAGCCGCAGCAAGCGGGAGCATCCCGACCCGATTAGGCTATGGCGTCTGGAGCTTGCGGAAGAAGTCGCGGATGTCGGCGGCCAGCAGGTCAGGGACCTCCAGCCCGGAGAAGTGCCCGCCGCGGTCGAACTCGGTCCAACCCGCGATGTCGTAGTCCTGTTCGGCCAGCGGCCGGACGGACTGGAGGATGTCGGATGGCAGGACGACCACCCCGACCGGCACTGGGCAGGGCACCTTCCCGCGCGGGGACTCGTTGGCAAGCCGGGCTGAGGAACCGGCGGTGGCGGTGAACCAGTAGATCGAGACGTCAGCCAGGATCTGGTCGAGGGTGATCGCGGAGCGGGGATCGGCCCACTCGGTGAACTTCTCGGCGATCCAGGCGAGCAGTCCGGTCGGCGAGTCGGTCAGGGCGTAGGAAATCGTCTGCGGCCTGGTGGCGTGCAACGCCTGGTAGGCGGGCTGGCGCGTCTGAAGCTGCTTGATCTTGGCGAGGCGGGCCTGGTCGCCGGGGGACAGCGAGGACTCGCCGGCGCCGGACGGCGGGGTGACCAGGTAGGTGAGGTGTACCCCGGCGACGTGGGCGGGCGCGGCGGCTCCCAGGGCGCGGGAGATGCTGGAGCCCCAGTCGCCGCCGTGCGCTCCGTAGCGCTGGTAGCCGAGCCGCTCCATCAGGACGGCCCAGGCCCGGGCTATCCGGTGGATGTCCCAGCCCTTCGACTGCGTGGGGCCGGAGAAGCCGAAGCCGGGAATGGACGGGATGACCAGGTGG
>Ga0181525_10000547_pt1 | contig 32604 bp, 33 predicted proteins | sample PEATcosm2014_Bin_48_FD_121100 | JGI IMG/M metagenome (GOLD analysis project Ga0181525, IMG submission 121100) | Peatland microbial communities from MTU Mesocosm Facility, Houghton, MI, USA - PEATcosm2014_Bin06_10_metaG | ecosystem: Environmental > Terrestrial > Soil > Wetlands > Peat | place... | reverse complement strand
CAGCACGCCGAGCGCAATGCCGATGGCGATACCGAGCCCGAAGCCGATCAGGGTGGTGTAGAGCGTCTGCAAGACATGCGGCCACAGCGCCGGCATGCGTTGGATCATTGTCACGATGATTTCGCTCGGCTTCGGCAGCACGATGTTGGAGACGTGGAAGGCCCAGCACAACGCTTCCCACAGGACAAAAAATCCAACGATGAACAGCCCGGACCAAACGTGGCGGCGAAGCTGCGGGCTCATCACGCCGCCTCCTTCACCGGGCGCGCCGAAACGATCAATTCGCGTAGCCTTTGCGTCATCGACACGAAGTGCGGGGTATAGGACATCTCGATGGTGCGCGGTCGTGCGAACGGTACCTCGGAGTCGTCGATGATCTGGCCGGGCCGCGCGCGCATCACGCAGATGCGGTTTGCGAGATAGCCGGCCTCCTTCAGATCGTGGGTGACCAGCAGCACCGTGGGCCGCATTTTCATCCACAGTTCCTGCATGATCGCCCACAATTCCTCGCGCGTGAACTGATCGAGGGCGCCGAACGGCTCGTCGAGCATCAAAAGCTGCGGTTCGTGCACCAGCGCGCGGCAGAGCGAAGCGCGTTGCAGCATACCGCCGGACAGTTGCCATGGCCTTTTGTCGCCGAAATTGGCGAGGCCGACTTCCTTGAGCAGCGCATCGGCGCGATCGCGGAATTCGCCGTTGCGCTTGGCCCGGTATTGCTGGCGGAACGGCGGCACGATTTTCAGCGGCAGCATGACGTTCTCGCGCACTGTCAGCCACGGCAGCATGGTCGGATTTTGAAACGCCATGCCGACGCGGATTGGCTCGGCGCCGACCTGCCGGCCGGCGACATAGACATAGCCGGTGCTGGCGTTGATCAGCCCGGTCACCAACTTGAGGATGGTCGACTTGCCGCAACCCGACGGGCCGACCAGCGCGACGAAATCGCCCTGCTTCAATCGCAGATTGGTCAGGCCGAGCGCGTGTACCTGCCGCTCGCCACGGCCATAGCTCAGCGTCACGCCTTCAAGTTCGACGTAAAACTCCGAATGCATTCGCGGCTCGGGGTCGATATTGGCTTTCATGATGCGCGCTCCAGGTTGCGACCGTTGCCCCGGTGCACGATCGCGGCCATTGTCTGATCGGTGTGACGCAATACCGGCGCTGGCATGAGCTGGATTTTGTGGACCGAACGGCCCCAGCCGCCGGCACTGTCGGTAAGCGCGCGGTCCTTCATGACGAAACGTCCGCGCACCAGCGTGTGCAGCGGTAGCCCTTTGACCCGGCGGCCGTTCCACGGCGAGATTTTTGAGCGCGATTGCAGCACGGCGTCCTTGATTGTGTGCTCGCGCGCAAGATCAATGAGCGCCAGGTCGGCGTCGGCGCCCGGCACGATGGCGCCTTTGCGCGGATACAGCCCCCAGATTTTGGCCGGATTGAATGCGCTCAAGCGCACGTAATCTGGCAGCGACAGCCTGCCGTTGTTGACCTCGGTCAGCATCAGCGGCATCTGCGTCTCGACGCCCGGAAATCCGCAATCCACCGCCCATATATCGTTGCGGGTCTTTTCCTCCGGCATATGCGGCGCATGATCGGTCGCAATCAGGTCGATGGTGCCGTCGCGAAGCGCCGACCACAGCGGGGCTTGATTGCGCGCTTCCCTCACCGGCGGGTTGACCCGGATGATTCCGGCAAGGTCATGATAGTCGTCGGTCGAGAGCAGGAGATAATGCGGGCAGGTCTCGCCGGTGATGTCGACGCCACGCGCCTTGCCCTCGCGGAGCGGCCTTAGCTCGTCGGCCGATGAAATGTGCAGGATGTGGATGCGCGCGCCGGTCCATTCCGCCAGGATGGCGGCGCGGCTGACGGCTTCGATCGCGACCACCGCCGGACGCGAGTCGAGGTGCGCCAGCGGATCGCGGCGGCCCGCGCGCATCAGCCTGTCTTGCCGGCGCTCCATGATCGAGTTGGTCTCGGCATGCAGCGAGATACGCTTTCCGGTCGGCGCCGCGACTTCGAACGCTTCCAGCATCGCGCCGGTGGAAGGCGAAGGAATTTTGCCGAAGGTATTGCCCATATAGAGCTTGAAGCCGATCACACCGCCTTCGACCATCGCCGGCACCTGCGTGACGGTGTCTTCGCCAAGCAACCCGTAGAGGCCGAAATCGACGCAAGCCTTTTTGGCGGCGATCGCGTGCTTGGCGGCCAATATCTCGGCGTTGCCGGTCGGCGGAACGGTGTTCGGCATGTCGAACACCGTGGTCACGCCGCCGAGGGCGGCGGCGGCCGTTCCGCTCGCCCAGTCCTCCTTGTGCGGATAGCCGGGATCGCGGAAATGCACGTGCACGTCGATCGCGCCGGGCAGGACATGCAGGCCGCCGGCGTCGAACGTCTCGCGCGCCGACGGCATCTCTTCGTCGGCGCCGACCGACAGAATCTTCCCGTCCTTGATGGCGATGCTCGCGTCGATCATGCCGTCATGCGACACGACCGTGCCGTTGCGGATGACCAGGTCGGCGGCGGCCATTGCGGCCGTCCTCACAACATCGCCCAGCCGCCGTCGACCGGCAGATCGACGCCGGTGATCTGCCGCGAGGCGTCGCTGGCGAGGAACAGGCAAGCGTTGGCGACGTCGGCGTCGACGGTGACGCGCTTGAGTGCGTAATCGGTCGCATGCCGCGCCACCGCTTCCTCGATGCTGATATTGAGGCGCTTGGCCATCTCGGCGCAGACCTTTTCACGAAAGCGCGGCCCGTCCACCATACCGGGCGCGACGCAGTTCACGTTAATATTGTACTGACCGACTTCGAGCGCGAAACTTTTGGTGATGCCGCGCAGGCCCCATTTCGACGCCGAATAGGCCATCCGCCCGGCGCGCCCGCGCATGCCGAAGGTGCCGCCGACATTGACGATCTTGCCGTAGCGCTGGCCGATCATGGTCGGCAGCACGCCACGCATAATGTGGAAAGCGCCGTTCATATTGAGCCGGATGATGTCGTCGAACTCCTCCGGCGTGGTTTCGACGCCGGTCTTGCCGATCGGCCCCGATCCGCCGGCGACGTTGACCAGGATATCGATGCGGCCGCCATAGGCGCCCTTCGCCTTCTCCGCCGCGTCGGCGCATTGCTGCGATACCGTGAGATCGCACGGCACGATGATGGCTTGCCCGTCGGCCATTTTTACCGATTTGGCGACCGCTTCGATGGCGGCGCGGTCGCGGCCGAGCAGAACCAGATACGCACCTTCGGCGGCAAATGCCGCGGTGATCGCCGCGCCCATACCCTTGGCCGGTCCGGTGATCACAGCCACCTTGCCGTTGAGCTTCAAATCCATTGGCGTACCCGCCGACCGATGAGATATCGAGTGCGGCCGCTCCATGCCCCGAAGGAGCGGCCGTTGGTAAGTCGCCTAGAAAAGCTTCTTCGGCAGTTCATCGGCCGGCGGCAAAAAAGCCGGCGTAAAAATCTCGTCGGCCGAAGGCGTGCGCGGGAGATTTTCCGCGTCGACCAGAATGTCGATCGAGCGCCTGAGCCGCACCATGTCGACGTTACCCAGCCCGATCTTGGCGATCTCCGGGTGGCTCATCTCGTCCTTGAGCGTCGCGTCTAGCCGCTCGCGCTCGATCGCGACCTTGATCAGAGGTTCGCGCTTGACCACCGCGGCGACAGCGGCGTCAGGATCCTTGAGCGTGTCCTCGATGCCGTGATTGATCGCCGCGACCAGGCCGCGCACCGCCGCCGGATTGTCCTTGATGAGCTTCTTGGAGACGATGATGCCGTTGGAATAAAGATCCATGCCGTAGTCGCCGTAGTTGATGAAGCGGAGCTGCTTGTCCGGGTCGACGCCGATCAGCTTGGCGGAAAAACGGATAGTGTTGACGTAGCCGAAGGCGCCGTCGATCTGGCCCTGCATCAGCATCTGCTCGCGCAAATTCGGTTGCATGTTGGTGATGGTGATTTTCGAGCAGTCGATTTTGGCGGTCTTGCAGAAAGCCGGGAACAACTTGAGCGCTGCGTCGCCGGGGGCGCCGCCGAGCGTCTTGCCTTCCAAATCCTTCGGCGTCTTGATCGGACCGTCGGCCTTGACCGCGATCGTGAAGGGCGGCCGGTTGTAGATGACGTAAACGGCGATCGGCGCTTCTTCCGGTTTCTTCGCGGCGAACTCGATTAGTGCGTTGAGATCGCCGAAGCCGACGTCGTAGGTGCCGTTGGCGACAAGCGGGATCGGCGCGCCGGAGCCATTGCCCTGGTCGATGGTCACGTCGAGGCCGGCGGCTTTATAATAACCGCGATCTTCGGCGAGGAAAAACCAGCCCTGCGGGCCCTGGTATTTCCAGTTCAGCACCATTTTCAGCTTGGTTTCGGCGGACGCGGGCGCCGCGGCCATAAACGGGGCGGCTAGCCCGGCTAGGGCGGCGAGCGCGATGACGAACCGGCGGGCGAACGAGGTCATGGCTGGCTCCTCCGTAGGGAGTGCGGTTGGTTAGACTGGGCGGTTCCCGGCGGCAGGCGAAGCAGGCGAATGCGCAAGGCTAGCGCGGATGAGTGTTGCCATCTGCCGCTGATTTCTTGCTAGACTGGTGCCGAAAAGGCACCGCCCAAGGAGCGCGGCAAACGCAATGAAACACTTGCGAATTTTGAATTACGTCGACGAGGTTGCGCGCGCCGGCTCGATCCGCAAGGCCGCTGACCGACTCAGTGTCACCGCCTCGGCGGTCAACCGGCGTATCGCCGACCTCGAAGATGAACTCGGTATCACGTTGTTCGACCGGCAGCCGCGCGGCGTGCGGCTGACCGCCGCCGGCGAGGTATTCGTCCATTATCTGCGCGGGCAGAACGGCGAAGTCGAGCGCATGAAATCGCAGATCGAGGATCTCAAGGGATTGCGGCGGGGCACGGTGCGGATCGCGTGCAGCCAGGCGCTGGTGCTCGATTTCCTGCCGCGCCAGATTGCCGAATTCCGCAAATCACATCCGCTGGTGTCGTTCGATCTGCAGGTGGTCGACCATGAGTGGGCGATGGCCGCGCTCGCCGCTTACGAGGTCGATCTGGTTATCGTCTTTCGGCCGCCTTATCTGGCCAACTTCCAACCGCTCACCACGCTGGAACAGCAGCTGGTCGTCGTCATGGCCAAGGACCATCCGCTCGCCGCTCGTCGTATATTGCGCTTGAGCGACTGCGCGGCCTATCCGGTCGCGCTGCCGTCGCGCTCGATCGGCGGCCGGCAACTTCTGGAAGAAGTCTCGGCGCGCACCGGGCTCACCTTCAAGATCGCCGCCGAGTCCAATTCGTTCGAAATGCTGCGCGGCCTCGTCACGCATGCCGGATTGATTTCGTTCCAGATCAGCATCGGCACGCTGCCGCCGGGCAACAAGCTCGGCGTGATCGCGCGCGAGATCGACGGCCGCGATGTGCCGCGCGCCAATCTCGTTTTCGGGCGTCTGCGCGGGCGCACCTTGCCGGTCGCCACCGCCGTCTTTGCCGAAAAGCTCACCCGGCAACTGGAGGCGATGCAGGGCAGTGTGGCGGGCGGTTCCGTCCCGCGGCCGCCGCCACGACGATCGACGACGGTGGCTGCGCGTTAACGTCGAACAAGCCGTGCTTCTAGTTTCCGAACTGGCTCTCGAGTTCGTGCGCCTTTGCCATCAAGTTTACGGCAATCTCTTCCAGGCCGTGCGAGGTCGCAACGTCCGGACAGCCGCGCGCCAGGCGCGTGCAGGTTTGCGCGATCTCGCGCAGGTATTTGATCGTCTCAGCCATCTTTCGTTCCGGTTCGTACTCGCGGTGGTTGTCAAGGTCCGGCTCACGTAATGCACGCGGCCGCCAAAAACTTGCGATCTGGGGACAAAATTTTGTTTGACGATGCCAAACCGCGGCTTTAGCCACCACTTATCGCCGTGCGCGGCGTTTTGCCGGTAGCGGCGGCACCGAACGCCGCCGGCGCGAACGGTCGGCGCGCGGCGTGCGTCCGGTCCACCGCCGGAAAGCATGTGAAAACGCGCTGACTTCGGTGTAACCGAGCAGCCAGGCGATGCGCGAGATTGAAAAGTCCTGTTCGGCCAAATAGTGCCTGGCCAGCGCAAATCGCAAATCTTCAAGGATGCGCGCGAAGGTCACGCCTTCGGCGGCGAGTTTGCGCCGCAGCGTGCGCGTGCCGATGCGAAGTTTCTGCGCGACATCTTCAATGCCCGGTTGCCCGTGCGGCAGCAGCGCGGCGACGGCGTTTTCCACGTCGGCCTGGATCACGCCCGATCGCGCCTTGCGTCGTGCCAGAACGTCCTCGCAAAAGCCGACGACCAGCCGGTTGAGATAACGGTCGGCGTTGACCACCGGCACCTTTGCCGCCACGCCGGCGAACGCTATTTCGTCCCGGCCGGCGCTGAAATCAACGCTGCGCCCGAAGAAACCGTCGAGTTCCCCGGATTCGGGTATGCGCGGGTGCAAAATCCGCACGGCTACCGGTTGCAGCCCGCGGCCGGTGATCTCCCGGCAGCAGCGGACGATCGCAGTCGTCCAAGCCTCGATCTGATGGCGATCCGAACGTCGGGAAACGCCAGCATACCCGAAACCGATGCGTAACGTCTGGCCGAGAACGGTTTCGAGCCTGATGCCTTCGTTCAGCATGGCGGAACATCGCGCGATCCCCTGCACTGCGTCGACGATGTTGTCCGACGACGCGGCGACGTAATACAAAAGCCCGGTCCGCCGCAGGTCCATCGTCAGGGCAACGTGAAAGCCGAGCAACCGGTCGCCGAGCGCCTGCGCAAGTAAATTGAGACATTTGATCTGTGTCGCCACGCTGAGGCGGACGGTCTCGTCCTCGATGTCGCGGACGACCAGGCCGGCCTCGCGCAAAATCGGCGCCAAATCGAGGCCGGCACTTTGCGCATGCGCGCAGCAAAGGCGCGTCATCAGCCCGGAGCAATCCGGGATCGCACTCAAGCGCTTCGCAGGTGGCGTCCGGTTGCGCATAGTTGGCCCCCGTCCCAACAAACCGACCGTTTTGGCTTTCAACCGCGACCGGTCGGAGCGCCCTGAAAATGGCCTATTGCTCCGGGTGCGTACCGTTAAAGATAGCCTTTTCGCGTCATCGCGACAGCGGCATGTTGGGTCCAGCCGGTATCGAGAAAAAATTCTGAGGTCGTGAGAACCCGGACGAGCCTCGTGCGTTTCCCTCAACACCGGCACATTTTGAGGGAACCCCATGGCCCAGACCTCCACGACGAAGACCACCGATTTCAACCGTGCTTTCGGAGACGCCAAGAAGCAGGCGAGCGGCGTGGCCGAGGCGTTCAGCGACGCGGCGCAGGAGGTTTACGGCCAGGCGCGCAACAGCGCTTCCGACGTCGCGGATACGGCACAGACCGCCGCGCGCAAGACCGCAAGCTCCTTCGGGCGGGCGATCCAAACCACCATCGAGACCCAGCCCTACACGGCCGCCGCTATCGCGCTCGGCATCGGCTGGCTTCTCGGCCGCATGCATCGGCCGTTGTAGCGATATTCAAGGCGACGCAGAAAGAACCGGCCGCGGGCAATCGCGGCTGGTTCTTTTATGAGCCGGAGTCTTGCGGCTTGTGCGCATAGCTTCGTACACTGAAGCCGCTGACCGGGAAAAGAAAACATGGATATGCGGCTCAAGGATAAAGTGGCAATCGTAACCGGCGGCGCGCGCGGCATTGGCGCCGCCTTCTGCGAAGGCTTGGCTGCCGCTGGCGCCAAGGTGGTGGTTTCCGACGTGCTTGACGGCAATCCGGTCGCCGAACGCATTGCCGAGACGCAAAGGCAGGCGGTCTACGTGCGCGCCGACGTGACCTCCAAACAGTCGGTGGAGAGCCTTGTCGCCGACGCGGTGAAGAAATTCGGCACGGTCGATATCCTGGTCAACAACGCTGGCTTGTTCGCCGACCTGCACACCAAACCGTTTCAGGAGATCGACGAGGACGAATGGGATCGGGTGATGAAGGTCAATGTGCGCGGCACCTTTCAATGCGCCAAGGCGGTCGCGCCGGTCATGATCGAGAACCGCAAGGGCCGCATCGTCAACATCGCCTCTGGCACGGCGTTCAAGGGTACGCCGAATCTTTTGCACTACGTGGCGTCGAAGGGCGCCGTGGTGTCGATGACGCGCTCGCTCGCGCGCGAGCTTGGCCCGCACAAGATCTGTGTCAACGCCATCGCGCCGGGACTGACAATGAGCGAAGCGGTCAAGACCCATCCGGACTGGACCGGCGATGCCAGCGTGGCCGGCATCGCCGCGCGCGCGATCCAGCGCGAGCAGGTGCCCGCCGACTTGCTATCGACGCTGATCTATCTGTGCTCGGATGAGAGCAACTTCGTCACCGGCCAGACCATCAGTGTCGACGGCGGCGCGTTGATGCGTTAGTTGCGTCATAAATCCGGTAAAATGGGCGGTACGTGCCTGGGGATTTCGGCACGGCGCTAGTTGCCGCCAGACAAGGCCGATATATTGTCTTCATCGTTCGGCATGATCCGAGGGAGAAATGACCATGCAAAAATTCGCTCTGACGGCGACCGCGGCCGCGCTCGCGCTTGGCACGATGGCGGTTATGGCTAGCGCTCAAACGCAATCGCGGGGCGCAGCGAGCTTCAATTCGCTCAAGAATGCGACGCCGGTGATTCAACGAGTGGCTTGCGACGGAAGAACGGGCGGCCACGGCTGCGGCCCCGGTTGGATCTGGAACGGCGCCCGCTGCGTCCGCTGCTAGTCCGGCAAACCGCAGTTACGAATACTCAGAGACCGCCTCCCGGCGGTCTCTTTAGTTTCGAACGGAATTAAATCCAGTCCTTCCATTTGAACCAGATCAGCGGCAATAGCGCGGTGATCACGATCACCGCCAGCGCGTAGGGATAACCCCACGCCCAATCGTATTCCGGCATGCCCTTGAAGTTCATCCCGTAGATGCCGGCGACCAGCACCGGCGGGATGCCGACCACCGAGGCGATGGTGAGCACCTTCATCACCTCGTTCTGGTCGATGTTGATGATGCCGCTGGCGGCGTCTTGCAGCAGTTGCACGCGGTTCACCAAGCCGTCGGCAAATTGTTCGAGCGAGGTGATGTCGGAGCTGACGATTTGCAGACGGTTCGCCAGGTCTGGCGCGATCCAGTCGCGGGCGCGCTCGACCGTGAATTTCGCCATGCGGTCGAGGCAGACCAAGGTATATTGAACGCGCGCCATGCGCTCGCTGGTGCGCCCGGTGCGGATCATCAGCCGGCGAAGCTTGGTGGTTTCTTGTGACAGCTTGGCCTTGGCGGAATTGTCTGGCCGAAAGATGAGGTGCGAAGCGTCGTCAAGGTCGCGGGTGGTTGCTTCCAAAAGGTCGGCCATGCGATCGACCAGGATTTCCAGCAGCCGCACGTAGGCAAGCGCCGGCTCGAAGGTCTCGCGCCCGCCAAGCTCGGCGACGAGCGTATCGAACGCCGTCAACTTCTCGAACCGCACTGTAAGAAGCACCTTCCTGGACAGGACGAAACCGGTCGGCGTCACGATCCAGGGCTGGTTGTCCGCGGCGAGGATCAGCGGCGCGGTCATGTAAAGCGTGTCATGATCGACACGCAGCCGGCTGGTCGCCTCGATCTCGACCAGCGCGTCCCTGTTCGGCACGCGCAAGCCGAAGGCTTGTTCGAACGCCGCGTTTTCCGCCGCCGTCGGATCGTTCAAGTCGACCCAGGCAGCATCCTTGAGCGAGGAAGGGTCTGCACGATGGAGAGGGTAGGCGCCGAGCATGGAGTCCGGTCCGCTGGAATACGGCGCTTGCATGTACATGTTCCGTGCGGGCGCGAACAGCGGAGCGGTCGCGATTCCCGGGCGCCGGCACCTGGCGACTGTTCGCCAGGTGGCAATTCACTTTATAAGCCACTGGAATCATTGGAAAAGCCGTTAATCCGGCGTTAAACGCGGACCCTTATGCTTAAGACTCTCTTTGGGTGCGGCGCCGGCGCGTGCGGTCGGCTTTAGCCCGCTTGTGCATGGCGGGTGGTGTTGGGTCGATTTCATCATGGCGTGCGTTCGCATCATCGGTAGGGTTTTCGCGGCCTTCGGCCTTGTTGTCATAGCGGCCGCGCTCGCGGCGCCGGCCCGCTCGCAGGACAACGAGCCGCTCAAAGCCACGATCAAGGTCGATACCAGTGCCGGCTACGCCCGCATCGTTTTTAGTTTCAGCGACGATCTCGATGCCAGCGTGCGCACCACCGGCAATGTGATGGTCGTCAGCTTCGCCAAGCCCGTCATCCTTTCCGTCGAGCGCATCGCGATGCAGGCGCCGGGCTTCGTCGGCGCGGCGCGGCGCGACCCCGACGGCAAATCCATACGGCTGGCGCTGGCGCGCAAGGTGACGTTCAACTCGATGACCGCCGGCGAGAAATTCTTTCTCGATCTGTTGCCGGAAGGCTGGGTCGGAGAACCCCCGGGCCTGCCGCAAGACGTTGTCGCGGAATTGGCGCGTCGCGCGCGCATCGCGGAACGGCTTGAGCGGCTGGCGCGCAAGAGCACCGATGAGAGGAAACCGTTGCCGGTTCGCGTAAGGGTAGCGAGCCAGCCGACCTTTACGCGTTACGAATTCGAAGTGCCCGATCAGACCGCGGTGTCTGCGGACCGCGGTCCGGAGCGGTTGACGCTGAAATTCGACTTGCCGATGAACTTCGATCTTTCCGACGCCGCCGTGGACTTGCCGCCGACGGTCGCGGCGCTCAACACCGAGGTCGAGCAGGATTCGACGCTGGTCCGCTTCAGTTTCCTGAGCAAGGTCGATCTGCGCACCTTCCGCGACGGCAAGGCCTACGTGGTCGACGTGGTCGATGCCGCCGAAGACAAGGCTGCGGAACGTGACAAGGCCGGCAAGGTCGTGCTGCCGAATATGCCGGCCAAAACCGGACCATCACAGGATCCGACGACCGACAAAGCGCCGCCGAGCGCCGCCGCCGAGCCGCCGGCGGTAATGGCGGACAAGCCTGCTGTCGTCACCGCGCCGACGATTGCCGTGCAAACGCCCGCGGCCGCGGTACTGGCGGCGCCGAATCCGGTTGCGCCGCAGCTGGCGGCGGCCGCGCCTGCGACACCGGATCCGGCGAAACCGAATGCCGCGATACCCGGCCCGTCGCAACCGCGACCCACAATGCCTGCGCCGTCGCCGCAGGATAAGGCCGCCGCTCCTGACGTTCCGACTACTCCCGCCGCCCCCGTCGCGCCCGCCGCTCCGGCCATCGCGCCGGCGGCCGAGGCGGAAAAGCCGGTCCCGGCCGCCAAAGCCGATACGCCGCCGGTCGCGCCAAATGAACGGAAATCAGCCGACAAGATCGGCGTCGAACTCACCCGCCAGGGCGCCAATCTGAAACTGTCATTCCCGTTCCTGGCGCCCACCCCGGTCGCCGTTTTCAATCGCGCCGACAGCTTGTGGATAGTGTTCGATGCAAAATCCGCTATCGACCTCTCGGCGCTGGAAGGCGAACCGAGCCGCACCATCCGCGGTGCCGAGTTCACCCAGGAGGGCGGCGCCGAAATCGTGCGCATCCGCCTCGACCATCCGCATTTGTCGAGCATCGCTAACGAAGGAGCCGGCTGGACGGTGACAATCGGCGACAGCGTTCTCGATCCGACACGAGCGCTCGACATCGCCCGCAACATGATCGGCCCCAATCGCGCGAGCGTCAGCGTTCCGTTCGATGAACCGCACCGGGTGCATCGCATCCGCGATCCAGAGGTTGGCGATGACCTCCTGGTTGTCACCGCCCTCGCGCCCGCGCGCGGCTTCATCAACGAGCAGGATTTCGTCGAATTCCATGCGCTCGCGTCGACGCAAGGCGTGGTGGTCGAGCCGCTCGCCGACGACGTCAATGTCGAGATCGCCCCCGACAAGGTGGTGATCAGTCGCCCCGGCGGGCTCACGCTGTCGAATTCGCTGCAAAGCGCGCAGCGCGGTACCGCATTGCATCCGGTGATGTTCGACGCGCAACTCTGGGGATTCGACCGGCAATCGATCTTCAGCGACCGGCAGTCGACACTGATTGCTGCCGCCGCCGAAGCGCCGGCGCGCAAGCGGTTGCTGCCCCGGCTCGATCTGGCGCGCTTCTATATCGCCCGCGACATGTATCCCGAAGCCAAGGGAGTGCTCGATGTCGCGCTGGGCGAGAACCATCCGGCGTCTGAGGATATTTCCGCCAACGTGCTGCGCGCTGTCGCCGAAGTGATGATGGACCGGCCCGATGACGCGCTGAAGGATCTCGCCAACCCGGCGATTGGCGACCAGCACGATGCGCCGCTGTGGCGGGCGCTGGCTTTTGCCGATCAGGGCAAATGGGGACAGGCGCGCGACAGCTTCAAGCGGGTCGAAGCGGCAATCGCCACCTTACCGGTCGAGCTGCAACGGGCCGCGCTCAAATGCGAGATGCGGGCTGCGATCGAAGTGGGCGATTTCGCCAGCGCCGCTGAGAACCTCAACGACATCGAAACCATCGGCGTGCCGCGCGAGATGCAGCCGGAAATGGCGGTGCTGATCGGGCGGCTGGCTGAAGGCATGGGCCACAACGAGGATGCGCTCTCCGCCTTTCAGACGGCGGCGGATTCCTGGGATCGCCCGGCGGCCGCGCAGGGCCGGCTGCGGGAGGTGGCCTTGCGCTACAAACTCGGCGACTTCAAGCGCCCGGAAGCGATTTCCGAGCTGGAGACGCTCACCACCATCTGGCGTGGCGATGATACCGAAATCGAAGCGCTGGAAATACTGGCGCAGCTTTACACCGAAGAGGGCCGCTACCGCGATTCATTCTACGTCATGCGCAGCGCCGTAGCCGCGCGCGCGGATTCCGACATGACCCGGCGCATCCAAGAGCAGGCGGCGGCCACCTTCGACACGCTTTTCCTCGCCGGCAAAGGCGACACCCTTCCGGCGGTCGAGGCGCTGGCCCTGTTCTACGATTTCCGCGAGCTCACCCCGATCGGCCGTCGCGGCGACGAGATGATCCGCCGGCTTGCCGACCGCCTGGTATCGGTCGATCTGCTCGACCAGGCGGCCGAGCTGTTGCAATACCAGGTCGATCACCGCTTGCAGAGCGCCGCCCGCGCGCAAGTGGCGAGCCGCCTCGCGGTCATCTATCTGATGAACCGCAAGCCCGATCGCGCGCTGGCGCTGCTGCGCGCGACCCGCAATGCCGACGTGTCCAACGAGCTGCGCGACCAGCGCATATTGCTGGAGGCGCGCGCTCTCTCGGATCTCGGCCGCTACGATCTCGCGCTCGAAGTGATCGCCAACAGGCAGGGGCGCGAGATCGTCCGCCTGCGCTCCGACATCCTGTGGGCGGCGCGGCGCTGGTCGCAGGCGGCTGAACAGATCGAGCTTTATTACGACGACCGCTGGAAGGATTGGCAGCCCCTGAACGAAATCGAGCGCGCGGACATCCTGCGCGGCACGGTCGGCTATGCGCTCGGCGAGGACGCGCTCGGCCTCGGCCGCTTCCGCGAGAAATATGCCGCCAAGATGGCGCAAACCCCTGACGCGCACGCTTTCGAGGTCGCTTCCGCGCCGCTCGGCACCAGCGGGGCGGAATTCCGCAACATCGCACACGCAGCCGCGTCGGTCGACACGCTGGAAGGATTCCTGCGCGACATACAGGCGCGTTATCCGGATGCGAGCGCGATCCCGCATGCGCGGCCCGCTGACGGGGCGCCGGTGTCCGAGGCGCCTACACCGCAGCCGGCAAAGCCGGCGTCGGTTGCGCCGCCGCCACGACGCCCGACCGGCCGCACTGCGCGGCTTTAGTCCCGACGAGCGAATGCCCGCGCTAGGCGCAGGCATCTACGCGACTGAAACGGCGCCGGCGCCGGCCTTAGTGGTGCATAAAAATCGCCAGGATGATGATGATTGGCAGCGGAATACCAAGCAGCCAAAGCAATAGCCCGCGTCCAAATCCCATGACGTCCTCCGCATCGGTTTTGCTTATCGGGTAACCAACGCAAAATGCGGCCGCGGGTTCCGTTGAAGGGACTCGGCGATCGGAGCTTACGTCCCGTAGCTCTGAATGAGCGAGCCGGCGACCAAGGTCCAGCCGTCGACGAGCACGAAGAAGATCAGCTTGAACGGCAGCGACACTACGACCGGCGGCAGCATCATCATGCCCATCGACATGAGGACGGAGGCGACCACGAGGTCGATGATGAGAAACGGCAGGAACAACAAAAAGCCGATCTCGAACGCGCGCTTAAGCTCGGAGATCATGAACGCGGGGATCAGCACGCGCATCGACAGGTCCTCCGGCTTTTGCGGCTTCTCGCCGGACATATCGACGAACAATTGCAGATCCTTTTCGCGGACGTTCTTTTCCATGAAACCGCGCAGCGGTCCCGAGGCGCGGTCGAACGCCTGATTGACGGTGATCTCGTTGGCGACAAGCGGCTTGACGCCGACGTCGTAGACGCGCGTGAGCACCGGTCCCATAACGAAGGCGGTGAGGAACAGCGCGAGCGAGATGACCACCGAATTGGGCGGTGAGGTCGCAGTGCCCAGCGCGGTGCGCAGCAACGACAGCACCACCACGATGCGCGTGAACGAGGTCATCATCACCAGGATCGACGGTGCCAGCGATAGCACGGTCAGCAGCGCGATCAGCTGGATGATGCGCTCGTTCAGGCCGCCACCGGCGGTACCCTGGCCGAGATTGATGCTGATATCCTGGGCGGCGAGCGGCGTCGCCGTTACAATCAAAGCCGCTATCGAGGCCGCCACCGTTGTTACCCGGACGCGGCAGCCCCAAGATGATGTCATTTATCCGGGTTTGCCTGGCGGACGCCCCAACAAACTCGCCATCTCCTGTTCGAGGGTGTCATAGAGCTTGCTTTCCTTGCCTTTCGTGGCGGGGGTCGGCAGCTTTGCGTCGACCGGCCGCGCCGGGCGTGCCGGCGGCGGTGGGGCAGGGGCTGCGGCCTCCGTCACGGCCATTTGCGCTGGCGCAGCGACGGTCGCTTCCGTTTTCGGCTTGCGAAGCGCCGCTTCGAGGCGCTGCGCCATTTCGGCGAGGCTTTGGTCCGCCGCGTTGCCGGCTTCGGGGTTGACGGGCGTTGCCGGTGTGCGCGCTTCGGCCGGCCGTGGCGCCGGGCGCGGACGCTGCGGCGCTGGCATGATCGGTGGCGCCGGGTGCGCCGTAATATCCTCGGCGATCGCGGTCAGTGCGTCGCGCTGTGGGCGCGGCGGTTCGGAATGTTGTGCGGGCTCTTCCGGAACGGGCTCGACCCGCGGGCGGCGCGGCTGCGGAAATGGCGTGATTGGTTCCGGCTGCAATGGCCAGGAGCCGTTACCGGCTTCCGGCAACGGAATGGCGCGCGGCAAGGTTTCGGGCACGGCCGGCGGGCGTGCCACCGGCACATCGCGAGTTGCCGGCACCGCGCGCACGATATTGGATTCGACAACCACATCGGTCGGCCCGCCGATCATCAACAGATGCTCAATATTGTCGCGGCGCACGAGAATGAGGCGGCGTCGCGCATCGACGCTGGCGTAGTCGATCACCGCCAGCCGCGGCTGACGTCCACGCACCGCGCCACCGAGCCGCGCGTTGCCAAAGCGCCGTACCGCCCAAGCGGCCGCGCCGATCAGTCCCAGAACGATGAGGAATGCCAAAAAGAATCGCACGGCGAGTGGCATTTCCGCGCCGAACAAATCGAACATTTCGCCCTACTCCCCGTGTCGACGCCGGCGGCCGCTGATCAGATAGTTAACAGCGCCGGTAACATTTGCCGCCGCGAATACTAACAAACATTTAAAGTCGGCGGGCGTTTTACAGCCCGATCCCCAAGGCTACAGCATTTCTATGGTAAACGGCGGTTTAATGGCAAAAGCCGGGCCGGGACCGGGCTTAACCCGCCATTAACCATGCGCCCGGCAAAGTCTGCCCAGCGCATCTTAAGAGGGCGGCCATGCCGATTTCCGATATTCCCATCCTGTCGATGCTGCGTACGCGCATGCAGTGGCATCAGGAGCGGCAGCGCGTGCTGGCGGAAAACGTCGCCAACGCTGATACACCCGATTACCACGCGCGCGATTTGGCGCCACCGAATTTCGAGCACGTACTGCAGACCGCCTCGCTGGCGCTCGCCACCACCAGTCCCGGCCATATCACCGCGGGCGGCGGAGGCGGTTCGCAGTTCAGCGATGACAACAATCCGCGCTATGAAGTGCGTCCGCGCGGCACCGCGGTCAGCCACGAAGACGAAATGCTCAAGCTCGCCAGCAACCAGATGGACTACGACGCGGCGGCTTCGCTCTACACCCACAGCCTCGCGCTGATCAAAACCGCGGTCGGCAAGGCCTGAGGCTTAGATCCATAAGGGCAGACGTCGGAGTCGGCCGATGATGGACTTCATCAAATCGATTGCGATCGCCGCCAGCGGCATGCGCGCGCAATCCGGCCGCATGCGGATCATCTCCGAGAACATCGCCAACGCCGATTCGACGGCGACGGCGCCTGGCGGCGATCCCTATCGGCGCCGGATCGTGACCTTTCACGCCGTCCTCGACCGCGAAATCAACGCGCGCGTGGTCGAGGTCGGCCGCATCGCCAGCGACGCATCCGATTTCCGCGTCCGCCACGAACCCGATAATCCGATCGCCGACGCCAAGGGCGACGTCAAATATCCGAACGTGAACGCGTTGGTCGAGATGAGTGATTTTCGCAATGCGCAACGTTCGTACGAAGCCAACATCAACGTCATCACCGCGACGCGCCGCATGCTCCAGCGAACGCTCGATATTCTCAAGACCTGAGGGTGAACATGCCGACGCCAGCCATTGCCGCCAATGCCTATGCCGCGCTCTCTCGCCTCGGTGATCAGGCGACCAATCTGGGCCGCGACGGCACTACGCCGGACGGTGGGCCGAATTTCGGCGCGGTGCTCAAGGACGTCATAGCGACCGTCACCGAGATCGGGCGGAAGTCGGACACGCAGGCGCAGGCGCTCGTGACCGGCAAAGCTAATATGATCGACCTTGTCACCGCGGTGGCGGAGAGCGAGACCGCGGTGCAAGCGATGGTTTCGGTGCGCGACAAGGTGATTGCGGCCTACGAAGAAATCCTGAAGATGCCGATTTGAAAACCTTTTGCCGCAGCGGTGATCGGTAGTTGGAGGTGGAATGACCGGACCGGAAGTGATGGACGTGGCGCGTGATGCGATCGTGACGCTCGTTCTCGTCGCCGCCCCGCTGATGCTGGTCGGATTGATCGTCGGCGTCGCCGTGTCACTACTCCAAGCGGTGACGCAAATCCAGGAAACCACCCTGGTGTTCGTGCCGAAGATTCTCGCCATCTTCCTCGCGCTCCTGGTGGCGCTGCCGTTCATGGCCGATGCGCTGCACTCGAACTTCCTGCGGATCGCCGCCCATATCACAAGCGGTTAAGCGGGCGGTCGCCGTGCATTTCGATTTGTCATTTCTGCCGGCGCTCGGGGCCGCGTTCATGCTGGTCTTTGCCCGCACCGGCACGATGCTGATGCTGCTGCCAGGGCTAGGCGAGCAGAACATCTCAGCTCGCATGCGGCTCACTTTCGCGCTCATTCTCGCGGGCATGCTGCTACCGCTGCACCGCAGCGCCTACCACATCGATCCCGGCGCGCTCGGGCCGGCACTGGTAATGCTGGTCGAGGAAATCCTTATCGGCGCGATGCTCGGCATCGCCGCCCGACTGACCATTTCCGCGCTTGAAGTCGCCGGCTCGGTCATCGCCTCGCAGCTTGGGCTCGGCTTCGTAACCGCAGTCGACCCGACGCAAGGCGAGCAGGGCGCGATGGTCGGCAATTTCCTGACGCTTCTCGGTATCACGCTATTCTTCGCGACCGACATGCATCACCTGGTCATCGCCGCCCTCAACGACAGCTACAATCTGTTCGAGCCGGGCGAAGTGCCGGCCACCGGGGATGCCGCGGCGCTGATCACCAAGACCGTCGCCGGCGCGTTCCGTATCGGCATTCAGCTGTCCGCGCCGTTTCTGGTGTTCGGGCTCCTGTTCAACATCGGGCTCGGCGTGCTCTCGCGCCTGATGCCGCAGATGCAGGTCTTCTTCGTGGCGCTGCCGCTGTCGATCCTGCTCGGCCTTCTGCTCCTGGTGCTGGTCATTGGCGCCATGATGGGATTGTTCCTCGATTACGCCGGCGATGTGATGCACGCGCTCGTTCCGCATGGCTAAAGGCGCGCGATGGCTGACGAACGCGACGACAATGAACGTACACAAGACCCGACGCCAAAACGGCTGGAAGAAGCGATCCGGCGCGGCGACGTCGTCAAGAGCACGGAAGTCAACACCTGGTTCCTGATCGCCGGCGGTACGCTGATGATCATGCTGTTCGCCGCTCCGATGGCGGGAAACCTGCAGGCGACGTTTCGCGGTCTCCTCGCCAGATCCTACGACATCCGCACCGACGGTCCGGCGCTAGTGGCACTGGCGAAAACGATTGCCGGCGACATTGTCGCCGCCTTCGGCATTCCGCTCGTGCTGCTCACGCTTGCCGCCTTTGCCGGCAATTTCGTCCAGCACCGCATCGTGTTCTCGACCGAGCCGATCAAGCCCCAGCTGTCACGCATTTCGCCCGCCGCCGGAATGGCGCGGCTGTTCTCGCGCCAGGCGCTCGCCAATTTCGCCAAGGGCCTCGTGAAGCTTTGCGTGATCGGCGCGGTCATGGTGGCGCTGCTATGGCCGCAGCGTCACCTGCTCGGCGGGCTGGTTACCACCGATCCGGCCGTCATCCTGCCGTTTACCCGCTCGCTCACCATCCAGATGCTTGGGGCGGTGGTTGCCATCCTCGCCATCGTTGCCACCGCCGATTACCTGTTTCAGTACCAGCAATGGTTCGAGCGGCAGAAGATGTCGCTACGGGAGATCAAGGAAGAGTTTCGGCAGACCGAAGGCGATCCGGCCGTCAAAGGCAAGCTCCGGCAATTGCGCAACACCCGTATGCGCAAGCGTATCATGGCGGCCGTGCCGAAAGCCTCGGTGGTGATCACCAACCCGACCCATTTCGCCGTCGCGCTCAAATACGAGCGCGGCATGAACGCGCCGGTCTGCGTCGCCAAGGGGGTGGACCTGATCGCTCGCAAGATTCGCGAGATCGCCGAAGCGCATGACATTCCGGTGGTCGAGAACCAGCCGCTGGCGCGGGCGCTGCACGGCACGGTGGAGATCGACCAGGAAATCCCGCCGGAACATTACCGCGCTGTCGCGGAGATCATCGGTTACATCATGCGGCTGCGCCGGATGGTGGCCAGGCCGGCGCCGCTGTGAAATGCGGCGCGAAACCTCTTGCGCAGACGGCGCACAAGGGGCACTGAGGGCCAGCCGGCAATTGTTCTAGGGCAGGGATGACGACACACGGCATCACCGACAAAGCCGGCAGTTCCGCGCGCAAGGCGGTGGACCGCAGCGCCGCCGCGGCCGGCGCCGGCAGCATCGTGCTGGTGCTCGTGGTTGCGGGTGTGCTGGTTGCGGCAGCTTGCGTACTCATGCTGCTGCGTCGCGGCAATGCCGAGCCCTACATCCTCATCTTCCTCGCGGTGCTTGCCACCGTCGGCGTGTTCTCGCTGTTCGCGCTCGCTGCCGGCATCCTGCGGCTGTCGACGGCGGAGGGCGCCAATTCGCTGATCAAATCGGTGGTCGACGACGCCTTCGACGGCGTTCTCGTCACCGACGCCGACGCACGCGTCATCTATGCCAACGCGGCTTATCTCGATCTGATCGACGCGGCCGACTTAAACGACATGCGGCCGGTCGAGCGCGTGTTCATCGGCGACGCCGACGCTTCCGAAGCGATCTACCGGCTGCTGAAAGCGGCGCGCGAGGGCAAGCGATTGCAGGAAGAAGTGCGTGTCGCCGCCACCAAGAGCCGGCCGGCCCGCTGGCTGCGGTTGCGCGTGCGGCCGCTAGGCGAAAGCGGTCGTGCCCGCCGCCTTACCGTCTGGTCGATTTCCGACGTGACGCGCGAGCGCGAGCGGCAGGAAAACGTCTTTCAGGAATTGCAGCATGCCGTCGATTATCTCGATCACGCGCCCGCCGGCTTTTTCTCCGTCGATGGCAAGGGCGACGTCATTTATCTCAATGCGACGCTCGCCAATTGGCTCGACCAGGACCTGGCGCAGGTCGGCTCCGGTGGACTGAAGCTGGCCGACCTCGTCGCCGGCGACGGCGCGGCGTTGCTCACCACGTTGCGTGCCGCTCCGGGCGAACTCAAGACGGAAGTGCTCGATCTCGATCTGAAGACCCGTAGCGGCCGCACCCTGCCGGTGAGGCTGTTTCACAAGCTCGCCTTCGGCGCCGACGGCGCCCCTGGCGCCTCGCGCACGCTCGTCATCAATCGCGCGCGCGACCATGGCGTCGATCCGCAGCGAGCCGCGGAAGTCCGCTTCCTTCGCTTCTTCCACAACACACCGATGGCTATCGCTACCGTCGACCGGGACGGCGGCATCGTGCGCACCAACCCGCTGTTTGCGCGCCTGTTTCATAATGTGCTCAGCATCGAAAGCGGCAACCGCTCGATCGGCGCCGTCGTTGTCGAGCGCGACCGCGGCGCGCTCGTGGCCGCCATCGCACAGGCGGCGCGCGGCAAGGGCGACATTGTGCCAGTCGACGCCGCGCTCGCCGGCGACGGAGAACGCTTCGGCCGCTTCTACGTCACCGCGGTCGAGGAAGAGGAGCGCGACCAGGAAGCGGCAATCGTTTACACGCTCGAAACCACCGCGCAGCGCGAACTAGAGACCAAGCTCAACCAGCAACAGAAGATGGAGCTGGTCGGCCAGCTTGCCGGCGGCATCGCGCACGATTTCAACAACGTGCTTTCCGCCATCATCATGGCGACCGATTTTCTCCTCAACGCCCACAAGCCGACCGATCCGTCGTTCGGCGACATCATGCAGATCAAGCAGAACGCCAACCGGGCGGCCAGCCTCGTGCGGCATCTGCTCGCGTTCTCGCGCAAGCAGACGCTGCGGCCGCAGGTACTCGATCTCGGCGAGGTGTTGAGCGACCTTACCATGCTGCTGCGCCGGTTGATCGGCGAGAAGGTCACGCTCGACGTGGTACACGGCCGCGACCTGTGGCCGGTCAAGGTCGACATCTCGCAATTCGAGCAGGTGATCGTTAACCTCGCGGTCAATGCGCGCGACGCTATGCCGGACGGCGGCCGGCTGACGTTGCGTACCGCCAATGTGACGGCGAAAGAATGCGAACGGTACCACGCCAAGGGCATGCCGCCCGCAGATTACGTGCTGGTCGAGGTCGCCGACACCGGTACCGGCATTCCGGATGCCATTCGCGACAAGATTTTCGATCCGTTCTTCTCGACCAAGGAAGTCGGCAAGGGCACCGGGCTTGGCCTCTCCACGGTCTACGGCATCATCAAACAGACCGGCGGCTTTGTGTATGTGGAATCGGCTCTGCATGAGGGCTCGACCTTCCGGATTTTCCTGCCGCGGCACGTCGCCAGCGCGCTGGAAGCGGCCGAAAGCGAACTGGAGGTGCCGGCCATTTCCGGCACGATCGCCGCCGCCGACAAGGTCACGCGCGCGGCGACCGCCGCCGGTGCCGACCTCACCGGCGAAGGCACCATCCTTCTGGTGGAGGACGAAGAGGGCTTGCGTGCCCTCAACGCGCGCGGGCTCGCTTCACGCGGCTACACTGTGCTCGAGGCCGGCAACGGCGTGGAAGCGATCGATGTGCTGGAGAAATCCGGCAAGCCGGTAGATCTTGTGGTGTCCGACGTGGTCATGCCGGAAATGGACGGGCCGACCTTGGCGCGCGAATTGCGCGCGCGCAATCCGGGCCTCAAGATCATTTTCGTGTCCGGCTATGCCGAGGATGCGTTCCAGAAAAATCTGCCGGAGCACGGCCATTTCGCGTTCCTGCCCAAACCGTTCACGCTCAAGCAGCTCGTTGCCGCGGTGAAGGAAACGCTGGCGGCGTGACTATTGCGCCGCCGGGCCGTCGTGACAGGATTGCGGGGCCTTATTTGGCTGCCAGGTCGGCACGTCGCATTTCGAGCACGCGCCGAGCGCAAGCCCGGCGGCAAGCACGAAGCAAATGGATGCGATCATCCGCCTAAGCCGCAAAACCCGCCCCCTTCCCCCCGCGCGTCATACCACTCTAACTGACCGCTGACTGCGACCTTCTTGCGGCGCAGCCGATAAAAAAGAGCATACCGCCGGCTGATTTCCATTATCTTACTTCGCCAGGTCGAATGGCCCGAAAAACGGGAGGAAAAGGCAACATGGACATTCACGCTTGTGGTTCGACGCCGACCCGCCGCGGCAAGGCCGAGTGGTTCACCGGCACGGTCTTGCAGGACCCGATCATCGAGGCGCCTGAGCCGGCGCGGGTGCGGGCGACCACCGTGCGTTTCGAGCCGGGCGCGCGCACCAACTGGCACACCCATCCGCTCGGCCAGACGCTCTACATCGTTTCCGGCAGCGGCCGCGTGCAGGCGTGGGGCGGGCCGGTGCATGAGGTGCGCGCCGGCGACGTCGTGTGGTTTACGCCGAATGAGAAGCATTGGCACGGGGCCGGCCCGGCAACTGCTGTGGTGCACGTCGCCATCCACGAAGCGCTCGACGGCAAGCACGTGGATTGGCTGGAGAAAGTTACCGACGCGCAATACAACGGGTCGTGAGATTATCTGGCTCGCTAATGTGCGCAACGATCCGGGGGCGATCATGATCCGCACGACCGCTAGTGCATTGCTGGTTGCAACGTTTGTGGCGCTCGCCTTGACGCAGGCTACCGGCGTGCTTGCAACCACCAAATTTGACGGCATGTGGAGCGTCGTCGTCTACACCTCGACCGGCCCATGCGATCCGTCCTACCGTATCAGCGGGCAGATCGTGAACGGGGAAATCTCATACGCCTACGGCTCAGTCGAGGTGACCGGCCGTGTCGAGCCAAATGGCGACACCCACGTTCACGTTACGGCCGGCAACGGTCGCGGCGAAGCGCACGGGCACATGACGCCGACCCACGGCGGCGGCACCTGGAGCGGCGATGGGCCCGATGGCCATTGCACCGGTACATGGGTCGCGACCCGGCCGGGCACGACCTGAAAACGATCGTCGGTAAGCGCGGCGTGGCACGCGGCGAGCCTTGAAGCGCGAGGGTCACGATGCGTTACCTTCTTTATTATTGGCCGACGGTGCAGGGCCGCGGCGAGTTCGTGCGGCTCGCGCTCGAAGCCGCCGGCGCCGACTATGTCGATGTCGCCCGCCGCAAGGGCGGCGAAGCGGCGATGATGAAAATCATCGAGGACCGGCGCAGCAAGCGCCCGCCGTTCGCGCCGCCGTTTCTCAAAGTCGGCAATCTCGTCATCGCGCAGACCGCCAACGTTCTCTATTACCTCGGCCCGCGCCTAAAGCTCGCGCCCGGCGATTTGGCGTCCCGGCTGTGGATCCATCAACTGCAGCTTACCGTCACCGACATGGTGGTCGAAATTCACGACACCCACCATCCGATCACCTCCTGGCTCTATTACGAAGAGCAGCGGCCGGCGGCCAAGCGGCGCAGCCAGGATTTCTGGCGCTATCGCGTGCCGAAATTCCTGGGTTATTTCGAGCGCGTGCTGCACCGAAACGGCGGTAATTATCTGGTCGGCGGCCGAATGACTTATATCGATCTGTCGCTGTTTCAGATCGTCGAGGGGCTGCGCTACGCCTTCCCAAAGCGCATGAAGCGGTTTGAGAGGAAAATTCCGGGCCTGGTCGCGCTGCACGACCGGGTTGCTAAAAAGCCGCGCGTCAAAGCCTACATGACCTCGAAGCGGCGCATCGCATTTTCGCAATGGGGCATCTACCGTTACTTCAAGGAGCTCGACGGCTGACGTCGGATAGAAGCGTTAGCCGAGCGCGTTGATGCCGGCTTGCGCGATCTGCTCGTCTTCGTGCGATTGGACGCCGGAAACGCCGATGGCGCCGACACATTCGTTCTGGTGCATGATCGGCAGCGCGCCTTGAATCAGCATGCCGGCGGGGAACGTCACGAACGCCGGCCGGTCCTTGACGCGGTCCTCGAAGAATTTGCTCGGGCGCCTAGTCAAGGCCGAGGTATGTGCCTTGCCGATCGCTACTTCGGCGGAAATCGGCCCGGCGCCGTCCATGCGCTGGAAGCCCAAAAGGTGCGCGCCTTCGTCGACGATCGCGATCGCCACATTCCACTTGTTCTTGACGGCTTCGGCCTCGCAAGCAGCCAACATTTTCTTCACGTCGGTCAGTGTCAGTGACGGCTTGGTGCGCATGATGACTCCTTGTATGCGATTGTGGCGACTCGGCGGCCGTGAGACACTACGGCGCGCGGCAATGGCTTGACGCGAGGCCGCGCGCGACTTTAGCTTGGGTGTTCCGCTTCGAGGGTGACGGTAAGGGGAACAATGACGCTTCGATCGACGCAGCTTCATTTTGCAGCGCTGGCTTTGGCGATTGCGGCGATTTCGCTCGCGGCTCCCGCAGCGCGGGCGTTTACCCAGGAAAACTTCAACGCCAGCGTTGGCGGCAATTCGAGGTTTGCCGATCCGGACGACCAGGTCAAGAACTTCGGCCAGGGCGCGCAGCCGTTCGGCCCGGGCGGCCCGACCGTGCAGTTCGGCGCGCAGCAGGGACAGCCATTCTCGCCTTTCTCGCCCTTCAACCGATACCAGGGTGGCAATAACTACGGGCCGCCGCCGGACCCATATTCCCGGCCGCTCGGCAACGGCAACTAGCGGCCTACCGGACACTGGCACTTAAATACACGGATCACAGCGCCCAAAGGGTCGAGTTTACTGGCCGCTCATGCGCGCCAGCAACTCCGCCGTCGGGTACGAATCGGCGGGCAGTCCGTATTTCGTCTGCATGGCTTTGACGGCCTGGCGGGTTTTCAATCCCAAAAATCCATCGATGGCGCCGACATCGTAGCCGGCGCGCGTGAGCAGGGCCTGCAATTCCTTGACGTCGTTGAACGAGAGCGCCGGCGGAGGCGTGCCGCGAACGAGCGCCGGCGCGCCGGCAATGCGGGTGGCGAGATACGCAACCGTGGTCGAGTAGACCAGCGAATTATTCCACTGCAGATAAACCTGGAAATTCTGGTAGGCGACGAAGGCCGGCCCGAGGCGGCCCATCGGCAGCAGGAGCGAGGCGGGCAGGTTGTCGGGCGGCAGCGGGCGGCCGTCGGCGAAAGTCACGCCGTAGCTCGCCCATTTGGCGCGCGGCAGCGCGATTGAAAGGTCGGCCTGCGCCCACGGCAGGGTCTGCGGTACGCGCACTTCGGTGAGCCAGGGCTCGCCGTTTTTCCAGCCAAGCCCATGCAAATAATTCGCGGTCGAAGCCAGCACATCCGGCACGCTGTGAATGAGATCGCGCTTGCCGTTGCCGTCGAAGTCGACGGCGTATTGGTTGTATTCCGACGGCATCATCTGGGTCTGGCCGAGTTCGCCGGCCCAGGAGCCGATCATCTCGTCGGGAGACAGATCACCGCGCTCGATCAGACGCAGCGCGTCGAGAAGCTGCGCGCGGAATCGGTCGCTGCGCCGGCAATCGTAGGCGAGCGAGGCGATGGCGGAGAGCGAATGATATTTGCCCATGTTGGCGCCGAAATCGCTTTCCAGCGCCCAGAACGACACGATCACCGGCGCCGGCACGCCGAATTGCTGCTCGATGCGCGCGAATGTCGGCGCGTTCGTCTTGATCAATTGTTGCCCGCGCTGAATGCGATAAGCCGCCGCCATGCGGCCGGAGAATTCCAGAAAGGTCTGGGTGAAGACGCGCTGCCCACGGTCTATATTGACGACCTTCTGGTCGTAGGTGAGGCTCGGCGCGGCGGCGGCGATGGTGGCTCGCGAGATGCCCTGCGCCATCGCCTCGCGCTCAAAAGCGGCCAGCCACGCATCGTAGCTGCCGTTTGTGCGGCAAGGCGCGGCATGCGCGGTGCCGACCGTGGCGCTCGCAAACATCGCGGCCGCAATCGCAGCCCCCCGCATGAAGCGAATACTCACGGCGCCACCGCGCCCGACTTCAAATACCAATCCACAATCTCCTCGCCGGTCCAGTAAACGACGCCGTCGAAACGGCGCGCATAATCGTAGATTTGCTCGAGGTATTTGATGCGGTGCGGTTGTCCGCTGATATAGGGATGGATGGCGAGCGCGAGTATTTTTGCGCGGCTCTCGCCCTCGGCATAAAGCCGGTCGAACTGATCGATGACGCGGCGACACAGATATTCGCTCTCGTGATGCTGAACGATCATCATCGGGATGTCATTGAGTTCGAGCGTATAGGGCAGCGTCAGCAGCGGGCCGGCGGCGGTGCGAATGATGGTCGGCTCGTCATCGTAGACCCAGTCGCCGATATATTTGACGCCGGCCGCGGCCAGGATTTCCGGTGTGTCATAGGTTTCGGTCAGACCGGGGCCGAGCCAGCCGAGCGGCCGCTTGCCGGTGAAGCGCTCGATGATATCAAGCGAGCGCGCGACCATCGCCTTTTGATCCGGCTCGGCGTGGATCGGCCCCTGCTCGTAGGAATGCCCCATGAACTCCCAGCGCGCCGCGCGCGCCTGTTCGGCGACGCGCGGATAGTCCTCGCAGACGCGCGCGTTAAGCGCCAGGGTAGGACGGATCGCCAGCCGCTTGAACAAATCGAAAAAGCGCCAGACGCCGACGCGCATGCCGTATTCGTGCCAGCTCCAGTTCGGTACGTCGGGAAGCTGCGTCTGTCCGGTGGGTGGGGCCAGCACCTGGCGCGCCATCGGCTTGCGGATATCCCAGACTTCCAGATTGACGATGGTCCAGAAAACGAGGCGCGCCCCACCGGGCAGCTTGAGCGGCGGCCGGTCGACGATGGCCGAGTAGTCGCTGCGCTCGCGCGGCAGCATCGCGTTGGCCATCGCAGGCTCCATCGCTCCGGTCGCGCAAAGCCGTAAGTAATTTATCGGTTACGTCAATCCCCTTGCAGGCACTCCTTTGCGTGATCACATCCCCGTTAGCGCGAACCCTTGGCATTGCCCCGGCCGTATGAATAGGTATGGAACTATTCGGCCTACGGGTTGCTTAGAATCGCTGCGATTGACGACGCTCAACCATTCGAATTCTTGCGGTTTTCCGGGCCTCAATAATGTCACGCCCCGCCGTTCGACGGCACGAATCACCTGGTGAGAACACCGCGTTTGCGGAGCTAGCGCGCGATTCGCGTTTCCGCTGGCTCGAGGCCTTTCGCGCGGTGCGCGCCGAAACCGAGCGCCGCGCCGCGCTGTTGTCCGCCGAGGACCAAGTCGTGCAATCGATGCCGGAAGCAAGCCCGGCAAAATGGCATCGCGCGCACGTGACCTGGTTCTTCGAGGAATTTCTGTTGCGGCAATTCGCGCCGTCCTACCGGCCGTTCGACGAGCGGTTCGGCTTTTTGTTCAACTCCTATTACGTGGCGGCCGGGCCGCGCCAGGCGCGGCCGCAGCGCGGCCTGATCACGCGGCCCGGCGCGGCCGAGACGACCAGCTATCGCGCCCATGTCGACGCCGCGGTGACGGCGTTGATCGAGACGACGCAAGACGGCGAGCAGATTTTTCCCATTGTCGAGATCGGACTCAATCACGAGCAGCAACATCAGGAATTGATGTTGACCGATCTCCTGCACGCCTTCGCGCAAAACGCCACGCATCCGAGCTACGATCCAGGCTGGCAATGGCCGCGCAGCGAGAGAGGCGCCGGTACGGCGAGCGGCGCGGGTGTGCTGATCTCCGGCATCCATACTATCGGTCATCAGGGGCAGGGTTTCTTATTCGACAACGAGCGGCCGGCGCACGAAGTGCTTTTGCAGCCGGTGCGGCTGTCGCGCGCACTGGTGACCAACGGCGAATGGCTCGAATTCATGGCCGACGGCGGCTACGAGACGCCAAGTCTCTGGTTGTCGGACGGCTGGGCGGTCGTCGAGGCGCAAGGCTGGTACGCGCCGGGCTATTGGCGGCGGCGTGACGGCGCCTGGTTTTCCATGACGCTCGGCGGCTTGCGCCCGGTCGATCCGGCCTTGCCGGTCTGCCACGTCAGTTACTACGAAGCCGACGCATTCGCGCGCTGGGCGGGCAAGCATCTGCCGAGCGAAGCCGAATGGGAGGTCGCCGCCAATGGCAGTGCGCTCGACGACGCCTTTGGCATCGTCTGGCAATGGACGCGCAGCGCCTATTCGCCCTATCCGGGTTACGTGGCCGCGTCCGGCGCGCTTGGCGAGTACAACGGCAAGTTCATGGTCAATCAGATGGTGCTGCGCGGGTCGTCGCTGGCGACGCCGGCCGGCCACTCGCGCGAGACTTACCGCAACTTCTTTTATCCGTCGGCGCGCTGGCAGTTCAGCGGTCTGCGTTTGGCGGAATTCGAACGCTGAACGTTACCGAGCGATCCGGCCAAAGAAAATCATCATGAGCATTCAAACCGCTATCCGCGCTCCGGCTGCACGGCCGCTCGATACAGCGAGCGAATTTGCCGCCGATGTCATTGCCGGTCTGACCAAGAAGCCGAAGTCGCTGCCGCCGAAATATTTCTACGACCACGCCGGTTCCGCCTTATTCGACCGCATCACCCGGTTGCCGGAATACTACCCGACCCGCAGCGAGCTTGGATTGATCGAAAAGCGGGCGCCGGAGATGGCGTCACTGCTGCCGCCGGGCGCCGCGCTCCTTGAATTCGGCAGCGGCTCGAGCCGCAAGGCCCGCATCCTGCTGCGCGCGGCGGCAAACATAGAGGCTTACGTCCCGATCGACATTTCCGGTGATTTTTTGCGCGAGGATGCAGCGCGGCTGCACCGCGACTTTCCGCATCTGGCCATCCATCCGGTGGCGGCGGATTTCACCATCATGACCGAGCCTCCGGCCGAGATCGCGAACAGGCCGCGCGCCGGCTTCTTCCCCGGCTCCACCATCGGCAATTTCGAACCGCATGATGCGGCGGCGTTCCTGCGCCGCGCCGGCCGCATCCTCGGCCCCAATTCGGTGTTTCTCGTCGGCGTCGATCTGGCCAAGGCCCCCGATATTCTTTATCGCGCCTATAACGACGCAGAGGGCGTCACCGCCAAGTTCAATCTCAATCTCCTGACCCGGATCAATCGCGAGCTCGGGGCTAATTTCAATCTGGACGCCTTCGAACATCACGCTTTCTATAATGTCGACAAATGCCGCATCGAAATGCATCTCGCCAGCACCAAGCGGCAGAAGGTCCGGATCGGTGAGGTCACCGTCGACTTTCGCGCCGGCGAAACTATCCATACCGAGAACAGCTACAAATACTCGATCGACTCGTTCCAGGCGCTGGCGGATGGCAGCGGCTGGTCGCCGCTTCAGGTGTGGACCGACGGGCTGTTCTCCGTTCATGCGCTGCGGATGACTTCGGTCTGACTTCGGTCTGGTATTTTCAATGCCGCTTCACGAAGCCGATCCCTGGCGCTTGCAATATTTCGCGCAGGTCAAGACGTCGGCGAATATCACGACCGAGGATACCGACGCCTGGCTTTGGTATCCGGAACGGCGCTGGGTCTATGACAAGCTTCGCGTCGCGCTGAGCCAGGGGCTGGATGCCGGCCCTCACGGCACCAAGCCGCCGCGTTTTCCTGTGTTCTCCAAGCCGATCACCAATCTCAAGGGAATGGGCGCCGGCAGCCGCGTGCTCGCCACGCAGGCGGAGTACGAGCAACATTCGATACCCGGTCATTTCTGGATGACCCTGCTCGAAGGCCGCCACGTGTCCTCCGATCTCGCGGTGGTCGACGGCGAGCCACGCTGGTGGCGGCACGTCAACGGTAAACCGGCGGGCGAGGGGACCTTTGATTACTGGACGGTGCACGCGGAGCCCGATGCCGATATCGAAAGCCGCGCCGGCGCCTGGGTGAAGCGGCATCTCGCCGGCTATACCGGTATGCTCAATCTGGAAACCATCGGCGGCACCATTATCGAGGTGCATCTGCGCTTCGCTGATCAATGGCCCGATCTCTACGGCGCCGGTTGGATCGACGCGATCGTGCGGCTTTACGAAACCGGCAATTGGGATTTTGCCGATGCTGGCCGGCGCGGCGGCTACAGCGTCGTGCTGTTCGGGCCGAATGGTCTTAATTATCGCCATCCGCCGGCCGCACTGATCGAAGAGATCAGGCGCATGCCGGGCGTTTCCAGCGTCCAGATCACATTCCACGAGAATTTACCGCCGGAGCAGCATGCCATGCCGCCGGGCGGTTTCCGTCTCGCGGTCGTCAACGGCTTCGATCTTTCCGCGGCGCTGGCCGCGCGCGAGCGGCTCAAACGGCATTTCCTTGGCGCGCCGGTTACCGGTTCGGCACGAGCTTGATCAGGCTCACGTCGATGGCGCCGATCCGAAAGCCTGCTTCGCAGTACGACAGATAGTATTCCCACATCCGCTTGAAGCGTGCGTCGAAGCCGAGCGCCTCGATCTCGGGCCACGCTTGCAGGAAGCGCCGCCGCCATTCGGCCAGCGTCCTGGCATAGCTCGCGCCGAAGGATTCCTCGGACAGCAGACGCAATCCGGCGCGGGCGGCTTCGCGGCGCACAACCGAAAGCGTCGGCAACATGCCGCCGGGAAAAATGAAGCGCTGAATAAAATCGGGGCGCCGCCGGTAAGCCGTGAACCGCTCTTCGGCAATGGTGATGACTTGCAGCACGGCGATGCCGGTGTCGGTCAGCGATTGCCGCAGCTTGTCGAAATAGGTCGGCCAAAAGCGCTCGCCGACGGCCTCCAGCATCTCGATCGAAACGACGCGATCGTATCGACCGTCGACGTCGCGGTAATCCTGCAATCGAAGATCCCAGTTGCCTGCGGCAGCGTCTTCACCAAGCCGCGCGCGGGCGTAGGCAAGCTGCGCGGCCGACAATGTGATTCCGGTGACCCGGCAGCCGCAATCGGCAACCAGGTGCTCGCCAAGCGGTCCCCAGCCGCAACCGATTTCAAGGGCACGCTGGCCCGGCTCGACATCCAGCAGATCGACAACGCGCCGCAGCTTGGCGTCTTGCGCGTGCTCGAGCGTTTCGTCGTCACGCGTGAACAGCGCCGAGGAATAATGCATCGCGTCGTCCAGCCACAGCGCGTAGAAGTCGTTACCCAGATCGTAATGCGCGGCAACGTTGCGGCGGCTGCCCCGGCGCGTATTGGCGCGGCGCGCGTGCCGGAAACGATCGAGCCAGTGCGCGGCCGCAATATCTGAAGGGACTTTGGCTCGCGCCGGCCCGTTTTGCGCACCGAAGAACAGGAGGCTCGGCAAATCCGGCGATTGGCAGTCGTCGTCGATGAAGGCGCGCGCGAGCCCGAGGTCACCCGCCAATAGCATCCGCCATACAGCCCGCCAGTGGCGAACGACCAGGATCGCGTCGGGACCCAGGCGCGCGCCCCGCTGGTGGATCGATAGTCCGCCCGGCAGGATCACCGTCAGCGTGCCGGTTTGGACGCGCTTGAGCCACGGCCGCAGCAGCCGGCGCAGCGCCGCGGAAAGCCCCGGCCGAAGATCGCCGACGGCCGCCGAACCGGAACCCGAAAGCGTGGTTTCTCGCGAGGACATGGCGGCTAATCTTTGCCCCGCACCAGCGTGACCGGCCATGCCGGCGCGGGCGGACGCGGCTTGATTGCAAATCCTTTCAACCACATCCGCAGCGCATGCCAGTGGATCGCACCGATGACCTTCAAGGTCAGGAATGGCATGCGCAGGAGGAGCCGGAGCAAGGCCGCGTCGCTCAGCGCCGTCCGTCGTCCCTTCAGGGAGGCAACGATCATCGGGCCTTGCGCGTCTTTCGCCGACACCACCACGGAAACGTCCTTGGCCGGAGGCACCACACGAAAGCCGTAGCGCAAGTCCATATCCATGAACGGCGAAACGTAAAAGCACTTGTCGCAGCTCTGCCGCACGACCGGGCCGGCTGCTCGGTCGACTGCGATGAGATAGCTGTGGCGCTCGCCGAAGGTGTTGCGCACTTCGTACAGCAGCGCCGCGAGCGAGCCATCCGCGCGATGGCAAAAGTAAATGCTGAGCGGATTGAACACGTAGCCGAATATACGCGGCATGCACAGAAGCTCTATGGCGCCGTCCGCGACGATACCGGCCGCACGCAGATGTCGCTCGATCTGAAGCCGCAGCGGCTCCGGCGTCTGCGCGCCATGATCGGTTTCATAGAAGCTGATTGCATTGAACCGGCCGCGTGAGAACAGCATCAAGCGACGCTCGATTGCGGCGGTCTCGTCGAGGTCGAGCAGCATCCAAAATGCCGCATGGCGGAGATAATGCCGCCGCGGGCGCAATCGCCGATGGGTGACCGAACCGAGATAGATGGCGGAATTTGTGGTCATGCCGCTTCCTCGCGTCGGTCGGTTACCGACGGCCTCTGCTCGACGAAGATGCGGCCCGATTCATTTGCGACAGTCCAGGGACGGCGAACGCCGCCTACAGCCTCGGCGACGGCCAGCCCCGATTGCAGTCCGTCCTCATGGAAGCCCGCGCCGAAATAGGAGCCGCAATACCAAGTGTTGCGCGTGCCTTGCAGCGACCATAGCTGCCTTTGCGCGCGGACGGCAGGGGCGTCGAACAGCGGGTGATTGTAGGTCTCGGTGGCAATGACCGTGCGGGGATCGGGAGCGCATT
>Ga0181525_10000546_pt1 | contig 32604 bp, 27 predicted proteins | sample PEATcosm2014_Bin_48_FD_121100 | JGI IMG/M metagenome (GOLD analysis project Ga0181525, IMG submission 121100) | Peatland microbial communities from MTU Mesocosm Facility, Houghton, MI, USA - PEATcosm2014_Bin06_10_metaG | ecosystem: Environmental > Terrestrial > Soil > Wetlands > Peat | place... | reverse complement strand
TCGAAGGCCGAGGAGTTCACCACGCTGGTACACGAGACGGCGCACGAGCTTCTCCATAAGGCCGAGCGCCGCACCATCACCACCGCCACCGTGCGCGAAACCGAAGCCGAGGCCGTGGCCTTCGTCGTGGGTCAGGCCGTGGGTCTGGAGATGGGCACGGCATCAAGCGACTACATCCAGCTTTACAAGGGCAACGCGGCGTTGCTGGCGGAAAGCCTTCAGGTCATCCAGCGCACCTCCGCTGTCATTCTCGGCGCTCTCCAGATGGACGACGAGCAATTTACAGCAGCCAACTAGCACACTTTCTGAGCGGGCGCGCTTGAGGGTGTGCCCGCTTGCGCATTCACGTTCCACAACCTCACAAGGAGAATTTCCATGACTACCGCTGTTCAGACTCCAGTCCAATCCGAATACCGCAGCCTGCCGCTCGAAAGCCTCACCGAATCGCCTCTCAACCCGCGCCGCACCTTCGATGACGCGGCATTGCAGGAACTCGCCGAAAGCATCCGCACCCAGGGCGTGCTTTCGCCTCTGCTGGTGCGGCCCAAAGGGCCACAGACCTATGAGATTGTCGCTGGGGCGCGGCGCTATCGGGCGGCGCAACTGGCGGCCATTGGCTATGTGCCCGTACGTATCGCCGACCTCAGCGACGCTCAGGCACTCGAAATGTCGATTGTAGAGAACCTTCAGCGGCGGGACGTACATCCGCTGGAGGAGGCGCAGGGCTTCGCCGCTCTGCTGCGTTTGGAGGAGCCGGTCTATTCCATTGAGCAAATTGCGGCCAAATGTGGCAAGCAGCCGGGGTACGTGGCTTCGAGGATTCGCCTGACCGAATTGGTTCCCGCAGCCGTGGAAGCATTCGCGAAAGACGAGATCGGCGTGGGCCATGCGCTCCTGCTGGCGAAACTTCAGACCGAGCAGCAGGAGGAGGCCCTCGCCGCCTGCTGGCAGGAGAGTTACGGGAACGGCAGCAAATCGAAACGGATTCTGCTGCCCGTTCGCCATCTCCGGGAATGGATCGAGCACAACATTCTGCTGGAACTTGCTGCCGCGCCGTTTTCCAAAGACGACGCGCAGCTTGTGCCCGAGGCCGGTTCCTGCCTTGACTGCGCCAAGCGCACCGGGCACAACACGCTCCTGTTTGAGGGCGTCGGGTCGAAGCATGACAGTTGCTCCGATCCGAAATGCTACGCCGTCAAGTTGGAGGTGCACATCAGGCAGACCGTGGCCGCGAAACCCAAGTTGGTGCAAATCAGCACCGCTTATGGCCAGCCGAAGGATGGCAGCGCCGCCATTCCCCGCAACCGGTATGTCGAAGTTCGGCAGGACGAGCCGCAGAAGAAGGAGCAGCGCGACTGGCCGGAATACAAGACGTGCAAGTTTACCGCCGAGGCCATCGTCACCGAAGGCAGTGAGAAAGGCGAACTGCGCCGGGTGTGCGCCAATCCCGAATGCCCGGTCCATCATCCGAAGAAGAAGCAACAACGGACAGAGGCCGATGCCAGCTTCAGGGCCGAACAGGAGAAGCGCCGCCGCGAGGAGGCGCTGGCCCAGACGACAGGGCTTCGCGTCCTGAAAGCCATCGGGGAGGCCGTTCCCGTTCGGCTGATGAAACGTGATCTGCTGTTTGCCGTCACCCGGCTGACAGCACTCCTCGACGAGCGGCGGGTTGCGGTACTCATCCGGCAGCACGGCATCGGCAAGCCGAAGGACGGCGAGGCGCCGGCGAAACTGCTGGCAGCGTTCCTGCCGAAGGCGGAGGAAAGCCAACTCGGACGCGTTTTGGTCGAGACGGTCATTCTGCTGTCCATGCGCCCCGAGGCCGATTCTGCGAAAGTACTCCGCGATGCCGCTCAGGCCTACAAAGTCGACATCGAAGCCATCACCGCGAATGTCAAACAGGAGTTCGCCGCGAGGGAGAAGGCGATGAGCTCAAAGAAGCCCGTGTCCAAACCGGCGGCGAAGCCGACGAAGATACATGCTGCCTAACCATCAACTCGATCATGGGGGTTCGCGGAGCCTGAAACACACAGGCTCCGCATTTTTGTGTTCGCCTGCCCGTCTTCCCACCCTCTTGCGATGCTCCTGTCAGTCTGGCAGGAGCGGCATCCTTCGCCCACCCGACGGGCATCGCCGTCAATATCATCCCCTTCCTCGGTCAGCGAATTGCGATATGACGCTAATCCAACACCCGAACGGTTCTTGACGGCTTGAGGGCTTGAGTTACCAGGAGCCTTCCTCCGTACTCTCGTAAAGAGCAAGACGACCCTCGAATCTGGCGCTAGGGCCGCGTAAGATATGAACGCAATAATGCAAAAATTACGTTCAGCGCCCGAGCAGGGGCAACTCGCGGTGGTCCGCCAACGGCGCTACGTCGTCACAGACGTTCGCCGAAGTTTGTTTCCTCCAAAGATCGCGAGTGATAATCCGTCATTTCTCGTCAGCCTTGCTTCCATTGAGGATGATGCACTCGGCGAGGAAGTGCAGGTCGTATGGGAACTGGAGCCCGGAGCAGAAGCCTTCGAGAAGTTGGAACTGCCGAATCCCCGCGGTTTTGATGATCCTGCTCATTTGCAGGCTTTTCTCGATGCAGTGAGATGGGGCGCAGCCTCGATCGCGGACACACGCCAACTCCAGTCTCCATTTCGCAGTGGTATCGAAATTGAGAGTTATCAGCTTGACCCAGTCGTCCGCGCGATCCAGATGCCGAGAGTGAACCTGCTGATAGCGGACGATGTTGGGCTCGGAAAGACGATTGAGTCTGGGATGGTCATTCTGGAACTCTTGCTACGCCACCGCGCTAATCGAGTACTGATCGTGTGCCCATCCTCGCTCCAAATTAAGTGGCGCGATGAGATGCTTGAGAAGTTCGGGTTGGATTTTGCCGTAGTCGACACTGCGTTGATTAAACAGCTTCGTCGCGAGCGTGGGCTTTATGCCAACCCGTGGACTCATTTCCCGCGGCTTGTCACCTCTATGGACTATGTCAAACGCGAATATCCACTGCGAATGTTCCGGGAAGCGGTGGCACACGATAACCCCAGACCAGGGCTTCGCGACTTCGACGTCCTCATCGTAGACGAAGCCCACAATGCAGCGCCCAGCGGTAGTGGTCATTTCGCCCTCGACTCGCAGCGTACACAAGCCTTACGCGAGATTGGCAAGCACTTCGAGCACAAGCTATTCCTGACGGCTACGCCGCACAACGGATACAAGGAGAGTTTCTCGGCATTGCTCGAGTTGCTGGATGACCAGCGTTTTGCCAGAAGTGTTGAGCCTGATCCAGCTCAACTCCGAACGGTGATGGTGAGGCGCCTGAAGAGCGAGATCAAGAATTGGGATGGCTCTGACAAGTTTCCGCGACGGATACTAAAGTACATCCCTGTTGACTATACGGTTGAAGAGCGGAGCATCCATGAGCTGCTAACTGAATACGTCCATTTACGCGCTGGCGGCTATCGTGATAACCAGGAGCGGTTTGCGACCGAATTCGTTCTGAAGCTACTGAAAAAGCGACTATTCTCCTCTCCGCAGGCATTTCTCAATACACTTAATCGTCACCGCGCTTCATTGCGAAAATCTGCGCGCTACGAAGTGCTGACCCACTCTACCGGAGTCCTCGCTCGCATCTTTGAACAGGCAGAAGATGACTACGCCGACGATGCCGAGCAGCAGGAGGCGGAATTTGAAGCTCTGGAAGCAGCGGCACGGGCCTTTCGTCCATCTGGCGCACAGGAAGCCGAGATCTTGAACGATCTCGCCGTCTGGGCTGAGCGAGCAGCGGCTCAACTCGACAGCAAAGCAAACCAGCTCTTCAAGTGGCTCGAATCCGTGGTCCGTCCTGATGGCCATTGGAACCAGGAGCGCGTCATCATCTTCACTGAGTACCGCGACACGCAGAAATGGCTCCATGACCATCTTGCTACGCGAGGTTTTAAGGAAGGTGGCCGACTAGAACTGCTTTACGGCGCCCAGGATCCGGACGAGCGAGAGAAGGTGAAGGCCGCCTTTCAATACGATCCCGAAGACTCATCTGTCCGCATTTTGCTCGCCACAGACGCTGCCAGCGAAGGCATCGATCTTCAACGGTTTTGCCACCGCCTGATTCATTACGAGATTCCCTGGAATCCCAACCGTTTGGAACAGCGCAACGGACGTATTGATCGTCACGGTCAACATGCTCGCGAGGTGAACGTCTATCATTTCGTCGCCGCCAGTTTCCGCGAAGAGGCCCAAGACGCAGAAGGTTCAGGCACGTCGCTTGCTGCGGATCTGGAGTTCCTGTATCGCGCGGCCAAGAAGGTTCAGCAGATTCGAGAGGATCTGGGCAGGGTTGGGCCGGTAATCGCCGAGCAGGTTGAGGAGGCCATGCTGGGCAAGCGTCGCCGTCTCGATACAGCCCAGGCGGAGCGCGACAATGAACCCGTCAAGCGTTTGCTGCGCTTCGAGCAGAATATCCGTGAGATTTCTCGGCGCCACGCCGACCAGCTTGAGGAAACTCGCCGGGATCTCCACCTCACCCCAACCAATATTGAGGCCGTGGTGCACATCGCACTCGATCTCGCGCGCCAGCCTGCGCTCATTCCCGCTACTCTGGACGGCGTTGGTCAGGTCTTCGACGTGCCTCGGTTCGCCGACCCTTCGTGGCAGCCGTGTCTAGCCGGCCTGATTCACCCGCACACGGGCAAGCAGCGGCCGATTACTTTCGATCCAGAAGTTGCGACTGGTCGGGATGACGTTGTGTTGGCTCACCTGAATCATCGATTGGTGCAGCGTTGCCTCCGTCTATTGCGAGCGGAGGTTTGGGCGCCGGCTGATCGCCAAAAGATCAACCGGGTGACGGCACGCATTGTTCCCCGCACAATTTTGCGCGCTCCCGCGGTTCTCGCCCATGCGCGTCTCACCGTGGTTTCGAATGATAGCCACCGCCTTCATGAGGAACTGATCACCGCTGGCGGCATCATCCAGGAGGGGCGGCTCGAACGGTGGAACGTCACTCAAACCGCCGAAGTGCTGAATGCCGCAACCAATCTCGAACCGCCGGAGTCAATTCGTCGTCGGCTGGCAGAGCTTTGGCCACAGCTCAGCCGTTCCTTGCTTAGCGCGCTGGACGCCCGCGGTCGAGACAGGACCGATTCCATTCGCAAACAACTCACCGATCGGTCTGCAGACGAGACAGGGAAGATCACCACCACTTTGCACGAGCTCGAAACGGCGATTCGCAAGGAAATTCAGCGCGCACCTGATCCCCAGCTCTCCCTTTTCAGCGAAGCCGAGCGTGATCAGGAACAGCGGAATCGGGAATTCCTTGCTGCCCGCTTGGCTGAACTGCCAGCCGAACTTGATCGTGAAGTTGAAGCAATTCACAGACGCTACACTGACCCGCAGCCGCGCCTGTTTCCGGTAGCAGTGACGTTCCTAGTTCCGGAGGGACTCTCATAATGTCTGCAGCGTCTGAATATGCTGAGCTGCTGAAACTGATTGAGGTCTCAGGCCCGTTTATCAGCTTTCCGGTATTTAAGGAAGTCTTTCCGCAGGGCCTTTTAAAAGACTCGTCCGACCTTACGCGGGAGCTTCGCGAGCTATATGAGGAATGGCGCGAAGCCCGAAAGCAATCGCCCGGGGTGGTCGGTCCGGCAGAGCGAGAATGGATTCGCGCAGTATTCACGGTCCTGCTAGAGTGGCCGGCTGATTACATCGCCGAACATAATGCTATTCCTCAGAACCTTTCCTACTTCGTTGCTCAGCACCATGAAACCCTTCGCCCGGACTTGGTTCTCTTTGAGGGTGGCAGTCCGCGGCTACTGATTACGGTCGTCCCGCCGTCTCAACAGCCGGATAGACGGCCGGCTTCCACGACTTGGAACGCTTCCTGCGCTGCCCGCATGGCTGAACTGTTACATGCCACACGGATACCCCTAGGATTGGTCACCAACGGCGAGCGTTTTACTTTGGTTTACGCCGAGCCCGGCCAGCCTACTGGATTTGCCGATTTTCGCGCTGAGCTCTGGTTTGAAGAGCGCCTGACTCTTCGCGCCTTCCGTGATTTTCTGTCCGCCAGCGCCCTTTTCAACCGTCCGCCCGAACAGACGCTCGGTGCACTCTACCGTCGCAGCCTCGAAAACCAGCAGGAAGTCTCAACCACCCTGGGCCGCCAGGTGCGTCGCGCTGTCGAAATGTTCGTAGCGGCACTTGATCGCGCGGATCGTGAAAACAATGGAAACCTCCTCCGCGGTGTGCCCGAGGAACTCGTATACGAGGCAGCTCTCACCCTCATGATGCGCCTGGTTTTTCTCTTCTTTGCCGAAGAGCGGGACTTACTCCCTGTTTCTAACCTGATTTATCACGACAATTACGCTGTTTCGACCCTTCACGACCAACTTCGCGAGGCCGCTGATCGGCTCGGCGAGGAAGTCCTGGAGCGCCGCTATGACGCTTTTCCGCGCCTGCTGGCTACCTTCCGTGCAGTTCACGGCGGAATCAATCATGATCTTGCTGCATTGCCGGCTTACGGGGGCGAGCTCTTCGACCCCGATCGGTTCCCGTTCCTTGAGGGCCGGAAGCTGGATACTCACTGGCAGACAACTGGCGCTGAGCCGTTTCCAATTCACAACCGCACCGTTCTCCACCTGCTTCAGGCTCTTCAATTCCTCGAAATGAAGGTTCCCGGGGGCGGCCGGGAGAACCGTCGTCTGAGCTTTCGAGCGCTCGACATCGAACAGATTGGTCACGTTTATGAGGGCCTGCTGGACCATACGGTTCGCCGCGCCGCCGAAATCGTTCTCGGGCTCGATGGCAAAGAGCAACCGGAGAACCATCCGGGAGAGGGATCGTAAGCTCTCGTTTGGCCATGAGACAGTTTAGCGCCTGAATTTTTCTCCGGAATATTCGGGCCGCGCCCCGGGAACGGTATTCCCTTTCATCGGCAGTATCGCCACAGAAAACCCGGGGACAGACTGGATGTTCCCAGAACCATTGGTCAGTAATGAAAAGTTGGCTCCATTTACTTTACGGCTTGGCGATTCAAATCCCACTTGGCTAGAGGAGTCCTTCTCAACTGACGAGAACAGGGCAAAGCGCTCATCGAACCGGGTTAGGCGGTGATCCGTGGATTAGTGCCGATAAACGGACGCTGCTTCAGGAATCCGCGGCCGAACCCTGCTCCCAGAAAATTGAGCGCATCCGACTTAAGGGGAGTGAAATTGTTTCGATCATCACGTGCGAGACTCATGTCATCCGTCATCCCCGGTTCCCAAGCGCGAGGACCTAGGGTACCCTCAACTGAATAATCGAATAATCTACCTCCCGAGATCGTGGCCACCTGCCATTGCTGACCCCGCGTTTCTGAGCAAGGTTACGGCGCAAAGAGCTTACGCGCCAACTCGGCCAGAGCTGGTGAGTCGAGACCTTTTTCCGGGCCGTCTTCGGTGACGATGAGCCGTCCTTCCGGGTTCTTGTCGGAGTAAGATGTGTAGCCATTGGCGGCATAGAGCCTCAGCTTCCGCGCCCAGCGCTTGCGGTATGAGTCGTCATCCATGAGGCCGCAATGCTCCCAGTACCAGCTCTTCCCGTTTGCTTCGATGAGAAAGTCCGCCCAGCGTCCGCGACCGTCATCGAATGGAAGCTGCGGTTCGATCCGGTACTTCAGGAAGCCCCGCTTTTCCAGGTCGTAGAGGATGTTCGCGATAACCATTTCGTTCTTAGAACTGACCATTTCTCCGCGAAAGGTCCGGTGAATCAGGCGCTCTTCGAGAAATCCCCTTTGAGATCCCTTGAGGCCGAGCGGCACATCAGCGACGAGCCGCGGCGCCTGGAGGTTTGGCACGTGGAGGAGGTTCGTATAGCGTCCGGCTATATCGGAAAACACGTACTGTCGCAGCGACAGGAATTTCTCGAACGGCCCCTGATGAAGTATCCAGATGCGTCGCTTCTGGCGCGTCAGAGCCGTGTACAACATCTCGCGCGATACGAGCCGGCTATAAGAAGGAAGGATTAGCATGACAACGTCGAATTCGCTGCCCTGCGCCTTATGCACGGTGATGGCGTAGGCCAGTTCCAGATAGGGTTTGCCGTCATCGGAGAACGCCGACCGCGTGAACGAAAAATTCCGGTCCCCGCGGCCCGCAAATTCGATATGCGTGAATGAGGGACTGGCTTTACCCCAAAGCTTCTGGCCGATGACCATGCCGATTTCGCCATTCGCGAGGAATTCCTCCTCCCCTGTTTCTTTGGTGTCGTAGTTGTATGGCACCCGTTTGTGATTGCGGACACAAATGACCTTGTCGCCATAAACAATCTGCTCGGCGCCCCGTGGCTTGATGAATCTCATCCAGTCGCGGTAGTGGGGAACCTTGTTCGATTCAATCGCAGTCCGCAGCCGGTCGGCGCGCAAGCGGTCCTTGATGCGCCGGTTCAGATAAATCGAGCCGCCGGGGCCATTACGGTTGACGTTCAGGATCTGCCAGTTGGCGCTTGCTTCGGAGCACTCACGCTCGAAATTGAGATAGCCCTTATCATTGCGCGTAGCCCCGAGCGAAATCTCCAGCTCGGCGACAAGGTTCTCTTTGTTGCACCCGAACTCCTCGGCAAGCGCCGCTTCTATGGCATCGGGAAGCTCAGCTACTTTTTCCCATCGGCGATAGCGAATGGTCTCGTCATCCTTTCCCGCGATCGCACTGACAACGATCTCGTCTTCTCCGGGCGGCAGTTCGCGCCCGGAAAAGACAGCACCGAGTTGAACATCGGAGCGCGCCAGGACAGGCGTAGCTTTCTTGCCCATGCCTTGCGCGATCTCATCCTGCCGTCGTGCGGTTCTCAGCTCGGCAACGCCGTTGCCCGCGTGCGCACCTTTCAGGTGCTCGATAATGTCTACGAACGGGCAGCCCGCGCCGATCGGCGGAAGCTGGTAAGGGTCACCCACCAGAATCAGTCGGCAGTTCGCCGGGATCGCATCGACAATTGCCGCGAGCATGTCCTCGGTGAGCATCGACGACTCGTCCACAATACAGCTTGTCACCTCGGCCTTCGGCGCCCCCGGATTCGTGTAATAACGCCCGGTGTCGGCATCGAAGCGCGTGCCAAGGAGGAATTGGGCGACGGTCTGCACATTTCCCTGCTGCCCGGTCTGCTGCGCAAGACGAACGCGCGCTTTGCCGGTTGGCGCCAAGAGAAGCACGCGCGCGCCGAGAATGTCGCTGCGCGAGAGCAAGAGCTGTATGACCGTGGTTTTGCCGGTTCCCGCCGGCCCGATCAGCACGCTGATGCGATTGGTGGCGAGCGATTTGAGCGCTGCCGCCTTTTCCGCGCGCGCGCGGTCTTCATCCGCATCGTCTTTCGCCAGCGGAGCGAAGTTCTTGTCGACGAGCGCGCGCCAGTTAACCGGCACGGGCTTCGGCACGTTTTTTAAACGGTCTGTTACCCCCTTCCTCAGCATGCCGCCGATAGCCACGTAGCGGTCCAGCTGAACGGTGATCCCGTCGCTTCTACCGGTGACCGTCACTACCGGTGCAAAGTCATCCCGGCAAATGTCGACGGTATCTTTGTCGAGCGGGATTTCGTGGACTACCGATAAATCAGGCGCCGCTTCGTTGACCTTGTCGATGGGCAAGAATGTGTGGCCGTCCTGTGCGCTGTTTTCAAGGATCTCCACACAGGCCGCGCGCAGCCGGAACTCGTTGTCATACTCGCCCAGCTTCTCGTTGCATTTGGCGGGCAAAGGATGCGCGGCTGCAACTTCCTTGCCCGGACACAGTCCCCGGTCGATCATGCCAAACGACATGGGATCGAATGCGGTGCGGTCAATCTCGAACAGCACATAGGGATTGCTGAGAACCTTGCTTGAGTCGATCTCTAGTGCGCGGGCGGCCTGGTCTGCGGTCAATTCGAGACGCGCGAGTAGCTTGAGGCAGTCCATTCTCTCGCCATCGGCCGTGATCCGCCCCCAACGCTTGCGAAACATGGCGGTGATGGAAGGAGCGGCTGCGGGAGGCTTTCGCTCCCCGTTAAAGATCTTCTCAATTGCGGGCCAAGGGTCCGCGTTGATCTCAAGCTCGTCGGCGAGCGCCATGGCGAACAGAGTGCCGTTAAAGCCGGAATACTCGGATACCGAGGGCGGACGTTAGGGAATCGGGCTGTTGAAATCATTCGTCTTTTGTTCGCCTATACTGATCCCATGTTCCACGCCCCGACATCGGGCTGTTTTCCGTTCGTCATCGCCTGCAAGGAGTGTCGCCAGAACATACCAGCGCCGGTCGAAACGATACCGGACTCATGGATCCTCGCCGAATGCCCACTCTGCGGCCAGCGACGAAGGTACCTGTCCACCGACATATTTCAGGGACGGCTGTCGCATGAACTTTGTCGCGAGACTTCACAGGATCGGGTGTGAGAAATGGGAGAGATGAGGCGGGCGATTGCCCGCGAAGAGCAGGAGCGCAAGAATCAAGATCGATTCGCCAGTACCGTCATTATCGCGGCGGCGATCATTGCGGCCGTCCGGCTAGCGAGGGACGACATCAGTTCGCCGTCGCCGCGAATTCACGCGACAGTTGCGGACAGTGTGAACCTGGCTCGCATGATCTTAACGCGCGTGACCGGGAGATGAGCACTTGGCACCCGCAATACGAGTTGAGCGACCACTCGACAGTCGCCCCGAAGCAAGCTATTCCGTGCGCAGAACTGTTTTTCGGTCTGGGAAGTGGTGGGCGAAATTCAAGACGTCCACGAAGGAGCCCTGGATGTGCCCACCTCGCCTGCCGAGTACTTTCCTCTCCGGCAAATCGGCGAGCACGGGTTCTCTCTTGTCGTCCGCACACACCAGGATCCAGGTGCGATCCTCTCCTCGGTAGCAGATGCCTTGCATCGGATCGACGGCGGCATTGCCGTCAGCAATGAGACGACCATGGACGCGGCGATCAACGGCACGCAGGCCGCGCTCCTCCATCGCTTCTCGGCCTACCTCATCGCAGGCTTTGCCGGGGCAGCTCTCATCCTGAGCGTGGTCGGGCTCTACGGCGTCATCACTTACGCGGTGCGCCAGCGTCGCCGCGAAATCGGCGTGCGCATCGCGCCGGGAGCCTCGGCGCCATGGGCGCATCGCACTTCCTGCGCAGCCTGCTCTTCGGCGTCCATGCCTGGGATCCCGTAACCCTCAGTGGCGTCTGCGTGATGTTGGGGGTGGTATCGTTCGCCGCAGTCTTTCTGCCCGCCCGGCGAGCTGCATCGGTCGATCCCGCCGAAGCTCAGCGCAACGCCATATATGCTTTCGTTCTGGGCCAGGCGGGGTGGCTGATTGCAATTGGCCTAGCTGTCGGACTCCAAGGTCTTGCCGATGGGGTCCTCGTTAGGGAAGTATTTTTGGGCCAGAGAGATATTGATGATGGCAACGCCTGGCCTGGACGGGTTATCCGCCTCGGTGAAGAGTCTTCCGCGGATCAGTGCGGCGCCGATGGTGGGAAGGTATCCGGGACTGATATGGCGTTCGTCGACTTCATTCTCTCCGGTCAGTTCGGGCTTCCCCACGACCTTGATCGAGTCGGTGCTGCAATCGCACTGAACGGGAAGAAGGCTGGTGAATCCCACTCCCTCGACGCCAGGCAGCAGGCCCACGCGCTCCGCGATTTCCTGGTAGAACTCGCCGGAACTATGCGTTGCGGGAATGGAAACATGCACGGTGGCAAGATGGGCCGGGTCGAAGCCCAAAGGTACGTGCAACAGGCTGTACAGGCTCCTGGCGAGTAATCCAGCACTGGCCAGAAGAACCACGGCGACCATCAGCTCAAGGACAACAAGGTTCGATCCGATACGGCGCCAGAATCGCGATGCAGAACCGCGGCCGCCGTCGGCAAGGGCATCGTGTCCGTCTTCGAGGAAGAGCCGAAAGATGGGAGTGGCCGCGGTGAGTAGGGCGGCCAGCGCACAGATTGCGGCGGCAAAGGCACAGTCGTGCAGGTTCAGCTGGACGCCCCCGAGGAAGGGCATGTTCGCCGCCATATCCCTGGGAACCAGGCCGCCGAGAAGGCGAATGAGCCCAGCCGCAGCTGCGAGACCGGCGCCGCATCCGAGCACCGCGAGCAGAAATCCCTCGGTGACAAACTGTTGTACCAGGCGCGGGCGCGTGGCCCCCAGGGCGCCCCTACCGCGATCTCACGTCGCCGGCTCTCGGAGCGGGCAAGCACCAGGCTGCCCACGTTCACACACGCGATGAAGAGCAGCAAGACGGCCCCGCCCAACAGAACCAGAAGTACCGGGCGAATATCGCCCACCATCACAGCAGAGAGGGGAACGACAGAGACGCCCAATTGAAAACGGACAGCGTGCTGCGGCTGCAGAAGCTTCGCAATGGAGCTCATTTCCGCGCGCGCAGCGGTAAGGTTGACCCTGTCGCGGAGCCGCCCGACTCCGAGGAAGTTATAAAAGTCGCGTGAGTGTTCATGCGGACTCAGCGAGTTGATAGGCAGCCAGAATTCTGCATTGCCGGCCGGTCCAAAGGAAAACGTGCGAGGCAGAACGCCGATAATCGTGTACGCTGTGCCATCCAGATCAATCGTGCGTCCCACCGCGTCCTGTTGCCCGCCGAATCGGTTCATCCAGGTCCGATAGTTCAACAGGACGACATTGGGACCTCCGAGCCGGTCTTCACCTGGAAGAAAATCGCGGCCGATGGCCGGATGAACGCCCAGGGTCCTGAAGAAGCCGCCGCTCACGCGCATGGCCAGAATCGATTCCGCGCCGGAGGGCTCTCGCAGCAGATAGCCCCCGTAGGTGTACACCTCCAGTGAACTGAACGATCGGTTCATCTTTTGCCAGTCCACGAAATCCGGATACGAGAGCGGCCAGCGGGGGGAACTGGGGCTGCTTTCGTTCACGGCCATCAGGCGGCTTGGATTTGCGTAGGGCAGCGGTTCGAGGAGCGCGGCGTCGACGAACGCGAAAATGGCCACGGCCGAGCCGATACCCAGAGCGAGCACCAGAATCGCGATGGCGGCGAAGCCGGGATTCTTTGCAAACTGTCGCAGAGCGAACTTCAGATCGCGCACCAGGTTGTCGAGCCAGAGTATACGGCCTTGAAGATGAAATCGCTCCTCAGCAGCCGCGACGTTCCCGAAGGCCACTCTGGCCCTGCGACGGGCTTCGTCCCTGCTCAGGCCTTCGGCCTCCAGTTCATCGGCCTCAAGCCTGAGATGCGCCTGGACCTCGTCGGCAAAATCCTTCTCACTTCTTTTGTGCCTGAACACGAGCTAAACCTCCTCGCCCTCGGGTAAGCGCGCGCCCCCCAGAATCAGATCCATGGCTCGGGTGAGTCTCTGCCACTCGGTTGTTTTTTCCGCGAGATGTTCGCGGCCTTTCGCGGTGAGCGAATAGAAGCGGGCCTTCCGATTGTTTTCGCTGAGGCCCCACTTCGCGCTGATGAGTTTCTTGTCTTCGAGGCGCTGCAGCGCAAGATACAGCGAGCCATGATCGACAAAGAACACCTCTTCGGACTGCCGCTGGATGGCGCGAGCAATTCCCTGGCCGTGGTGCCGTCCGAAAATGAGAGTCTTCAGGATGAGCAGGTCGAGAGTGCCCTGCAGGAGGGCGATGCGGTCATCGGGTGTTGGTCGGGTCGTCATCCGACACAAGGATTGCACTCGTCGGGTCGGATGTCAACCCATGTGCTCGACGCTGTCCTGGATCAACTGTCGCCAGAACCGCAGAGTGCTCATTGCCAATGATTTGCGCGGGTTCGATCGAATAGGTCGCAAACGGGCTTCAGTCGGCAACCGCCTCGAACTCCAAGGGATCGCGTTGAACGCATGATCGCCTATTCGCTCATCGAATTTACATTGGGATGCCCGGCGATGGCCCCGCTATTCCGGAACTGAGCAAGCCTCGAAGAAGGTCCCTTAGGACTTCCGTTTTGGCGGAAATAGCCTGCCGCGGAAAACCTGTGCGACTATATCACGCACTGTGGTGGAAGGCGCCTTGCCTCACGCCGCCTTTGCAGCCTTCTTCTGGGCCGCCCAACGCTTGCGCTGAGCCGCTGCGATCCGGGCACGAGCTTCGGCGCTCAACGTCCGCTTCTTCCCAGGTTTCCCGCCCCGCCGCACGTGACCATCCCGACCAGCCAGCAGTGCGCGAGCTTCCTGAAGACGAGCGATCTCGGAGTCGATTGAAGACAACAATTCCGTTGTGTCCATGCAATCAGTCTAATCGGGAAGGCACGGTTGCAACGGGTGGGGGAACATTCCGAGACACCGTCTAAGGCAATAAGGGACGTTGGCGCGTAGTCGTCGCCGATTCAGTTTTCGAACCCCGTCGCACAGTGCTGCACCTGATTCCTGGTAGCCATTTTGTAGCCACTCTGTACCGGGTTTAGTGCGAATTGGTGCGTCGGAATGCAAGGTCAATGTGCAGTCTATCTAATTGAAAATAAATACTAGTCTTCGACTTTGGGGGTTAAATCGGATTAACGTTGTACGCCAAGCGAAGACCTCCGGCGAGGTCAGCGGTTGTCCCTTTAGACAACTACACGGCAAACCTGCCAATCCTGGATTCTCTCCGCCCGACGACGATTTTCGCCCTTCGGCATGACGGCGAACCCCTTAGGCCGGCGCACGGCTACCCGCTGCGCCTCGTGGTGCCAAACCTCTACGCGCGGAAGAGCGTGAAGTGGGTGCGCGGGATGGAGTTGTTGGATCGCGAATTGCTGGGCTTATGGGAGTTTAACGGTTATCACATTTACGGCGACCCGTTCAAAGAGCAACGATATTCGCGGTGAACGTCGGGACGCTGGAGATATGAGTCGGTCTCAAGTACGGCAGCTCGAACCAATCGTTGGACTATTCCACCTGCAGATGTGACTTCATCAGAACGACAACACGCGTCAGCCCGCGCTGTCTCGACTTCCCACCCGATTTTACGGAGGGCAGAGGTTTACAGGGCAGAGGTCGCGGGTGCGGTAAGGGTGCAATAAGCGTTCCCAACCGTTCCTCAGGGCGCTGAAAGGAGCCATCCGTTCCCCCTGATTCCAATTAGTTACGAGTTCCCTTTTTGCTGTCACGGCAGAGGTCGCGGGTTCGAGCCCCGTCGTCCCCGCCAGATTCAAAAGAGCCGAAACATTCCAGGGTTTACGAGAATCTACTTGAAGCGGCCGCCGATACCCACCTGTTTCCGGCGGAGATGCCGGCTCAATCCGGCCGGCGAGACCGGAGTTCTTCTCGAAGAGCAAGAAGCCTGTTCATGCATGTGGGGCAGGTTGCCGCATGATCGACCCGTAGGTCGGAAAGAGCGATCTTCGGAGATATGCAAGCCAGATCGCGCAGAAACGCGTCGTCGGGGCATGGCCCTGAAGGAGTCGTTTCCCCTGCGAGTACACGTCGCTGATGGTGCTGCGCAATCCATTTCTCAAAGCGGTCCTCGGAGTCTGAGGACCGGCGCCAACTTAATCGCATTTCGCGGAATCTCCGGGCTGGGCCAGTTCTCGCACCAACGACCCCAACTCACGGAAGTATGCCTTGCGGACCTCAGAATAGTCCATCTCCAGTTCCCGCCCAATCTCTCTCCAGGAATATCCGAGCCAGCGCCGATTGACGATCCCTTGCGCGAACGGCGACAGTCTGGCGAAGATCTCGCTCGCGTAGATCTGCCGCTCGATGTCCGGCTGACAGGCGCACATCGCTTCGAAATCTATGGCCAAACCATTCGGGTATTCGCGCCTTTGCCTGTTCACCTGGTATTTGGCATGACGGCGAATTTCGCTCTTAACCCGAGCCCTCACCTTGACCGAAGTCGCATTCGGATGACGGGCGACGTATTCGGTCGAGTTTTGAATCGCATGGTCCATCAAATCGTAGGCGGCGGCGTGGTCATTCAAGAATGTCCAGGCGCACAGCAGAGCGTACGGCCATGCTGCGTTAGCAGCGGCCTCCAATATCTGATCAGAAGCAGGGTGTCCGGTCGTGCAGGCCCAACTCCATGTCAGCTCTTGCCAAGTGCGACCCTTTGGCGGCATTCGCGAGCATCTGCCCGGAGGGGGAGGATCCACCAGGTACCCGAAGTATAGCCAGCTTTCGGCGAAAAAAAGATGTAATTCAGCCCCCACAAACTGCTTTCTCAAATGCCTGTAGTAATTGCAGGACACCGAGCCAGGTTAGATGGAAGTTAGGGCGCGGGAAAAACCAACAGAACAGGGTGTGTTCGCAGTGCAGCGCACAACGACACTACGCTCAAGGCGAGATTCCGCTCGGGGAGACCACCGGGGCGTTCCCAAAACCGGTGTCGGGCGCATCCGACTGCCTGTCAGGCCAGCCGCGCCACCGACCGCAGCAGAGATCAATTATGGGCCAATACTCCGTGCCGATGAGCCGGCCATTCGATCAGCTGTCAGCCTTATTCAAGGGAAGTGGAGAATCGCAATTCTTCACCAACTCCAGGATGGCACCGTCCGGCCGGGTGAACTGAAGAGGCGCCTGTCGCCGATTTCCAAGAAAGTGCTGAACCAACATCTCCGCCGTATGGAAAAGGACGGGCTGATCGTTCGTTCAGACCTCAGCGGGAGTGTCCCGCACGTGGAATATTCCCTGGCGGACCCGCGGGGCTTCGCCGCGCTCAACCTGCTCAGTTTGATCGTTCAATGGGGCAGGCAAGCCTTTGATTGAATCGCGACCGTATACCCGGCTCAAGAGTGACCATGCCACCGTGTACTTCGTATCCGCCTATTTCGCGGGCTTCTTCGCGGGGGTCGGACGAGTCGCGTCTTGTTGCGCCGCCGGGTGCTGCATGAGCCCCGAAGCTCGCAGTTCCCCGAGCTTTCATAGAAAGACGGTTGCGAATTGCTTGATCCCAGCGTTGCCCGGAGAGGCGATGGCTGGTGGATGATTTTCGCGGCCCAGCCAGAAGGGCACGGCGCCACCGACCTTTTCAGCGCGAGCCTGCCGCGAGGCGAGAGCCTGTCTGCGACTGGATGGAAACCGATTCGCAATGCTGCAGGAGAATTGGTGCCTCCGGCGGAGCGAGGCCTTTGCCGTGCCCAACCCTGTGCCGTTCAACCGGACGCGGGCCTCCTGAAGACGGGCAATTTCGGAACCGCAGGGATGAGAGTCAGCGAATTAGACGTGGCGGTCACTGTCAGCCTGTGCGGGATTTCCACCAGTCCCGCAGGTTTGCCCAGTGCTCGCCGACTTTGGTGCTGGGCGAGTAGAGATAGAGGGCCCCACACGGCGACCAAACGCATACCGGGATCGTATCCGATCAGGGGTCCTAAACAGTTCGAAACTTCCCCATTGCCGATGACACGGCTACAACGCCTGATCGAAGCTGTTCTCCGGCCACTCAAGCGGCTGAGCTTTGATGCCGTCGAACGGGCGAAAGGGCCAATAAGATAGGCACATCAGCACTTTAACTGCCCTGACTAAAGTACTCTTGCAGTCCACAGCATGCCTCTGCCATGCATCGGCTTACCAGCAGTGCTGAACGGGGAATACAGTGCGACGGCGCGGGCTGTGGAGGCTTCCGACATCCGTTAACTCTTCGGCCCGTCGTCAGCGAGCGGCGGGCCTCTCTTTCAGCGGAACCCCGAACAAAGTGCCCTCTATGCACTTCCGGAGCCGTCCATGGCCAGAGACCTTTTTGCAGAGCTTGACGCTATCGCTATCACCACGCCCGTAGAAAAAGGATCGTTCGTTTACTCGTCGGGCGATCAGACCTCTGCTGTGTATGTGGTTCGCTCGGGGAAAATTGCTATCACATGGGCGGACCACGAAGCGTATCCGCCGGACATGTTCGAGCCGGGCAGCGATCAGCGGAACTTGCCCCCAGTGGGGTTCAAATCCCGTCGGGGACGCCACATAGAATCAATAGCTTGCGCTCAGTTTCGCCTTCATTTCCAGGCACAATTCAGGCACAAGAATGGCCCCTGAATCGCGAGCAAAATCTGACAACCTCAGCACCTTCAATTGCTTGAAAGAAGCCTGTTCGCGGGCACAACAATTGTTCCCGTCACTTCCCGCATATAAGGTTGACGACGCTGCTCTGCGCTTCGCGCTTCTGTGCCGTGATCGCCTGCGTATAGGTTTCCAGTGTGCCCCGGCTCGAAGCGTGACGCAGCAATTCCTGCATCACTTTCACGTCGGCGTGATTGGCGCGCAACAACGTGGAATACGTGTGGCGAAAGGTGTGCCACCCGAACCGCGACACGATGCCAGACTCTCGCGCACGAATCTGGATTACGTTGCGCATGATCGCCTGGCCCCAGTAGGGCCTGCGCCCCTTATGGACGGGACTGGCAAAGACCCAATCCTCAGGTTTGTTGTACTCAGTCGCGTTCTTCCATCTCGCAGCCCTTGACATGCGCGAGCCAACGCTCGTGTTGCTCGATGTGTGCACCGGACTGCGCATGAGCGAGTTGTTCGCTTTGAAGTGGTCAGACGTGAACTTCGAAACGAATGAATTGGACGTTCGACGACCGCGCTCCATAAGTTCTCCCTGGGAACTATGAATCGTTCGACCTGCTAAATGTCGCTGAAACCAACCATCCCGCTGGGCAGTCGATCGAACCGACGGTACTTCTTGTTTCTTGGCTTAGGCCGGAATCTCTCGGCTTTCATCCGAACCCCCTATCACGCTGTCTGTCATTTCAAAGTCGGATTCGGTTTCCACGCCCGGCTTGGTCAGAAGGAGGCTCAGAAGGGCTGCAGCAAATGCGACTGCTGCGAGGATGACGATGAACTGGGGCTTGTAGAAGCCGCCCACGCTGTCGTACTTGTGGCCGATCCAGAGAGGACCGGTGGCACCGCCAATGGCGTAGGCGGTCCAGGTCAACCCATACAGAACGGAGAAGTGGCGCCGGCCAAAGTACCTGGCCAACAGATACGGCATCACATCGGCTTCGCTGCCCAGACCGACACCCAGGATTCCAGCGCCGATGAACGCCAGTGGTCCCGACCCCGCAAACGCGAGGATCAGGGTGCCTCCCGCAGCAAGCGCGAGAACAAAGGTCTGGATGCGCTGGGGGGAAACGCGATCGATGGCGAGTCCGATCAGGAGCCTGCCGATGATCCCCGCGCCTCCGCGCACAGAGAGAGCCACAGCAGCACTGGAAGCGGCCACCCCATGCTGCGTGAGGATCGCTGCCAGGTTGGTTACGAGTCCGTTTTCGCTGAAGGCCGAAAAGATCGTGATGAAGGCGAGAATCCAGAATGAGGCCGTCCGCAGCGCGGCGGAGACGGTTTCGCCGCTTGCGGTGCGATCGGTGTGGACGAACGGCTTCTCGGGGCGGTTGCGCATCAGCATTGCGGTCAGCGGCAGCCCAAGGAGCGCAATGCCGCCCAGCATCAGCCAGGCAGCCCGCCATCCGTGATGCTGAATCGTCCATTCAGTTAAGGGCGGGATCAGGATGGATCCGACTCCGCTGCCGGTCAGCAGCAGGGCCAATGCAAAGCCGCGACGACGGGAGAACCAGGTAAGAACGGTACGCGTGTACGCGAATTGTGCGGTTCCGTTGGCGGCCAGGCCCAGCACGAAGAAGACGAGATAAAACTGCGCGATATGGGAACCGAGCCTGCTGAGTGAGGCAAGAGCAACTGCGAAAGTGAGGATCGCGGGAAGAAGGATACGACGCGGGGGAAAGCGGTCAAGAAGCAGGCCGATCAGCGGTGACACCAGCGCAACGGTAATGGCCGCCAGCGCAAAAGCTCCTCCCATCGATTCGCGCTTCCAGCCAAACGCCGCGTGCAGCGGATCGAGAAACAGGCTGAAGGTGTAGGGGATGATGGGAGCGAAGCTCACCATGACCCCGACAAACGCGGCGCCGAGAACGCCCCACCCGGCATAATTAATTGAGTCTTCGTGGGAGGGACGAACGGCGGTCGCGCTCATTCCTGACCGGGCCCGCCATCCAATTTTCGAGCCATGGTTGCCAGCAGCTTCGGGCGCACCGAGGGCCGGGTCCAGGGACACTCAGCAATGCAAATGCCGCAAGAGGCAGCCTCGGCAAAATAGGGAATGCACTTGTCGAAATCGACGTACCACCGCTCGACGCCGCGAACCATCTGCTTGTTGGGAGTGATGGCTCCGGGGGGGCAAGCCTGGGTGCAGACCTGACAGTTGGCACAGAATTCGTCTGCACCAAAACGATGCGGCGCGGTCGGAAGCAGCGGCATATCGGTCGTTACACCTGCGAGTCGAACTCCGGCGCCAAAGCGCGGGCTGATCAGCGATCCGTGTTTGCCTAGTTCACCAAGTCCGGCGGCAATCGCCGGTGGGATGAGCAGCAGCGCTCCAGCCATCGGACCGGGGTACGGATCGGCGCGATAACCCTGCGCTCGAATCCAGTTGGCGAGGTGATAGGACGACCGCGTTCCTCTCGCATACTGATCGCCGACATCGCAGACTCCGATGCCATTGGTCTCATCGGAAGGGACTTCACGGAGGCGCTCATAGTTATGAGCCAGCGCGAGCACAATGACCCTTGGGTGATCGATCGTGTAGCCAGCGAACACATACGTGGGATCCATGAGAGCGATGCCGACTTCGTCGGCCTCGTGGGCGAGGGCGAAATCACTGACCGACTTTGTCAATTCCTCGATCGACGCCTCATTGCGTTCCGCCGCTACCTCGTTCAGCTCGGGATATGTGTAGGCTGCCTGAAACGCTTCCGTTGAGCCCGGGCATTTGCGGGAATTTTTTCGGGCGACTAACTGCAGGTCGCCGAATGGATGCTGATCCGGCGGATGCCAGAAAAAAGGTGACGGCCGGCGCGGAGAGTTCTCGCCAAGACCGTTGATGGGATTGCCGGACACGCGCAGCAAGGCGACAGTTTCCGGTTGCGCAGTCCATTTGCCGCGTTGCGGCCGCCGCGGATTGGCAGGCCCGGTCATCGTTGGTCTCGCAATCCGTCAGGCCAGGGCGAAGGTAGGCCAAAACCGTTGGCGATACGGTTGAAAGCGGCAAACAGACCGACAATATGGACCGCCTCAGCGACCTGCGCCTCCGTCCAGCCTGCATGGATGGCTGCTTCCACATCGGCGCGGGTGACGGATGATGAATCGACGTTCAATGTTCCGGCGAACTTGAGGAGAGCCAGTTCCTCACTCGTAAAGAGTTGAGCATTGAAATCGCCCTCCTGCAGCGCGCAGATCATTTCGGGCGGCCCGCCCTGCATTTCAAGTAATGCGCCATGACTGTCGGCACAGTAAGAGCACGCGTTCTGTCCCGATATATAGGTGGCAATCATCTCCTTATGCCGCTGGCTCAGCAGGCTCTCACCGAACAAGAAGTTCTCCGCGAGCTCCAGCATGCTCTTCAGAAGCGACGAGTTTGTGGCAAAGCACTGCACAATGCCGGGAAGATCGCTTTGGCCAAAGCGCTCGCGGTATCGCGCGAAAAGTCCACGAACCTCTTCGCTGGCTGTGCGCTCATCGACCAGGGGCAGATTGATTGAAGACGGCGCCGCTCGTCGTCGTGGCAGGGGTTCCCGGTTTGCAGACTCGCGGGAAGCTACTGAACTCATACTTCAGAACTCATTTCGCGCTGGATGTCTCTTCATTTGAATCCGTTAATACATGAACTTCAACGCAAACTGCACCTGACGCGGAGACTCCGCTTCAAGAATATGGTTGAATGTGGGCGAACTGATATCGCAATCAGGCAGCCGGAAATTGGTACGGTTCAGGATGTCAAACAACTCTGAGCGGAACTGGATCTGCTTTGACTCCCCCACCCTGAAATTCTTCAGAGCCGCGAAGTCCCAATCGGCGTACCCCGGGCCGATATTGACGTTGCGGCCTTCCGTGCCAAACTGTCCTGCGTTGGCGACCGGATCGAGGCGCTGGTAAGCGCTGGCGTTGAGCCATGTGCTCACGCTGCGTGGTCCGTGATTGGGGTTGCCGATGAGGTTGGGCCGCTGTGCGGAGAATCCGGTGATCTCCGGGGCGCTGCCCTGCGCCGCGACGTCGTTTGAATCGAAGACAGTAAAAGGAGTGCCGCTCATCAATGTGGCAATGCCATTCAGCTGCCATCCGCCAAACGCGGACTGGTACCAATTCTGCCCATGATTCCAAAATGGAAGCGCCCATTCATAACTACCAACAAATCGATTGCGCGCATCGAACAACGAAAGCCCGCGCTCTGCTGCGAGGTTGAACGGATCCTGGGCAAGATCGTTTTCTCCTGCAACCGGAGTGGCCGCCGATCCCGTGATGTTGAGCGATGAGACATCGTCGATGTCCTTCGACCAGGTGTACGACAGCAGGAAAGACAGACCGTGGCCCAGGCGCTTGCGCAGCGACGACTCCAGCGCGTTGTAGGCCGAGTTTGCGATGCCGGCAATCTCGCCCGTCGATGAAAACTTGCAGGCGCTGGGGAAGTCGGCCAAAGTGCAGCCGGAATAAAGCCGCCGCTGATCCGCATTGCTCGAATTCGAAATCGGCTGCCCGTTGACATATCCGGGCACGAACACCGCGGGATTGGCTTCAATAAAGCGCGGAAGGTGCGTGCCCTTGGTTCCGACGTATCCAATCTCAAAGAGCCAGTCGGAACCGAAGGAGCGCTGCAGATTCAGGTCCCAATCCTGCGTGTACGGCAGCGTCAGGGTCGGCGACAAGGTCAGATTCGTGAGGTCGGGCGAAAACGTTCCCGGCATGGGAGGATTGCCATTGAACGGGTCTGCAAAATCCGGCAGGCTGATCTGCGGAGTACCCAGAAACGGCGGTGCGCTGATCGGCGCCTGCAAAGGGCCGCCTTGCCCGGTGTAATACGGCTCATAGAACATTCCGTAAGAGGAAGTAATCAGCAGATTGCCATGACTATCCGGATCCCACGCAATGCCACAACGGGGAGCAAATGCCTTCATGTCGGTCGGGATCAGTCCCGCGGGAACGCCGGGATCCCCCGGATACAGCAGCCCCGTCGGAGCATTCGGCATAACCAGAGATTGCTTTCCCGGCTCGAATAACGAAAGCCGGTTGTGTATTTCGGAGTACGGTTCGGGCAGTTCGTAACGCAGTCCGGCATTGATGGTGAATCGCGAGGTGACTTTGAACGTATCTTGCACATACGCGTTGGCGTCGCTGCCGCGAATTCCGCGCGAAAAACTGCCGATGCCCTGGAGAAAGACGACCGGCTGCCCGGTCAGGAAGCTGGCGAACGCGTCGGTGATCGGAAACGGCTCGAACACGAAGAAGCCGTTCGTGGCAATCCCCTGCAGCATGTTGATGCCCTGGTGCTGATATCCGCCACCGAACTTCACTTCATGCTTCCCGTGCACCCAGCTCAGCGACGCGCTGTAATCGAAAACGTCTTCGTAGGTGTTGCGCGGGCCTGTGATCGGATCCCCCACATCGGAATAACCGCTGATCTGGATGAACGGCGGCCCGGCGGCGATGTCGAGACTCGGCGTGTACTGGAATCCGAGGCTGGAGGGCAATTGATGGTCCTCGTGCTCGCCGAAGAGAAACTTATTGCGCAGGAAAGACAGTCGCGCCACACCAACAACGGTTGGCGAAAACGTGTGTGTGTCCTGCGCTACAAAGCTTTGTGCCCGCTGATTTTCGCCGACCGGGAAGCCCGGCACAGTGGCGCCCCCGGGCGACAGCGGATCGACCTGGGAGAGCTGATCGAACATGTAACGGAAGTTCAATGTGTCGCGCGGGCTGAGGTAATGGTCCACCTTGATGCCGAACTGATCGGTGTTATTGCTCAGAGTTTGCGTAGCGGAAAACAGATTTGCCCCGTCGTTAGGAAGCGGAAAGAAACTCAGCAGCGTTTGTGAGACCGAGTTGATCTGCCCCTGGGGAATCTGGTTGTTCGGGTAAGGTGCATTGGCGAATACATTGAAGAGCTGATTATTCGGATTGTTGCAGAAACCCGCGGTGAAGCCCTCCGGGCAGAGCTCGGCAAAATTGCCGGAACGCTCCGCCGCCGACGGCACTGTGGTCAGCTCGGTTTCCCCCTGGCGGTTGCGGAAGCCTTCGTAGAAAGCGAAGAAGAACGTCTTATCTTTCCTGATCGGCCCACCGACCGTGCCGCCAAACTGATTTTGTTTAAGGGGTTCCGTTGTCAGCGCAAAATAGTCATTGGCGTCGAGTGCGTCGTTGCGGAAGAACTCCCACAACGTACCGTGCACCTGATTCGTGCCTGAGCGCGTGATGAGATTAGTCGTCGACCCCAGGGCATTTCCGAACTCGGCGTTTGCGCTGTGCGTGATGATGCGAAATTCGGCGATCGCATCCACTGGCGGCTTGAGCACGAATCCACCGTCGACTCCATTGAAATTGTTCGCGCCGTCGATGAGGAAGTTATTCGACTCAGGCCGCTGGCCATTGACCGCATAAGCCTGCCCGTTGCGCAGCGATCCACCAGCTTCAGCGATACCAGGCGTCAAAGGAACGACCCCGGGCTGCAGCAGACCCAGCTGTGAGAAATTGCGTCCGTTCAGCGGCAGATCTTCCAGCTCCTGCTGTTCCACCACTTTACCCATGCTGGTGACGGTTGGCTCGATCAGCTCCGCATCGGCTCGCACCAAAACCTGCTGCTTTTCTGATCCGAGTGCGAGACGTGCCGAAACCGCCGCCGTCTCGTCCACATTCAGCGTGATGCCATCCTGCAAATATTCCTGGAAGCCCTTCGCTTCAACCTGCAGGTGGTAGTGCCCGACCGGGAGCTCCAGAAGAACGTAGCTGCCGCTGCGATCAGTGATTGTCTCGCGCGAGAGGCCTGTTTCCGTCTGCCGTGCGGTCACCGCCGCACCAACAACAACGGCGCCGCTGGGATCGGTAACCGTTCCGCGAATATTTCCTGTGATCTGCTGCGCAGACAAACTGAGGCATGAGAACACCACACACGCCAATAGATTGCGAACAATCTTCATCTTGCTGTCGAGCCTCCAAAAGTCTTCAGGACGGCAGATCCTGCGGCGGTTGCGAGTCTATGGGGCGCCGGTGCTCTGCTCGGAGCCAACAATAACTTCGCGCTAACGAAGCTGTCTTCGGCCAACCGATGGGAATCGAACTCCACCTAAGGATCGATGGCGGAGAAAAACCCTTGCAGAGAATCGCTGTTTGCACCCAGATGTCGGATTTTCACCTGATAAGCGTGAAGGCTTACGATAACCGTGCTCGGCGAGGTGTTTTCCCATCTCCACATATATCGAATCCTCGCGCGGCTGCCAGGTACCAAGGCCGTCAACGTAGCGGTTGTACATGCAGAAAGCCGCGGCAATGAGGACGGTGTCGTGGATCTCGATGTCGGTGGCCCCGTGCGCCCTCGCCTGGGAGATATCATCGGCAGAGACCCGCTTGCCGTCCTGCTGAACCTTGCCCGCGAATCGCGAGCAGCGCCTTGAGCTTCGGCGTGATCGCAGCAGACTGGAAATCGGTCTTCACCTGTTGGACGAGTTCGGCACTGCCCACATGGCAGGCTGCGGCCGCTCCATGGCTAGCCTGACAGAAGAAACAGTCGTTTTGTGACGACACATAGGTGGCGACCAGTTCGCGCTTGGCCGGGGTGAGGCTGTTCGGTTCGTGCAGCAGGATGTGCGCGAGATCGCGCATCGGCTTCGCCCTCTCGGGACGAAAGGCAAAGCCCGCGCTGATGCTTCGCAGTCCTTCAGGCAGTGCAATGTTTGGCATTTGGTTCTCCTCAGCGAGCAGCGGCTTCCGCCGGCAAATAGTCTTTGCTGCCTTCAATGTAACCACGGCGCGCGGTTATCTTGCCGCGTTCGCGATATAGGGCCTCGTCGTGCGGCTGGATCGTGCCCAGCCCATCGACATAGCGGTTGTACATACAGAAGGCCGCGGCGATCAGAACCGTATCGTGAATCTCGATGTCGGTAGCGCCCAGGCTGTGCGCCTCCTCCACATCAGCCGCCGTGACGTTCTTGCCGCCGCGCTGCACCTTGCCGGCAATCACCAGCAGCGCCTTCAGCTTGTCGGAGATAGCAGCGTGCCGGAAGTCGGCCTTCACCCGCTTCACCAGGTCTTCATCGCCACCCAGATGAGCCGCCGCAATCGCGCCATGGACGCTCTGGCAGAAGTGGCAGTCGTTTAGATAGGAGATGTAGGTCGCAATGAGTTCGCGGTCGCCCTGTGTCAGAGTGTGCGGCCCAAAGAGTAATACCTCGGCCAGTTCGTTCAGCGGCCTTGCGGTTTCGGGACGGAACGCCATGGCGCCGCGAATTCCTGGCAGCCCTTCGGGAAGAGCGATGTGAGGCATGGATTGTTCCTTTGATCTGGAGTTCGAGATTCGGTCTCGCGAGTGCGAACCGATTAGTAAACGGTTGCAACTGACGACAAGGAAGCTATCAGCGAAATCGCATCGCTCGCTACGACAGGAAGAATGAGGCCTTCCTACACCCTTGGTTGGAGTTGCCGTTCCTTCTTTCGGTCCTTGTACTTTCAGCCCCAGCTCGGTGACCATGCAGTGCGGCAGAAATCTCAATTCCTGCGGGCCCCAGGCGTGAGCGCAATCGACGTGGCGATCTTAGGCGGAGGACTGGCTGGAACCGCGGCGTCGATTCATCTCGCCCGCGCCGGATTCCGTGTCTTGTGTATCGAACCGACGCCAGTCAACGGCGTTCTTGTAGGAGAATCGCTCGATTGGTCCGCGCCGCCGCTCCTCGCTGAGCTCGGTTTTCCCATGCACCGTCTGATCGATGAGGGCATCGCAACGTATAAAAAGCACGTGATCGTTACCTTCGGAGATGGCGGCGCCTGCGAGTACATCCCGGGCTGCTGGCTCGCGCAAAAGCCATGGAACGTCGAGCTCAGGACCCTCCACATCGACCGCGCCGCTCTCCGTGATCGCCTGCGCGCCGTCGTCAGCAGTCTTGATATTGCTATTCTCGAAGACCGCGTCGTCGCCATCGAACGCCATAGCGGCCGCATCATCTCCGTCACAACCGCCTCTGGCCAAACCATCGGAGCACGGTTCTATCTCGATGCCTCGGGCGTCTCCGCCAGCCTGATGCCACGACGCATTCGGGCTTCCACACGCAACTACGGACCACAAAAGGTCGCTCTCTGGAACTACTTCACTGTAAGTAATCCCCCGGAAGGCACCACCATCCACACCGGGAACGGCGGGCGTCGTTACATGGAGTGGATCTGGGAAATCCCCATCAACCCCAACACCATCGGAGTCGGCTATGTTGCTCCTGCTGACGCTATCAAGGCCCGACGCCAGCAGGGCGAACCCATCGATCGCATCTATGCCGAAGCGCTCGCGCGAATCCCTCGCCTCGCGACCATCCTGCCCAATGTCCACCGCCCGGTGCCGCACGCCGCCACCTGGCGTTGTCGCGTGCACGAGCGCATCACGGGAGAGAACTGGATCGCCATCGGCGAGTCCGCCTCCATGATCGATCCCATGACCTCTAATGGAGTCACAGCCGCACTGCGCCATGCACAGGAGGCCGCGCGCATCGTCATTTCTGCCGGCCGCCGCACGCGTTTGTCGCGCCTCGCCCGCATGCTCTACACTCGCCGTGCCGTCGCGATGGCACGCTTCTTCAATTGTGGTATTGAGCGCATCGTCTACGATTGGCCGATCCGCGAGCGCATCGGCACTTTTTTCGCGGGACGCGTCTATACCGTACCTGCCTGGCTTTTCAACCTCCTGTATACGCGAACACAGCCGCGGGGGCTCGTTGCCACTATGCTGTTCTGCGCCGCCCTCGCCACGTTCCGCAGCATCGCCGACGTGGCGGACTGGCTGTGCCGTCGTTTCCCGCGCCCAGCGGTCACCTGCTCCACGGGAAATGCCTCATGAGCGCCATGCACGTCGTCCGTTGCGGATCTGGTGATCCCGTCCTCTTCATTCACGGCATGCCTACCAGCAGCTGTCTATGGAGCGGCGTGATGCGCCGTCTTTGCTCAAGCTTTTCCTGCTATGCCGTGGACCTCCCAGGTATGGGGCAAACTCCCAGGTTGCCCTATGGCTCGGGCTACCTTCGTGCAATCGCCGATCAGCTCGATGCACTCCGCTGCGAACACCGTATTGAGAAGTGGCACGTCGTCGGGCACGATGCCGGAGCCGCCGTCGCCGTCCACTTCGCATGCCACTACGCCGAGCACGTGGGTCGCCTCGCCCTTCTCTCACCTTCGATCTTTCCTGACCTCCGCCCTTACCACCTCCTGCGGCCGCTTCGCCAACCGCTTCTTGGTGAACTCTGCGCCCCGCTCGTGCAATTCGCCTTCTGGAAGGTCGCGATGCAGCGTGCTCTCGCGCCCGATGATGCCGCCGATGACGCGGACGCTGCCGAAGCCCTCGAGTCGTTCTATGCACCTTTCGCAGGGCTCACCGGCTCGTGGCAGTTCATGCGCCTGCTTCGCTGGGGGAAACCCACCGAACTCCTCGCCGATGTCCCCGCCTTCCTGCCTCACCTCGCGATGCCCGCTCTCGTCATCCATGGACGCCGCGATCCGGCCATCCCCGAAAGCTTCGCGCACCGGGCCTCAACTCTGCTGCCCAATGCCAGCCTGCTCACGCTCGACAGCGGACACTTCCTTCCGCTCAACCAGCCTGACGCTGTAGCCAACAGCCTCGCGGGCTTCTTCGCCGGCTAGCTACTCTCGAGGGCGCATCGACAAAAAGGGATCAGAACGCATGAAGCGTTCGCCGTCCAATAGCCGTCCAATAACGCGAGCCGAGAGGGCTTTTCAGGGAGTGAGGGAGCCACCCGTTCCCTGTAGATTCAAAGATTTACTTCACGCACCCGGCCTTTCACGGCGATAACACGGGTTCAAATCCCGTCGGGGACGCCAAATGGGAAGAGCAGGGACAGAACTGCAGCCTGAGCAACCCGCTTGGCCCGGCGCGACCTACGACATCGACGGCGGGCAACAGCTCGTAGCCCTTTAGCCTAAGCCCGCAGCATGATCGTCATTGGCGACGGTGCGATTCTCGAGCACTGCATCCGTGCCGGCGCCATCCGGGGCCAGTTGCTTTCGGGGATGTGGCCTATTCGTGAAACGCTGGCCCGTCGAAATCCCATGGTCATACGCTACGCCCATGGTCATACAAGAGACCCCTGCAGCACCGTACAGTTTAATGAGATTTCCTGTGATAAGCGCCACTGCTTCGATCTTGCATGAGGCGCTGGCGGAGAGACAGAGATTCGAACTCTGGATACGCTTTCGCGTATACACGCTTTCCAAGCGTGCGCCTTCAGCCACTCGGCCATCTCTCCGCATATCTGCCGGCACTGGGAACCGCCGGCTCCGCATTGCGGCGCTATCCCCGAATCTACCACACGCGCTCCGTGCCCTGTCGACCCCGCAAGAGTTGTAGAAAACGCGCCGAAGCCCGAGCAAGGCGCCGAAGGCTCTGTGGCTACGCAGGTTCTCGCAACCGGCTCGGCTTTTTCCCAGCCGCAACTCTGTTTTCGACAAACTCCTTAAAATGGGTCATCCCCATGTCCCCCGACGACATCCAGGCCGGACAAATTCAAGCCGGACAAATTCAGGACCTCCCCGTCGAAGCCAGCGCGGCTCCGTCGCCCGAACTCGAGGTCTTCGAGCAGCACGCGCATCCCTCCCGCCTCGGCGAAGAACTCCGCGCCCTGCTCACCCTCGCCATCCCCGTCGTCCTCTCCGAGCTCGGCTGGATGACCATGACCATCGTCGACCTCATCATGGTCGGCCGCCTCGGCCCCAATGCGATCGGCGCCGTCGGCCTCGGCAACGCGATCTATTACGCGCCCTCGCTCTTCGGCATCGGCCTGCTCCTCGGCCTCGATACCCTCGTCTCGCAATCCTGGGGCGCCGGCCGCTTCGACGACTGCCATCGCTCGCTCGCCCAGGCCATCTACATCGCCGTCGCCTTCACGCCCGTCCTCATGCTCTTCATGCTCGCCGCGCAAATCATCTTCACCGGCCGCGGCGTCGATCCCACCGTCGCCACCCTCACGCGCTCCTACGTCGGCATTCTCAACTGGGGCACCTTCCCCCTGCTCATCTACGGCGGATTCCGCCGCTACCTCCAGGGAGTCGCCCGCGTTCGCCCCGTCACCTTCGCGCTGGTCAGCGCTAACCTCGTCAACGTCGCCGGCAATTGGATCTTCATCTACGGCCACTTCGGCTTCCCTGCTCTCGGCGTGCGCGGCTCCGCGCTTTCTACCGTCTTCGCGCGCATCTACATGGCCGCAGTCCTCGTCTACGCAGCGTGGGCGCATGAGAAAGGCCGCGGCCACGCCCTCTTCGAGCACTGGCCCGCGCCGGACTGGACCCGCATCCGCGCCCTCCTTAAGCTCGGCCTGCCCGCCGCCTCACAAGTCGTCCTCGAAGTCGCCGCTTTCGGAGCGGTCACCGTCATGGCCGCGCACCTCACCCCCATCGCGCTCGCCACGCATGAGATCGTCCTCAGCGTCGCCGCCTACACCTATATGGTTCCGCTGGGAATCTCCGCGGCAGCCGCGGTCGCCGTCGGCCATGCCATCGGCGCCGGCAATCCCGCCCGCGCCCGCCGCGCCGGCATCCTCGCCATCTCCATCGGCGCAGGATTCATGGCGCTGATGGCCATCCTGCTCATCGTCATCCCAAAACCCATCATCTCCATCTGGACAGGGGACACGCGCGTCCTTATCCTCGGCGCGCATATTCTGGCCATTGTTGCAGGCTTCCAGATCTTCGACGGCATCCAGACCGTCTCCACCGGCGCTCTCCGCGGTCTCGGCGAAACCCGCTTCCCCATGCTCATGAACTTCGCCGGCTACTGGATCCTCGGCCTCCCCTTCGGCGCGCTCCTCTGCTTCCGCCTCAAGTGGGGCCTCTCCGGCCTCTGGACCGGCCTCACCATTTCGCTCATCCTCATCGCCCTGGTACTCATCGCCCGCTGGCTCACGGATTCCCGCAAGCCCCTCGCAGTCACCTAGGCTTGGTTACATTCGCTCACCTCAAGCCGAACCAAAGAGTATCGGCCGGGCAGGAGGAGCGTATCGTGTCCGGTGACGGACTATTGAGGAGCAAAGATGAAGCCTCGCGTTGTCGCAGTCTCATGTCTTACCGCAGCTCTCGTTGCAATGTCTGCGATCCCCGCCATCGCGCAAAAGCTTTCCGAACCAACAAAGATTTGGACGATTGGGCCGCTAACAAAACCTCTTGTGATGACTGCGGGGAACTTTTCATTCGGTGCCGGCGGACCCCAGTTCTCCGCAATGCACGAGATTACTGATACTCAGACTCGATCCGTTTTCTCGGCAACACGTAGCATCGCCTTCGCCGGCGATCGCATAGTTGTAGCTTCAAAAACGGGAACGAGAACGGTCGAGGGTGCGTCCATACCGGCTTCCGTTTACTCAGTCTTGTCCCTTGATGCGCAGACGGGCGAGGTCAGGAACAAAAGGGAATTCGACGCTTTTACATCGCTGCTGGTTCTGGCCACCAACGATGTCCACGTAATTGTCGCTGGCCGAACGGTCACGCGACTGGCCCCTGATCTGACCGACGCCGGACAGTTTGACTACGCGGCAGACGGTCACCGGTCGGGCAACATCGAGAACATATCTCCGGACGGATCAATGCTGGGAAACGCAACCAGCCCCGGCTTTGAACTGATCGACACGCGCACGCTCAAGGCCGTCGAAATTACACAATCCGGGGCCGCCGGCACGTCTGTCAACAGCTCTGGCTTTATTACCGATAACGTCCACTGGATTCGCGATTACCCGAAAGACCTGGATTTCGTCACCTACACAGACGCCGCTGGTGACCACCTGCTCTACCACGGCAATTGCGGAGGCAGACCGCAGTTCCTTACAAACGACCTGATCCTCTTGCCTGGCTGCAAGAGCCCCATCATCATCGACACTCATGGAAACGTTGTGAGAACCCTGGCCATCAAGGGCAATTGCTCGTTCGCGGGTGTTTCGCAGAACGGCAAGAAGCTCGCCTTGCAACAAAAGACATTCGACTCTGAAGGCCACACCCTGAAAAAGGAGCGTTTTGTCATCTATTCCATCGACACGGGGGAAGCTGTAACGGAGGTGTCGCCTCCAGAACGAGCAGAGGGACAATCCTGGACCGCCTTTTCACCTGACGGCACTCTCTTCGCAGTGGGTTCACCGATGAAGCTGGCACTCTACCGTCTTCCGTAGGGAAGTCCCAACTCGCCCAGTTCATTCTCTGGCAGCGTCTCGAAAAACTCCGGCCCAACATGAAGCTTGCCCTTCAGCGACCCTGGCTGCCGACGACGCTTGACTTCGACTACCGGAACGAGTTTGGCGACCGGCTTCGATCCTCGCAGAATCACAACCTCTTCACCCTCGCCGACCTTCCGGATCAAATGGGAGAGATGTGCCTCGGCCTCGCGAATCGTGACGATAATCAATGGCTCACCACGCTACCGGCTACACGCTACCCGCTATAGCCTCCCGGCTGCCCTCCTACTTCTTCCCCTTCTTCCCAGCCTTCTTCGCCAAATCATTCAGCGTAGTCTTCTCCAGCTCCTCGCGCATCGCGCCTTCCGCGCTGTCGAACACCTTCTTCAGCGACGCGCCGACCTTCGACGTCTGCCCCGTGAGCGCCCCTGCATGAAAAAGATCGCCCCCATCGAGCGCCTTATAAATATCCGCCAGCGTGATCGTCTTCGCCGAGCGCGCCAGCTTCGATCCCCCATGCGGACCCTTCTGGCTCT
>Ga0181525_10000545_pt1 | contig 32715 bp, 37 predicted proteins | sample PEATcosm2014_Bin_48_FD_121100 | JGI IMG/M metagenome (GOLD analysis project Ga0181525, IMG submission 121100) | Peatland microbial communities from MTU Mesocosm Facility, Houghton, MI, USA - PEATcosm2014_Bin06_10_metaG | ecosystem: Environmental > Terrestrial > Soil > Wetlands > Peat | place... | reverse complement strand
TTCAACGTCATTCCGCAGATCGACACCTTCATGGAGGACGGCTACACCCGCGAAGAATGGAAGATGGTGGTCGAGACCAAGAAGATTCTCGATCCCAAGATCAAGCTCACCGCGACCTGCGTGCGCGTGCCGGTCTTCGTCAGCCATTGCGAGGCGGTCAATATCGAATTCGAGAACGAGATCACGCCGGACGAGGCCCGCGATATCCTGCGCAATGCGCCGGGCTGCCTGGTCATCGATTCGCAGGAGCCGGCCGGCTACGTCACGCCCTACGAGGCGGCCGGCGAGGACGCCACCTATATCAGCCGCATTCGCGAGGACGCGACCGTCGAGAACGGCCTGTCGATGTGGATCGTGTCTGACAATCTGCGCAAGGGCGCGGCGCTCAATACCATTCAGATCGCCGAATGCTTGATCAACCGCAAGCTGATCACCGCGAAGCGCAAGGCGGCGTAAACCCGCCCTAACCATCATCCGCCAACGGGTCCGGCCCGAAGTGGCCGGCCCGATGACAAGCTCCGGCGGATGATCCGGTAATCGCAGGCGACAACCGCAAGGTCGGTGACTACTGGATGCTCCGCATTCGCGGAGCATGACAGCTCCGGCTCTTGCTCCGGCTCTTGGCACGCAGCCTGCAAAGCCGCTAGCCTAAGCCCGCCGGGGAAACTGGGGACTTAAGCGATGACCGTCCGTCCGCGCCGTAGCGTGCTTTACATGCCCGGATCGAACGCGCGCGCGCTGGAGAAGGCGCGCGAATTGCCGGCCGATGGGCTGGTCCTCGATCTCGAAGACGCGGTGGCGCCCGAGGCGAAGGTGCAGGCGCGCGAGGCGATCGCCAAAGCGCTGAAGAACGGCGGCTTTGGCAACCGCGAGGTTCTGGTGCGCATCAACGGGCTCGATACCCAATGGTGGGTCGAGGACCTCAACGTCATCGTCGCCGCCAAGCCGGATGCGGTGCTGTTGCCGAAAGTGTCGGACCCCGCCCAACTGGAGGACGTGGCGTCGCGCCTTGTCGATCTCGGCGCTGACCCTCACATCAAAATCTGGGCCATGATGGAGACGCCGCTCGCCATGCTCAATGTCGGCGCGATCGCGGCAGCGGCGCTCGATACCGAGACCCGGCTGGCCGGCTTCGTCATGGGCACCAACGATCTCGCCAAGGAGACCCGCGCGCGGCTGGTGCCCGGGCGGGCGCCGATGCTGCCGTGGATCATGAGCTGTGTCGCCGCCGCCCGCGCCTATGGGCTGAGCATTCTCGACGGCGTCTACAACGATCTCGGCAATGCCGAAGGCTTCGTCGAGGAATGCCGCCAAGCGCGCGATCTCGGCTTTGACGGCAAGACACTCATTCATCCGCGCCAGATCGAGCCGTGCAACGAAGCCTTCTCGCCGTCGCCGGAAGAGATCGAGGCGGCGCGCAAAATGATCGCCGCGTTCGATCTCCCCGAAAACAAGGACAAGGGCGTCATCCAGATTGACGGCCGCATGGTCGAGCGCCTGCACGCCGACATGGCGCGGCAGACCGTCGCCATCGCGGATGCGATCGCGAAAGCAAAGCCGGCCTGAAGCGAGCGGGTCTGGTTTCGTTGCAAAGGCAGTCGGGGGGCAGAAGTCTCGGCATCGCCGAGCGCGGCGCAAAGCCCTCCCCAACTGCCTTAGTCGCGCGGCTGAGGCAATTACTTGATCTTGAGCCTGACCGCGGACTCTTTCCCCCGATTGCTTTCGAGCTCGTACTCGACGGCTTGTCCCTCATTGAGGGTGCTCAAGCCGGCCTGCTCGACAGCCGAAATGTGCACGAACACGTCTTTGCCGCCGCCGCCGCCTGAGGGTTGAATGAACCCATATCCCTTGGTCGGATTAAACCACTTCACGGTACCTGTAGCCATTTCAGTCTCCAATGTTGTCCATACAGGATAGAGGCCGCGCCCGGCCGTAACAAGGCACGTTTATCGGCGTTGCCGCGTCTGGTCATTTGGGCAGCAAAGCCGATATTGACAACCGTTTCCCGGCAAAATCGCTCCACACTCTCTAGTTTTTCAGCCGATATCCGGTTTTGAAGAACCACCAGACGATCGCCATGCAGACAGCAAGGAAAAAGAGCGTCATCGCCATGCTCACCTCGATGTTTACATCCGCGATATCGAAGAAGCTCCAGCGGAAACCGCTGATCAAATAGACCAGCGGGTTGAACAGCGTGACGGTACGCCAGATCGGCGGCAAGACGCTGGTCGAATAGAACGTGCCGCCGAGAAACGTCAACGGCGTGATGATCAAAAGCGGCACGATCTGCAATTTCTCGAAACCGTCCGCCCACAATCCGAGAATGAAGCCGAACAGGCTGAAGCTCAGCGCCGTCAGGACCAGGAAGGCAACCATCCAGTACGGATGCGCGATATGCAGCGGCACGAACAGGCCCGCTGTCGCGAGAATGATGACCCCTAGAACGATCGACTTGGTCGCCGCCGCGCCGACATAGCCGAGCACGATCTCGAACGACGAGACCGGCGCGGAAAGCAGCTCGTAAATCGTGCCGACGAAGCGCGGAAAATAAATCCCGAACGAAGCGTTGGTGACGCTTTGCGTCAGAAGCATCAGCATGATCAGGCCCGGCACAATGAAGGAGCCGTAGCTGACGCCGTCGATCTGGGTGATGCGCGAGCCGATAGCGGCGCCGAATACGATGAAATACAGCGAGGTCGAGATCACCGGCGATACGATACTTTGGAACAGCGTCCGTCCGGTCCGCGCCATTTCATACATGTAGATCGCGCGCACGGCGTACAGGTTCATGGCGAGGCTCTTTGATCTTGCCCGACCAGGCCGACGAAAATGTCCTCCAGCGAGGTTTCCGTCGTCCGCAGATCCTTGAACCTGATCCCAGCAACACCGAGATCATCGAGCAAGGCGGTGATGCCGGTGCGCTCGCCCCTGGTGTCGTAAGTATAGGTCAGCGCTCTGCCGTCGCCGCCGAGCGACAGCTGGTAGGCGGCAAGTGCAGGGGGAACAGCGTTGATCGGATCGCGCAGTTCGAGCGTCAATTGCTTCTTGCCGAGCTTGCGCATCAGCTCGGCCTTGTCTTCGACCAGGATGATTTCACCGTGATTGATGACGCCGACCCGGTCGGCCATCTCCTCGGCTTCCTCGATGTAATGAGTGGTGAGGATGATGGTGACGCCGGTGGCGCGCAGCTCGCGCACGAGCTGCCACATGTCCTTGCGCAATTCGACGTCGACGCCGGCGGTCGGTTCGTCGAGGAACAGGATTTGCGGCTCGTGCGCCAGCGCTTTGGCGATCATGAGCCGGCGTTTCATGCCGCCGGACAGCATCCGGATCTTGGCGTCCTTCTTGTCCCACAGCGAGAGTTGCTTGAGCACTTTCTCGATGTGGCCCGGATTGGCCGGCTTGCCGAACAGGCCGCGGGAAAAACGCATGGTCGCCGGCGGCGTCTCGAAGGCGTCGGTGGTCAATTCCTGCGGCACCAGACCGATCAGCCCGCGCGCGGCGCGGTAATCCGAGCCGATGTCGTGGCCGTCCACGGTGACGGTGCCACTCGACGGATTCACGATGCCGCAGATGATGCCGATAAGCGTCGTCTTGCCGGCGCCGTTCGGACCGAGCAGTGCAAATATCTCGCCGTGCCGGATATCCAGGTTGATGTCCTTCAACGCCTGGAAGCCGGACGCATAGGTCTTGCAAAGATGCGAAATGGAGATGGCGGGGTTCATTGCTTCTTTTGTCATTCCGGGGTGCCGCGCAGCTCTTCGCGGAATCTGTCATTGGGCCGGCCACTGCGGGCCGGATCCGTTGGCCCGGCCCCGGAATGACGGGCTCATCACACCCAGGGCCGCGACGCTTTGGCCTTCGTCTCGAAGCCTTCGATTTTCTCGCGCTTCTCCATCGTCAGCCCGATATCGTCGAGTCCTTTGAGCAGCGCGTTCTTACGGTGCGGCTCGATGTCGAACTTGACCACACCGCCGTCGGGACCGCGGATTTCCTGCTTCTCCAGATCGATGCTCAGCGTAGCGTTGGCGCCGCGCTCGGCATCGTCGAATAGTTTCTCCAGGTCTTCCGGCGAGACCTTGATCGGCAGCACGCCGTTCTTGAAACAATTGTTGTAGAAAATATCGCCGAACGAGGTCGAGATCACGCAGGTGATGCCGAAATCGAGCAGCGCCCACGGCGCGTGCTCGCGCGAGGAACCGCAGCCGAAATTGTCGCCGGCGACCAGGATCTTCGCCTTGCGATAGGCCGGCTTGTTGAGCACGAAATCTTTGTTCTCGCTGCCGTCGTCGCGGAAGCGTTTCTCGGAGAACAGGCCTTTGCCGAGGCCGGTGCGCTTGATGGTCTTCAGATACTGCTTCGGGATGATCATGTCGGTGTCGACATTGATCATGCGCAGCGGCGCGGCGACGCCTTCGAGAACCGTGAATTTTTCCATTTTCGATCCCGGCGAATGCTTTATCTGCGGCGAGTTAATGGCCCCTGACCGCGCGCCGGTCAAGCCGGGGTCGCCGCCGCGGCTTCTTTCGCCTTGAACTTCGCCTCGCGGCCGTGCGTGCAAACCTGCACGCTGTATTCGGTGTAATATTTCTGCCGCGCCAGCTTTTGCGCCGCCACGTGCTCGGGATTGGTGCGCCAGGCGCGCAAGCCCTGTTCGTGCTCGAATTCGACGACGGTGCACCGTTCGCCATCTTCGGCATAAAAGGTCTTGTGCGAAATGTAACCCGGCATGGTCTGGGCGAGTTCGCTCATGCGATCGACCGCGGCCGCATATTCGTCGCGCAGTCCCGGCTTGAGACGGGAGCGAAAAACGGTGATTAGCATGGCCAAAGTCCCCGTGCTTCAATGGCGCAAAGCGCCGTCACCAATATATCAGCGGTGACGCGCCGCGCATCAAGTTTGCTTTTCCGCTTTGGCCACGCGATCAAGGCCGGTAACCCACGGCCGCGCCGACCGCCACCAGATTTGCTTTTGCGGCGGCAGTTGATCGCGCTGTCGCAGCATGCCGACCCGCACCGTGTAGAACGGTTGAACGCCTTCGCCGGGCGTCGTCGAATAGATCGGCGAACCGCAACGCGGGCAAAACGCTTGCAGCCGCGGCTTGCCGCTGTCCGCCGTGGTCTTCAGATAGGTCGCGGGCTGCCCGGTCATTTTGAAGGTGGCGCCCGGGACCGGGACCGAAATCCGAAATGCGGTGCCGGTCGAGGTCTGGCAATCGGTGCAATGGCAGATCGCCACCTTCTCCGGGTCGGCCTCGCCTTCGATGGTGATAAAGCCGCAGTGGCAGGCGCCGTCGACTTTCATGAGGCCTCTCCTTCATCCCTTTCCGCGGCTTGTTCGATCGCTTCCATGTCGGCATCGGACAGCCCGAAATGATGACCGATCTCGTGCACCAGCACATGCTTGACGATAGCGCCCAGCGTCTCGTCGTGCTCGGCCCAATAATCCAGGATCGGCCGGCGGTACAGCCAGGTCATGTTCGGCATCTGCCCGGAGACGCTTTCGGAACGGAACGGCAGACCGGTGCCCTGAAACAGGCCGAGCAGATCGAACTCGCTCTCGGCCTGCATGTCCTCGAGCACGTCCTCGCTTGGAAAATCGTCAACCTGGATGACGACGTCGGCGCACAGCGCGCGGAAGCGCTTCGGCAAATGGCCAAAAACTTCACCAGCCAACACTTCAAGCTCGGCGAGCGACGGCGCCTTGACCGGCCGCCAGGCCAGCGGATCGGATGCGAGATCGGCCATAATTGCGTTTTAGATCATGATGCCGGACAGTGGAAACCGGCTTTTGGGACGCCAATGCGCTTGCAATCACTCATCGCAATCATTGGAATTGCCGTGCTGCCGATATTCACTGCGCCGCAGCAAGCTGCCGCGCAGAGCGATACCTCGCCGATCGCGCAAGCAAGCGAGCCCAGCTTGCCGCCGCCGTACACGGCGCGGCGACGGATCACGATCAATCCGCGGCCGTTGCTCTACCGGCGCTGTACCGATTGGTATGAATTGCAGAACCGACCGAGCGGCACGGTGCTATATCCGCAAATGCATTGCTGGTGGGTGCGCGGCTGATCTAGCCGCGCCTAGTGCCACTCCCGCACGTCGACAAAGTGCCCCGCGATAGCCGCGGCGGCGGCCATGGCCGGCGACACCAGATGGGTGCGGCCCTTATAGCCCTGGCGGCCCTCGAAATTGCGGTTCGAGGTCGAGGCGCAACGCTCGCCGGGCGCGAGCTTGTCGGGATTCATGGCGAGGCACATCGAGCAGCCCGGCTCGCGCCATTCGAAGCCGGCTTTGAGGAAGACTTTGTCGAGTCCCTCCGACTCGGCCTGTTCTTTAACCAGGCCCGAGCCCGGCACGATCATCGCATTGACGAGTTTGGCGCTGACCTTTTTGCCGTCGACGACCTTGGCGACTTCGCGCAAGTCCTCGATCCGTCCGTTGGTGCACGAACCGATGAAGACGCGATCGATGGCGATGTCGGAAATCTTCTCGCCGCCTTGCAGCCCCATATATTTGAGCGCGCGCTCGATCGCCTCGCGCTTTTTGTCATCGGCGACGTCGTCGAGACGCGGCACGCGGCCGGTCACTGAAATCACCTGCTCGGGGCTGGTGCCCCAGGTCACCAGCGGCGGCAGCTTGGCGGCGTCGAGCTTTATCTCGCGATCGAAATGCGCGCCGTCGTCGGATTGCAGCGTTCGCCAATACTGCATCGCGGCGTCCCAATCCTTGCCCTTCGGCGCCTTGGGGCGATCCTTCAGATAGGCGTAGGTCTTCTCGTCGGGCGCGATGAAGCCGGCCTTGGCGCCGGCCTCGACCGACATGTTGCACACCGTCATGCGGCCTTCCATCGACAGCGCGCTGATCGCCTCGCCGGCATATTCCAGCGCATAGCCGGTGCCGCCGGCGGTGCCGATCTCGCCGATGATGGCGAGGATGATGTCCTTGGCGGTGACGCCGGGCGGCAGCTTGCCGTCAACCACGGCGCGCATGTTCTTCGACTTGGATTGGATCAGCGTCTGCGTCGCCAGCACATGCTCGACTTCCGAGGTGCCGATGCCGTAGGCGAGCGCGCCGAACGCGCCGTTGGTCGCGGTGTGGCTGTCGCCGCACACCAGGGTGACGCCGGGCAGCGTAAAGCCCTGCTCCGGCCCGATGATATGGACGATGCCCTGGCGCTTATCGAACTCGTCGTAATATTCGAGATTGAACAGTTTCGCATTCTCGGCGAGGTAGGCGATCTGCGCTTCGCTCTCTGGGTCTGGATTGGGCAAATTTCGATTGGTCGTCGGCACGTTGTGGTCGACGACAAGCAGCGTCTTATCCGGCGCATGCACCTTGCGGCCGGTGAGCCGCAAGCCTTCGAACGCCTGCGGGCTCGTTACTTCGTGGACAATGTGGCGGTCGATATAAATGAGCGAGGCGCCGTTGGGCTCCTCCTCGATCAGATGATCGTCCCAGATTTTATCGTAGAGCGTGCGCGGCTTGGTCATGGTCGGAAACTCGCGAAACTTCGCCGCCTGCCCGCAATATAATCGCGCCGCGGCGGATTAAATTACTCCGCCGCCTTGTCGCCGGCGGCCTCGGCGGTGTGGTCCTGCCGCTCGATGATGCGCGCGGATTTTCCGCGGCGGCCGCGCAGGTAATACAGCTTGGCGCGGCGCACTTTGCCGCGGCGCACGACCGCGATCGAGTCGATCATCGGCGAATAAAGCGGAAAGACGCGCTCGACGCCTTCGCCGTAGGAAATCTTACGCACCGTGAAGTTCTCGTTGAGGCCCGAGCCGGCGCGGCCGATGCAGACGCCTTCATAGGCTTGCACGCGGGTGCGCTCGCCCTCGACCAGCTTGACGTTGACGATGAGCGTGTCACCTGGCTGGAAATCGGGGATTTCCTTGCCGGCGGTCAGTTTCGCCACTTGTTCGTTCTCGATTTCCTTGAGCAGGTTCATGGCGAATTCTCCAACAGATGCGCGTTCTTGGGCTGCGCTTTCGTCGCGCCGTTCCGGCCGGGGCTACACGGGTTGGCGCAGCTTCTACGACACCCCGCTGGCTTTGTCACCTGCCGGTCACTTCCGGTCATTTTGGGCTCCTGGGCTTAGCCGGTGCCCCGGCTCGGTGTGCCCAAAGGTCGGGCCGGCGGTCGCTGGTCAACCGTTCGGCCTCGGCCCGCCGCCAGGCGGCGATTTTGCCGTGATCGCCCGAAATGAGGACCTCCGGGATGGGCCGACCCTCCCAGATTTGCGGCCTGGTATATTGCGGATATTCGAGGAGGCCGTCCGCAAAGCTCTCTTCGGCGCCTGAGGCCGGGGCACCCATGACCCCGGGGAGAAGGCGCACGCAGGCGTCGATCACGGCCATGGCGGCGATTTCGCCGCCGGACAGCACGTAATCGCCGATCGAAACCTCTTCCAGCCCGCGCGCCGTGATGACGCGTTCGTCGACGCCCTCGAAGCGGCCGCACACGATGACCGCGCCCGGGCCGGCGGTGATCGCTTCGACCCGCGTTTGGGTCAGGGGTCGCCCGCGCGGCGACATCAGGAGCCGCGGGCGGGGGGCGCCCGCGGTCGCGTCGATGGCGCGGCCGAGCACGTCGGGCTTCATCACCATGCCCGGGCCGCCCCCGGCCGGGGTGTCGTCGACGCTGCGGTGCTTGTCGGCCGCGAAATTCCGGATATCGACGACGTCGAGCGCCCACGCGCCCGACGCTAAGGCCTTGCCGGCGAGGCTCGCCCCGAGCGGCCCCGGAAACATGTCCGGGAAGATGGTGAGAACGCTCGCCCGCCACATATCAATTTTGCTCGTCAGTGTTGTCCGCCGGCGGTTCGACGATGATCTTGCCCGCGGCCACGTCGACCATCGGCACATTGGCCTCATTGAAGGGCAGCAATTCCGTTCTGCCGCCGGCGTCCGGCAGCATTTCGATCAGATCGCCGGCGCCGAAATTGTGGACCGCCATGACGGTGCCGAGCTTTTTGCCGGTGCGGTCGACGACGGCAAGCCCGATCAGATCGGCGTGATAGTACTCGTCCGGCTCAACCGGACGGGGCAGCCGTTCGCGCGGCACATAGAGCTTGATGTTGACCAGCCGCTCGGCGGCATTGCGGTCGGCGACGCCCGAGAACGTCGCGACGAAATGGTCCTTCGCCGGCCGCATCGTTTTAATTTCGAAGATGCGGCCGTCTTCGCTCTCGAGCGGGCCGTAACTTGCAATGGCCGCGGGATCGGCGGTGAACGAGCGCAGGCGGACTTCGCCGCGCAAGCCATGAGCGGCGCCGATTTGGCCGAGACAGACGCGATCGCCGTTCGCCATCTGCTCTTCCCGTTAGCTCGCCGGCACCGCCGGTGTTGCGGCCTTCGCCGGTGTCGCGGCGGCGGCCGGAGCCGCGGCGGCGGCAGCTTTGGCGGCTTCTTCCTTCGCTTTGCGCTCCTTGCGCGGGATCGCCCGCTCGGGGTTGTTGCGCTTCGGCCGCTTGAGCACACCGGCGGCGTCGAGGAACCGCATGATGCGGTCGGAAGGCTGCGCGCCCTTGGCCATCCAGGCTTTGGCCTTTTCGATGTCCCATTTCAGCCGCTCGGTTTTTTCCTTCGGCAACAGCGGATTGAAATAGCCGAGCCGTTCGATGAAGCGGCCGTCGCGCGGGCTGCGGCTGTCGGCAACGACGATATGATAGAACGGCCGCTTCTTGGTTCCGGCGCGTGCCATGCGGATGACGAGGGGCATTCAGTTTCCTTTCGTTATGGTGATGACGTTGTTTGTGAGATCACTTTTTCTTTCCCAATCCGGGAAAGCCGCCCGGGAATTTTGGGCCAAGACCGGGCAGCCCGGGAAAATTCGGCGGCAGGCTCGGCATGCCGGGCAGCGTCTGACCCGGTGCGCCGGGCGTTCCCGGCGGCAGACCGCCCGGCATTTTCTTGGCAAGTTCGGCCATCTCTTCCGGGCTCGGCATGCCGCCGCCGAAACCAAGCATATTGGCGAGGCCAGCCATCGGTCCGCGCTTGGCGCCGCCCATCGCTTTCATGACGTCGGCCATAGTGCGATGCATTTTGATGAGCTTGTTGATGTCCTCGGGCTTGGTGCCGGAGCCTGAGGCGATGCGGCGCTTGCGGCTGGCTTTGAGGACATCCGGATTGCGCCGCTCGCCCGGCGTCATGGAGTCGATAATCGCCATTTGCCGCTTGAGCACTTTCTCGTCGAGATTGCGCTCGGCGAGCTGGTTCTTCATTTTGGTCATGCCCGGCAGCATCGACATCAGGCCGCTCATGCCGCCCATAGTCTGCATCTGCGCCAGTTGCTCCCGAAGATCGGCGAGATCGAAGGCGCCTTTGCGCATCTTGGCCGCGACGCGCGCTGCTTTCTCGGCGTCGATGGTCGCGGCGGCCTTCTCGACCAGCGAAATGATGTCGCCCATGCCGAGAATGCGGTCGGCAATGCGGGCGGGATAGAAATCCTCGATGTCGTCGAGCTTCTCGCCGGTGCCGAGGAGCTTGATCGGCTTGCCGGTCACCGCGCGCATCGACAGCGCCGCGCCGCCGCGGCCGTCGCCGTCGATCCGCGTCAGCACGATGCCGGTGAGGTCGAGCCGTTCGTTGAAGCTCTTGGCCAAATTGACCGCGTCCTGGCCGGTCAGCGCGTCGGCGACCAGCAGCACTTCGTGCGGATTGGCGACGCGCCGTACCTCGGCGGCCTCGGCCATCATCGCCTCGTCGAGAGTGAGCCGTCCGGCGGTGTCGAGCATCACCACGTCGTAGCCGCCGAGCCGCGCCGCCTGCAGCGCGCGGGCTGCGATCTGCAGCGGTGTTTGTCCGGCGACCACAGGCAGCGTGTCGACGCTGACCTGCTGGCCGAGCACCGCAAGCTGCTCCATGGCGGCCGGCCGGCGCGTGTCGAGCGAGGCCATCAGCACCTTGCGCTTGGCAATTTCGGTCAAGCGCTTGGCTATCTTGGCGGTGGTCGTGGTTTTGCCGGAGCCCTGCAATCCCGCCATCATGATGACGACGGGCGCCGGCGCGTTTAGGTCGATAGGTTGCGCATCCGAGCCCAACGTCTCGATTAACTGGTCGTGCACGATCTTGACGACCATTTGGCCGGGCGTGACCGATTTGATGACGTCGACGCCGACGGCGCGCTGCTTGACGTGCTCGGTGAAGCTTCGCGCCACATCGAGCGCGACATCCGCCTCGAGCAGCGCGCGCCGCACTTCGCGCAGCGCCGTGTCGACGTCCGCCTCCGACAGCGCGCCGCGCCGGGTCAGGCGGTCGAGGATTCCGTTCAGACGTTCGGAGAGACTGTCGAACAAGTTCCTGGTCCTTTACGGCCGTCCCTGCGGGCGGAGTTAGGAAAAACGGCTAAACGCCCGAGGGCGCATCGCGCTGTCGGGCGGTCGCCTCCGGTCTCAAGGGCCGGTCGGCGGTTGTCATTCGTTCTCTTGCGAGAGCGGGCGGAAAATAGGTCCGGACCCCGCTGCCGTCAACCGCGGCTTAATTGCAAGACCAGCGGGGTGGCCACGCTCTATGATGTGGCCCAAATGTCGCGTTATTACAATGGTCCCGCCTCCGATCATTTCGACGGCGAGCGGTTTTTCGACCCGCACGGCGCACCGCTGAAAGACCGGCGCGATCTGCTGCGCTGGATGGCCGAGCGTTTCGGGCGTGGCACAAAGGCGAGATGGCCGGCATGGGCGCCGTCGCCCTACGCCGATCAGCCGCCGGGCCGCGTCGAAGGGCCGGCCTGGCGCGTGACCTATGTCGGCCACGCCAGTTGGCTCATTCAGGCCGCCGGCCTCAATATCCTGCTCGACCCGGTATGGTCGAAGCGCGCCTCGCCGTTTCGTTTGATCGGGCCGAAACGCGTGAACGATCCCGGCATCGCCTTCGCGGACCTGCCGCCGATCGATGTCGTGCTGGTCTCGCACGGCCACTACGATCATCTCGATCTCGCCACGCTGTCACGGCTCGCCGCCGCGCATCGCCCACGCGTCATCACCCCGCTCGGCAATGACGTCATCATGCGCAATCGGAACGGCGCAATTGCCGCCGAAGCCCACGATTGGGAGGACCGGGTCGAGATCGGTGCGGGGGTCGCGGTAACGCTTGTTGCCACGCACCATTGGTCGGCCCGCAATTTATCCGACCGCAACATGTCGTTATGGGCGTCGTTCGTGGTCGAAACGCCCGGCGGACGCATCTATTTCGTCGCCGATTCGGCCTACGGCCGGTATTTTAGCGACGCACGCGCGCGCCACGGGCGCTTCAAGCTCGCGATCCTGCCGATCGGGGCCTATGAGCCACGCTGGTTCATGCGTGACCAACACATGAATCCGGCCGAAGCGGTCCAGGCTTTCATCGATTGCGGCGCGGAGTTCGCGCTCGGCCACCATTACGGCACGTTCCAGCTCACCGACGAACCGATCGATGCGCCGCTCGTCGCGCTTCACGACGCCTTGAAGGATCTTGGAATTCCGCCTGAGCGATTCCGCACTCTGCGGCCCGGCCAAGTCTGGCAGGTGTGATTGTATTAGCCCGGTGACGTTCCGCTGGGCTTGATCAAGACATAGACGTTGACGACGAGCTTGCCGGCGTCGGCGGTCACCGGGTCGGTCACGTATTCTTCGACGAACATGTCTTTGGCTTCGAGCCGCTTGTCGTCGAGATAGTTGGTGATCGCCTCGTAAGTATTGTCGAGATCGTCATACGAGCCGCGATGGACGAATTTCAGCGCCTGACCGTCCGGCGATTGCCCGAGCAGGATGTCGCCGTGCGGCGGGTTCTTAGGCGCCTCGGCAATCGGGATCGCGGCCTCGTATTCGAAGCCGGTGTCGTCGGTCGCGGTGAAGATCGTCATCGGCAGGCCATCGGCCTTGATGCCCTCCTTGTCGAGATAGATTTTGATCTTCTTGAACGAATTGGTGATGGTTTCGAAGGCCTTGTCCCAGGTGCCGCTGCCCTTTACGTAAATGATGGTCTTCGCCGTCAGCGTTGTGCTCTCGCCAAACACATCGCCCGGCTGAGCGGGCGCGGCGGCGGGCGCGGCTGGCGCCGGCGTGGGCGTCACCGCGGGAGCCTGCGCTGGGGATTGCGACCAAGCCGGCAGCGGTGCCGCGAGGGCTACGACTAAGGCAAAGGCTGCGGCCGCCACAGCGGTGCGAAGCGCCAAGCGGAACGGCATCGAGCTCACTTTGGGGCTCTCCTTGCAGGGGCGATCCGGCGCCCGCGGCCGCGCCGTCGCCTGGTCATCCATCGTCCCCGATTTGCATTTAGCACGTTCCGGCGCCGTCGAGCTTGCCCAAATTGCCGTCATCGCCGGCAGCGTGACCCTGGCGTAGCAGGATCGAGTTCTCATATAACTCCCGGACATTTGGACTTTATCATGAGCGCGCTGGCGAACCGGGATTTCGTCAAGATGAACGGCCTCGGCAACGAGATCGTCATCGTCGATTTGCGCGCGCCAAATCCGGCTGCGCAAGTCCCGATCGCCGCCGCCGAAGCCCGCGCGGCCGCCCGGCAAGAGCCGTACGACCAGCTGATGGCGATCTATCCCGCGCGCGGCGACGATGCTTCGATCACTGCGGCGATCCGCATCTACAACAATGACGGCTCGGAAGCCGGCGCCTGCGGCAACGGCATGCGCTGCGTCGCCGCTTGGGTCGGCGGTGAACGCGACAGCGCCGAGCTGAAGTTCGAAACGGCGGCCGGTATCGTTTCCTGCTGGCCGGCCGACGGCGGCCGGTTCACCGTCGACATGGGCCGTCCGCGTTTGCGCTGGGACGAGATTCCGCTGGCGCGGGAATTTCCCGACACCCGCGCCATCGCGCTCAGCTTCGGACCGCCGGATGCGCCGATTTTGCGTTCGCCGTCGGCCGTCAGCATGGGCAATCCGCATGCAATTTTCTGGGTCGACGATCCGCGGGCCTACGATCTCGCCGCGATCGGCCCCAAGCTCGAGCACGATCCGCTGTTTCCCGAGCGCGCCAATATCACGCTCGCGGCGACACCCGCGCGCGATCGCATTGTGATCCGCACCTGGGAGCGCGGCGCCGGGCTGACCAAAGCCTGCGGCTCGGCCGCGTGTGCCGCCGCCGTCGCCGCGGCGCGGCTTGATCGCACCGGGCGCAAGGTGACGGTCAGTTTGCCGGGCGGCGATCTTGCGATCGAATGGCGCGAGAGCGACGACCATGTGCTGATGACCGGTCCGGTCGAGTACGAGCACAACGGCCGCTTTGCTGCGGCCTTGCTCGCCGGCGCGGGAGCCGCGTGAAGCGATGAGCGTCAAGGTCGTCACCTTCGGCTGCCGGCTCAATGCCGCCGAGTCCGAGGTCATCCGCCGCGAGGCCGAGCGGGTCGGCTTCGCCGACACGGTGGTGGTCAATACCTGCGCGGTGACGGCGGAGGCGGTGCGCCAGGCGCGCCAGGCCATCCGCGCGCTGCGCCGCGACCGCCCGCAGGCCAAGATCGTCGTCACCGGCTGCGCGGCGCAGACCGAGCCGCAAACTTTTGTCGCCATGGCCGAGGTCAACCGGGTCCTCGGCAATGGCGAGAAACTTTCCGCATCCGGCTGGGCCAAAGCGCGCGCCGGGCTCGATCGCGCCGGGACGCCGAAGGCGATTGTCGGCGACATCATGGCGGTCAAGGAAACCGCGGCGCATCTCGTCGACGGGTTTGCCGGGCGCACGCGTGCTTTCGTCCAGGTGCAGAACGGCTGCGACCATCGCTGCACCTTTTGCATCATCCCTTTCGGTCGCGGCAATTCGCGCTCGGTGCCGATGGGCGCGGTGGTCGAGGATGTGCGCCAGCTTGTTGCCAAGGAATATCGCGAGATCGTGCTCACCGGCGTCGACATCACGAGCTATGGCGCCGATCTGCCCGGCGCCCCCCGGCTTGGCACACTGGTGAAGCAAATTCTCAAGCACGTGCCGGAGCTCAAGCGGCTGCGTCTGTCGTCGATCGATTCGGTCGAGGCCGACCGCGATCTGCTCGATGCCTTAGCGCGTGACGAACGGCTGATGCCGCATCTGCATCTGTCGCTGCAATCCGGCGACGATCTCATCCTCAAGCGCATGAAGCGGCGGCATCTGCGCGCCGACGCGATCGCGTTCTGCAACCAGGTGCGCCGCCTGCGGCCGGACACGGTATTCGGCGCCGATCTGATCGCCGGCTTTCCGACCGAGACCGATGACATGTTCCAGCGCTCGCTCGATATCGTCGAGGAATGCGGGTTGACGCGTTTGCATGTTTTCCCGTTCTCGCCGCGGCCGGGAACCCCGGCGGCGCGGATGGCGGCGCTTCCCCACGCCATCGTCAAGGAGCGGGCGGGTCGGCTCCGCGAGCGCGGGACGCTGGCGCTGCGGCGGCATCTCGACGGCGAAGTCGGGGCGACGCGCCGCGTTTTGACGGAAGCCGGCGGCACCGGCCGAACCGAGCAATTCACGCAAGTCCGCCTCGCGGCGCCGGCCGGACCGGGAAATATCCTCGACTTGAAAATGGCGGCCCATGACGGCAAGCAATTGCTGGCGGCTTAGGGCATGATCCCGAAAAGCGGAAGCCGGTTTTCGGATAAGATCATGCTGCGACGTAAAATCTAAGCTAAAGTCGCGCCAAAGCGGAGACCGTGTCATGGACGGCGACGGGCAAGATCACACCATAACGACAACCGAAGCGCTCGAGCGTCTCTACAACGAAGCGCCTTATGGGCCCGCGCTGGTCAAGGAAGCCGATCGCGTCACGCCGCAATATCGCAAGCTGATCGAAGCCGCGCCGTTCGTGGTTTTGGCGACCAGCGGCCCCGAAGGGCTCGACTGCTCGCCGCGCGGCGATCCGCCGGGCTTCGTGCGGGTGGTCGATGAGCACACGCTGCTCATTCCCGACCGCCGCGGTAACAATCGTATCGACAGCCTGCGCAACCTGGTGCGCGATCCGCGCGTCGCGCTGTTGTTTCTCATTCCCGGCATCGGCGAGACCATGCGCATCGTCGGCAACGCCAAAATCTCCACCGATCCGAAGCTTACGGAAACCTTCGCCATCAACGGCAAGGTGCCGAAATGCGTCTTGGTCGTGACGGTCGAGAAGGCCTATTTCCAATGCACCAAGGCGATCATCCGCTCGAAATTGTGGGACCCGGCGAGCAAAGTCGACCGCAAGACCTTGCCGACGCCCGGCGCCATCCTCGCCGAATTGACCGCGGGCGAGATGGGCGGCCCGGAGCACGACCGCCTCGCGCCGGAACGCATCAAGGAAACGATCTACTGACCGCCGCGTCGCTCTGAGCAATGTCGCGCGTCAGCATGGAATCCGTTTCCGTGCCTGCCCAACCGCACGCCATGAGTTGCTCGTGCATGTGCGGCGGCGCCGGGGCGGTAACGCGGATCGGCGCGCGGTTCTTGTAGAGCGGCACAACGATCTCCCGGGCGTACAAGTGCAGGATGGGGCCGCCAACACGCGGCGCCGTGCCATAGATGGCGTCGCCCAATATCGGCCAGCCCGTTTCCGCGCAATGCACCCGAAGCTGGTGGGTGCGCCCGGTCAATGGTTCGAGCTCGAGCCAGGTCAGAGAAGCGGACGGCGCATGCCCCATCACTTTCCATTTCGTCGCCGAAGGCTGTCCGGCCGGATCGTGCTTCATCCACCAGCCGATCTTATCGTCGAGGCGGCCGAGCGGCAGATCGATCCGGCCTTCGTCGGCGTCGGGGCTGCCTTCGACCACGGCCCAATAAGTCTTGCCGATCTCGCCGTTCCGAAACAGCTTGCCAAGTTGCGCCAGCGCCTTGCGATGACGGCCGAGCACCAGGCAGCCCGACGTGTCGCGGTCGAGCCGGTGCGCCAGGGCCGGCGGGCGCGGCAACCCGAAGCGCAGCGTGTCGAAATGATCCTCCAGGGATTCCCTGCCCCTGTCCTTGCTGTTCGGAGCGCCGCGGTGCACGGCTAAACCGGCCGGCTTGTCGATCACCAGCATCAGCCCGTCGCGATACAAGATCCGCGATACCATCTGTTCCGGGGTCATGGCCCTGCCTTTGCGAAACCGCTATCACGGGCGCTGCATGCAAGACAGTCCGACAGACAGCCCGGCCGAACCGGCCGAATCTTCGGGAAATTGGTGGCAACGCCTCGCCGGCGGCCTTAAACGCAGCTCCTCGGCGCTCGGCGGCGCCATCGCGGATGTGGTCGCCAAACGTCAGCTCGATGCGGCGACGATCGACGAGATCGAGGACGCGCTGATCCGGGCCGATCTCGGCGCCGAGACTGCGGCCCGGATCGCCACCGAGCTTCACTACGGCCGCTTTTCGACGTCGATCACTCCGGACGAGATCAAAGCGGTGGTTGCGGCCGAGGTCGAGAAGGTGCTGACGCCGGTGGCGCAGCCGCTCGTCGTCGATGCGGCGAAAAAGCCGTTCGTCCTGCTTGTCGCCGGCGTCAACGGCTCCGGCAAAACCACGACCATCGGCAAGCTCGCGGCAAAATTCCGTGCCGACGGACATAGTGTCATGCTGGCGGCCGGCGATACCTTCCGCGCCGCCGCGATCGATCAGTTGAAAATCTGGGCGGAGCGCACCGGCGCCGACTTCATCGCCCGCGCCGCCGGTGCCGATGCCGCCGGGCTCGCATTCGATGCGGTCGTTGCGGCGCGAGACCGCGGCATCGACATCCTGCTCGTCGATACCGCGGGGCGGCTGCAAAATCGCACCGAGCTGATGGCCGAATTGGAAAAGATCGTGCGGGTGATGAAAAAAGTCGACGCCTCGGCGCCGCACGCCGTTCTCCTCGTGCTCGACGCCACCGTCGGGCAGAATGCCTTGTCGCAGGTCGAAACCTTCCAGAAGGCGGTCGGCGTCACCGGCCTCGCCATGACCAAGCTCGACGGCACGGCGCGCGGCGGCATCCTTGTCGCCATCGCCGCCAAATTCGGGGTGCCGGTGCATTTCATAGGCGTCGGCGAGAGTGTCGACGACCTGGCGCCGTTCTCGGCGCGAGATTTTAGCCGCGCCATGGTCGGGCTCGATTCCTGATTGAGCTTGTCGCCGAAGGCCATTACATAGCGCGCATCATGACAACGACGACCAAGCCGCAGCTCAACCCGTTCCTCAAATTCGCGCTCGATCTCGGACCGCTGATCCTGTTTTTCTTCGCCAACGAGCGTTTCGGCATTTTCGCCGCCACCGCGACGTTCATGATTGCGGTGCTTGCGGCGCTTGCGGTTTCTTACGCGCTGACGCGGCACATCGCGATCATGCCGGTGGTCACCGCGATTATCGTCGTCGTGTTCGGCGGCTTGACGCTGTTTCTTCACGACGCGACTTTCATCAAGGTCAAGCCGACCATCATTTATGCGCTGTTTGGCGCGATCCTGGTCGGCGGACTCTTTTTCGACAAGCCGCTTCTTGGCGTCGTGTTCGATTCGCTGTTCCACCTGACGGACGAGGGCTGGCGCAAGCTGACGCTGCGCTGGGCGATCTTCTTCTTCGTGCTCGCGGTGCTCAATGAAATCGTCTGGCGCAATACGTCGACCAATGTCTGGGTCGACTTCAAAGTGTTCGGGGTGATGCCGCTGACGTTTGCATTCGGCGCTCTGCAGATGCCGCTGTTGAAGAGATACGAGGCCAAGCCGGCGGAGTAGCGCTTCGCTCGCAACGGCGATTACGACCCCGCGGCCAGCGCCTTGTCGATCTGCGGCAGGAGCACCGAACCGAAATTATCCGCAGTGATCGGACCGACGAGCTTATAGGCGATGCGCGCATCGCGGCCGACGATGAAAGTCTCCGGCACGCCGTAAACGCCCCATTCGATTGCGGCGCGGCCGCTCTCATCGGCGCCGGTCGCGGCGAACGGATCGCCGTAGCGGCCGAGAAAGCGCCGCGCGTTGTCGGCCTCGTCCTTGTAATTGATGCCGACGAGCCGGAGCCGGCTGTCTTGCGAAAGCTTCATCAACAGCGGCGCTTCGTCGTGGCACGGCACGCACCATGACGCCCAGACATTCACGATCGTTACCGCACCCTTGAAGCTTGCCGGATCGATGCCGGGAATGGGCGCGCCGTCGCGACTGAGGCCGGCGACCGCCGGCAGCGGGGTTTGCGGCGCCGGATGGCCGATCAGCGCCGAGGGGATGATTGAAGGATCGCCGGCGCCGAGCCTGAACAGAAACAACAGGGCGATGCCGAGAAAGAGCACAAGCGGCAACAGCACGACGATCCGGCGCCGGCGCACCTTGACGCTGTCGTCTGCCGGGGCGCTCATGCTTGTTCCTTCGCCTGTTCCTTCACTTGCTGGATAGTCGGATCGGCGCGCGCCGGTTCGGAGCGGCGGCTAACGCCTTGGTTCTCCAGCTCGGTCAACGTGCGCCGTTGCGCGCGGTAGTCGAGCGTCACCCAGGCGATCAAAGCGCCGATAACGATGACGGCGGCGGCATAAGATGCCGCGATGAAGTTGATATGCGCCGTTGTCTCCATGGTCAGCTCACCGCGTTCGCCTGCAGCAGGTGCAGCGTCCGCACGCGGCGGCGCAGGATTTCATTGCGCATCGCCGCGAGCAAAAGCGTCACGAACAATAACGTGAACGCCGCTGTCATGGCGAAAAGCGGGATCAGGATGGTCGGATCGATAGTCGAACCGCCGAGGCGAAACACCGACGCGCCTTGATGCAGCGTGTTCCACCAATCGACCGAGAATTTGATGATCGGCAAATCGATGGCGCCGACCAGCGTGAGGATCGCCACGGCGCGCGCGGCGCGCGACGGGTCTTCCACCGTGCGCCACAGCGCGATGACAGCGAGATAAAGCAGCAGCAGGATCAATTCCGAAGTAAGCCGCGCATCCCACACCCAATAGGTGCCCCATTCGGGCCGTCCCCACAGTGAGCCGGTGACCAGACAGAGCAGCGTGAACGCCGCGCCGATCGGCGCCGCCGCTTTGGCGGTAACGTCGGCGAGCGGATGGCGCCACACCAGCGTGCCCAGCGCCGCGACCGACATCAGCCCCCAGCACAACATGCCGAGCCAAGCCGACGGTACGTGGAGAAACATGATCTTCACGGTGGCGCCTTGCTGATAATCGTCCGGCGCGCTCATCGCCTGCTCGATGGCAAAGCCGAAGGCGAGCACCGTAGCGCCACAGAGCCACGGAATGATTTGATTGGCGAGGCGAAGGAATCGCGACGGATTGGCGAGATCGCTAAGGGCCATCGGTTACGTCCAATTCAAGCCGGTTCCTAATCCAGATGGCGGCGGCGGCACAATGCGCCGGCGCGCCAGCTCTTATCACTTTGGTATGAGAGCCTTGCATGACAAGATTGCTATTCTATTTCCTGCCGAAGGGCCGCCGCGGCGGCGAAAGGTCCGACCACGAGGCTTGCGAGCGACAGCGCGCACAGCATCGTGAACGGCATGCCGAACAGCGCCGCGCCCGCGCCGGCGGAATTGGCCGCGGCGACGCCAAAGATCAGGACCGGAACGGTCAGCGGCAGCACCACCACCGCCAACAAAAGCCCGCCGCGCCGCAGCGTCACCGCGATTGCGGCACCGATCAGGCCGATGAAAGTCAGCGCCGGTGTGCCGACCAAGAGCGTGAGCACCAAGGCCGCTTCAGCCGGCGGATCGAGATTGAGAAACAACCCGAGCAGCGGCGCCGCCGCCACGACCGGCAAACCGGTGGTGAGCCAATGCGCCAAGCCTTTCACCGCGACCACGAGCTCAAGCGGTGCGCGGCCCATGAGGATGAGATCGAGCGAGCCGTCGTCGTGATCGCTGGCAAACAGCCGGTCGAGCGCGAGCAGGCTCGCCAGCAAGGCCGCAATCCAGAGGATGGCCGGCCCAACACGCTTGAGCAGCGCAAGGTCCGGCCCGAGCGCGAATGGGGTGATGGCGACCACGACCAAGAAAAACAGAACGCCCATCAACGCCCCGCCACCGATCCGCACGGCGATCCGCATGTCACGAACAAAGAGGGCGGCAAGGGCGGTCATGCCGCTTCCCCCAATCGCAATTCTTGCGCTTTATCGAGCCCGATCGGGCCATGCGCCGCCGCCAGAATGAGGCCGCCGCCGTCAAGGTGCGACTTCATGAGTTTCGCCAGCCGCTCCTGGGCGGCGACGTCGAGCGTGCTCGCCGGCTCGTCGAGGAGCCAAATCGGCCGCGGCACGGCGATCAGCCGGGCAATCGACAGGCGCCGCCGCTGCCCCGCCGAGAGATAGGCGGCCGGCAGCGCCGCCAAGCCGGCAAGCCCGACCTCGTCGAGCGGTTTGCAGACATCGATTTCGGGCGCGCCGAAAAAGCCGGCCCAAAAACTCAAGTTTTCGGCGACCGAGAGCGAGCCCTTCAGGGCGTCCTGGTGGCCGAGATAGTGGGCTTGTTCGGCGACGCTCAGCTCCGGGTCGCCGCCCTCCAGGGCGAGCCGGCCGGTTGCCGGGCGCAACAGCCCAACAATGGTGCGCAGCAGAGATGATTTTCCGGCACCGTTACGGCCGCTTATGGTCAGGGCTTCGCCGGAACCAACCGCAAAATTTACCCCGGCGAACACGTCCCGTCCGCCCCGGTGACATGCCAGTTCGCTCGCGGTGAGCCGCATCAATGACGTCCTAACTGTCAGCCTTGCCGCCGATTTGGGGAGCGCACCATTGCGCGACGGGCTATGCGCCGCATGTTAGCGGACCATTCGTTGCCGAACTGGCACAAGCCTTGAAAAGACCTTATAAGCCGGAAGTCGGGCTGCGGCGCGCCGGTGACGTCTGCCCGCCCGATTTCCCCCAGCCTTCCCTCCCCCGCATGCGGAGGAGGGAGGGGTGGGGGGCTCAAGGCCAGTTCCCGCAATAAATTACCTCCGAATTGCGCCGGCCCCCGGCCGGCAGGATGGGAAAAAAGTCATGGATTCGCTCGACAGCTTCAAGTGCCTCCGGCCGCTCAAGGTCGGTTCCAAAACCTACGCCTATTACAGCCTCCCGGTGGCTGAAAAGAACGGCTTGAAAGGGATTTCGCGCCTGCCGTTCTCGCTCAAAGTCTTGCTGGAAAATCTTCTGCGCAATGAGGACGGCCGCACGGTCTCGAAGCAGGACATCCAGGCCGTCGCGCAATGGCTCAAGACCAAGACCTCGGACCGCGAGATTGCGTTCCGGCCGGCGCGCGTGCTGATGCAGGATTTCACCGGCGTGCCCGCGGTGGTCGATCTTGCCGCCATGCGCGATGCGATGGACCATCTCGGCGGCGACGCGAAAAAGATCAATCCGCTGGTGCCGGTGGATCTGGTCATCGACCATTCGGTGGCGGTGAATTTCTTCGGCCACAACGACTCGTTCAAGAAAAACGTCGAAGAAGAATACAAACAGAATCAGGAACGCTACAAGTTCCTGAAATGGGCGCAGAACTCGTTCGAGGATTTCCGCGTCGTGCCGCCCGGCACCGGCATCTGCCATCAGGTCAATCTCGAATATCTGTCGCAGACGGTCTGGACCGCCAAGACCAAGATCAGCTTCCCCGACAAGTCGGTCGCCACCGAGCTGGCCTATCCGGACACGCTGGTCGGCACCGATTCACACACCACCATGGTCAACGGCCTGTCGGTATTGGGCTGGGGTGTCGGCGGCATCGAGGCCGAGGCGGCGATGCTCGGCCAGCCCTATTCGATGCTGCTGCCCGAAGTGATCGGGATGCGGCTGAACGGCAAGCTTAAGGAAGGCGTCACCGCGACCGATCTCGTGCTCACCGTGACGCAAATACTGCGCAAGCGCGGCGTGGTCGGAAAGTTCGTCGAATATTTCGGTCCTGGTCTCGCCAGTCTGACCATCGCCGATCGCGCCACGCTCGGCAATATGTCGCCGGAATACGGCGCGACCTGCGGCTTCTTTCCGATCGACGACGACACCATCCACTATCTGCGCGACACCGGCCGTACCGCGGAACGAATCGCGCTGGTCATGGCCTATGCCAAAGCGCAGGGCATGTATCGTACCAAGAGCACGCCGGACCCGATGTTCACCGATGTGCTCAAGCTCGAACTATCCTCGATCGAACCGTCGCTCGCCGGCCCGAAGCGGCCGCAGGACCGCATTGCGCTTAAAGAAGTCAAAAGCGGCTTTACGCAGTCGATGGACAAGGAGTTCAACAAAGCGAGCGAGATGGACAAACGCGTGCCGGTCGAAGGCCGCAGCCATACGCTCGGCAACGGCGATGTGGTGATCGCGGCGATCACATCTTGCACCAACACGTCGAACCCGAGTGTCATGATCGCGGCCGGCTTGCTCGCCAAGAAGGCGGTGGAGAAGGGCCTTACCGTCAAGCCGTGGGTCAAGACTTCGTTGGCCCCGGGATCGCAAGTGGTGGCGGAATACTACGAGAAGTCGGGACTGCAGAAGCCGCTCGACGCACTCGGCTTTAATCTCGTCGGCTTCGGCTGCACCACCTGCATCGGCAATTCCGGCCCGCTGCCGGAGGAGATTTCCGAAGCCATCAACAAGAACGATCTCGTGGCCGCCGCGGTGCTGTCCGGCAATCGCAACTTCGAAGGCCGCGTCAACGCCGATGTGCGCGCCAATTATCTTGCCTCGCCGCCGCTGGTCGTCGCTTATGCACTGGCCGGCTCGATGCAGGTCGACGTCGCCAAGGCGCCGCTCGGTACCGACCAGAAAGGCCGCAAGGTCTATTTGCGCGACATCTGGCCGTCGAGCCGCGAGATCGCGACGGTCATGAACAAAAGCATCAACAAGCAAATGTTCACGCGCAAATATGGCGACGTTTTCAAGGGCGATGCCAATTGGCGCAAGATCGCGGTCAAGGGCGGCCTCACCTACAAGTGGGACGACCGTTCCACCTACGTCCAGAACCCGCCTTATTTCGAGGGCATGCAGAAGCGCAGCGTGCCGATCGAGGATATCGTCGACGCCCGCGTGCTCGGCTTATTCCTCGATTCGATTACCACCGATCACATCTCGCCGGCCGGCTCGATCAAGGAAGAAAGCCCGGCCGGTGAATATCTGCGCGACCATCAGGTCCGCCCGAAGGACTTCAACCAGTACGGCACGCGGCGCGGCAATCATCAGGTGATGATGCGCGGCACCTTCGCCAATATCCGCATCAAGAATCAAATGGTGCCGGGCGTCGAGGGCGGCTACACGATCCATTATCCGTCGAAGCAGCGTATGACGATTTATGACGCGGCCATGCGATACAAGACCGACCGCGTGCCGCTGGTCATTTTCGCCGGCAAGGAATACGGCACCGGCTCATCGCGCGATTGGGCGGCGAAGGGCACCGTCCTGCTCGGCGTGCGCGCGGTCGTGACGCAATCGTTCGAACGCATTCACCGTTCCAATCTCGTCGGCATGGGCGTCATCCCGTTGTGTTTCGAAGAAGGAACCTCGTGGCAGACGCTCGGCTTGAAGGGCGACGAGCAGGTCACCATTCGCGGGCTGCACGGCGATCTCAAGCCGCACCAGCGCCTGCAAGCGGAGATCGTCGCCTCCGACGGCGGGCTCAAGCGCGTGCCCTTGATCTGCCGCATCGATACGCTGGAAGAGCTGGATTACTTCCGGAACGGCGGCATTCTGCAATACGTGCTGCGCCACCTCGCCGCGTAAATCTGCCGTTTACGGCCGCGCGTTTGCGCGAACCGTGTCCACGGTACCGCCTCACCGCGAAGTGAGTGGCAGGTGACTGCCGCCGGCGCTAGACATGGCCCGTCACGAAATCGTCACCGAGGGCGATCTTTCGCTTGGGGTCCGGGGTGGAGGTCGCAATGCTATGTCGCCGCCTCGCGCCCGCGACCCTGGTCGCGTTTTTTTTCATCACGACTTTGGTCGTCGCGCACGCCGCCGAACCTCGCGCAGTGCTTGAACTGTTTACCAGTCAGGGCTGCTCGTCCTGCCCGGCCGCCGACAAGCTGCTCGGCGATTTGGCAAGTGATCCGACTTTGATCGCGCTGAGCGACCCGATCGATTATTGGGATTATCTCGGCTGGAAAGATACGCTGGCCAGCCCGGCGCATTCGGCGCGGCAGCGGGCTTACGCGCGCATGCGCGGCGACCGCCAAGTCTACACGCCGCAAACCGTGATCAATGGCGCCGTGCATGCGCTGGGCAGCGACCAAGCCGCCATCGATCGCGCGATCGCGTCGACCGATCAGAAATCGGGCGTGATGTCGCTGCCGGTTTTGCTGTCGATGGACGGAGCCGGTCTGAGCGTCAAGGTCGATTCGGCCGAAAACGAGCATGCGGCCGGCGAAGTTTGGCTATGCCCGATCGAGAAGGCTGTAGTGGTTTCCATCGGCCGCGGCGAAAATCGCGGACGCACGGTCATCTACCACAATGTGGTGCGTAACTGGCTCAAGCTCGGCGACTGGACCGGCGCGGCGTCGACCTGGAATGTTCCGATGTCACAGATCAAGTCCGACGGCATCGATGCTGCCGCGGTCATGGTGCAAGAGGGCACGCGCGACAAGCCGGGCATCATCCTCGGCGCGGCCTATACGCCGCTTCAGTAGACCGACGGCGAAGGCCTGACGACGGAATTTATCGCCCGAATCTAACGTCCAAAAGAAAAAGGCCGGCGACGGGCCGGCCTTTAGACTTGGGGGAATTCAGATTCACAGTACGCCACACGAAACTAAGCTTCGCCGTACTGAACTGTTGCCGCCACGCTTACTGCGGCACTTTGGCGGTACTTTGGCGGTACTTGGCCCGGTCCGTCCGCGCCCCGGGGGGCTGGGGGGCTGAGGAATCCGGAACACGATACGAACCGGGCCCTGAGGCAACAGGGTCATGTTTCGCAGCGTAGCTTGGCGTGTGCTTGGCCGAATTGGGGCGCCTTTATGATCCGCCTAACAAAACCGTGATTCCCCCGGTCAAAAATGCCGCACTTCCGGGAGCTGGTTGGCGCCGCCCCAGAGGCAGGCCATGCCGCCCATTTGCCGCGACAGGCCCTTGCCGAGGGGCCGTTCTGGCGCGATCATGAAGCTCCGATGACATAAGGAGGCGCCGCATGGATTTCGGCGAGACCGATCCCAGCGCGTCGCGCGGGGGCGAGCAACACGGGCACGCCCCCGCCAGCGAAGTTACCTTCAGCCGCCGTGAGCTCGACCGCATCCTGCGGCTCTATGGCCGCAAAGTCGCCGACGGCGAGTGGCGCGATTACGCAATCGATTTCCTCAAAGATCGCGCGGTGTTTTCGGTTTTTCGGCGCGCTTCGGAAGTCCCGATCTACCGCATCGAGAAAAACCCGAAACTCGGCCGCCGGCAGGGCGCCTTCAGCGTCATCTCGGCGACCGGGCACATCCTGCGTCGCGGTCACGAGCTTGATCGCGTTCTTGGCGCGCTCGACCCTTCGCTGCGCGTGGTCGCGGGCTGATCGGGATCGTGCTCTTAAGCCGGCGTGACGTCGCCGTCGCCGAGCGCGCGCTGCATCATCACGGTGTCGAGCCATTTGCCGTGCTTGAATCCGACTGACCGCATCGTGCCGATCATGGCAAAGCCGGCCGCGGCATGAACCGCGATCGAAGCGGTCTGTGCGGAATCGCCGATCACAGCGATCATCTGGCGAAAGCCGCGCTGCTCGGCATCCACAATCAACCGCGCGAGCAATCGCCCGCCGATCCCGCGGCGGTGAAATTGCGGGCTGATGTAAATGGAATCTTCGACCGTCCACTTATAGGCCGGCCGGGCGCGGTACGGCCCGGCATAGGCATAACCGGCAATCGTGCCGGCAAGCTCGGCGACCAGATAGGGATAACCACCGATCAGCAGGGCGTCGCGGCGGTGGGCCATTTCCGCGTCATCCGGCGGCTCGAGTTCGAACGAGGCCGTGCCGTGCAAGACGGCATCGGCATAGATGCGCGTAATGGCCGCGACGTCGCCGGGCGCGGCGGCCCGAATGGTGATTTCGGTCATGTGCGGAGCTGAAATAGCAAAACGCCCCGGTTTTGGGCCCGGGGCGTTTCGATCGTATCGTCGCTGCTGCTTAGCGGCGGTCGCCGAACAGCCGCAGCATCATCAGAAACAGGTTGATGAAGTCGAGGTAGAGCGACAGCGCGCCCATCACGGCCTTGCGGCCGGCGATGGTGCCGTCGTCCATCGGGCTGTACATCTCCTTGATCCGCTGCGTATCCCAGCCGGTCAGTCCGGCGAACACGATCACGCCGATGATCGAAATCGCCCAATCCAGCCCCGTCGAGTGCAGGAACATATTGACCAGGCTGGCGATGATGATGCCGATCAGGCCCATGAACATGAACGAGCCCATTCCGGACAGATCGCGTTGCGTGGTGTAGCCCCACAAGCTGAGCGCGCCGAACGTCGCCGCCGAGATGAAGAACACCCGCGTGATCGATCCCCCGGTATAGACGAGGAAGATCGACGCCAGCGACAAGCCGAGCAGGCCGGCATAAACGAAGAACAGCGTGAGCGCGGTTCCCACCGACAGCCGGTTGATGCCGAACGAAAGCGCGAAGACGAGCCCGAGCGGCGCCAGCACCAGCACCCACATCAGCGGGCTCTGGAAGATGAGTTGGCCGAACGAGGTCAGTTCGAGCGAGCCGCCGACCTGCGTCACGGCGGCCGAGAATGCGAGCCACGCCACGGCGCCAGTGAGCGCGACGCCGGCGGTCATATAATTGTAGACGCGGATCATGTGCGCGCGCAGACCCGCATCGATCGTTACCTGGTCCGAGCGATAGCCGGTCCTTGCGGTAGCGAGATTCCGATCGAAGTCGGACATGGAAATTACCCCTGGGTTGTCCCGGCCGTTGCCGGGTTGGCCACCGGCGACAGCCGGCGGCGCGTGCCGCAAATCTAGTGCGAAAGCCGCGCCCGCGCCAGATGGGTGCGGCGCCATATTTTGCCAGTGTTACCAAGATTTCATGGTGCTTAACGGCGCGATTTTGCGGGGTGCCGGGCCGCCACCTTCAGCCTCTAAAGGTTTCGCAGCACTTCGGCCGGCTTGCGGCCCAGCGCCCGCAACGTGCCGGCAAGGCCCAATGCCACGGTAAAGAACAGCGCCGCCACGGCGGCGCCCACCGCCGCGCCCGCGACCCAGACGAAAGGAAATTCCATCACCCGCGCCACCACAAGATCGGCCGCGAGCGAGCCCGCGGCGACGCCAAAAATCACCGTTGCCAGGCCGATCAGGAGGTATTCCAGTGCATAAGCCGCGGCGAGCCGCGCCCGGGTCGCGCCGAGCGTCTTCAGCACCACAGCGTCGTAGATCCGGAAACGTTGGCTGGCGGCAAGCGCGCCGCCCAGCACCAAAGCCGCGGCAATGAGCGTCAGCGAGCTCGCCCCACGCAGTGCCAGCACGAGCTTGCCGAGCAGCGCATCGACCGCGTCCAGCGCGTCCTTGACGCGCACCGCCGTCACGGTCGGAAAGCCGTCGGCAAGCGCCTTGATGAGCGCGGTCTCCTCGGCAGTGCCGCCGCCGTCGGCGAAGGTCAGCGTCGCGATATCGGTGTGCGGCGCGCCGTTAAATGCGCCGGGCGAAAACACCAGGACGAAATTGATGCCGAGATTTTCCCAGTCGACGGCGCGCAGGTTGGCGATCCGCGCGGTGACGTTACGGCCGAGTACGTTGACGGTGACGGTGTCGCCGACTTTGAGGCCGAAATCCTTGGCCGTTCTGCTTTCCAGCGAAACCAGCGGCTCGCCGGAATAGTCGGCGCTCCACCATTGTCCGGCGACGATGCGCGAACCCGCCGGGACGGCTTTCGCGTAAGTGATGCCGCGGTCGCCTTGCAGCACCCAGCGCGATTGGTCCGCGGGCTTGAGATCCTCCGCCTTGACGCCATTGGCGGCGGCGATGCGACCGCGCAGCATCGGCACGCGTTCGAGCGTCGAGCCCGGCGCCTGCTGACGGATGAAGGCGTCGAAGCGATCGGCGTCCGCCGCCGGAATATCGAGAAAGAAGAACGAGGGCGCTTGTTCCGGCAGCGCGGCTGCGAATTCGCGATGCAGATTTCCGTCGATTTCGATCACGGTGACGAGCAGAGCGAGACCGAGGCCCAGCGACAGCACGATGCTCGGCGTCAACGCGCCGGGGCGATGGATATTGGCAATGGCCAGCCGCAGGATTGTCGAGCGCTGGCGCGGCGCGTGCCGCGCCAGCCACATCGTCAAAACCCCGATCAGGCGCAGCAACAAAAAGACAATCGCGGCGGCGGCCACGAAGTAAGCCGCGACCCGGTGATCGTAGCTCGTCAGAATCGCCAGAGCCGCGAGAGCGGCGACGATCGCCACCGTCGCCCCGACATAGCGCGGCCGCGGCCAGGCGCGCTCCGCGGCGATCTGATCGCGGAACAGTTTTGAGACCGAAATATCGTGGGCGCGGCCAAGCGGCCACAGCGCAAAGGCCAGAGCGGTCAGGAGTCCAAAGGCGATGGCCAGCGCCAACACTTCCGGATGCAGCCCCGGCGCTACCGGCAGCGGAATAAGCGCCCCGAAGGCATAAGCGATCGCGAACGGCAGCGCCGCGCCGAGCGCCGCGCCGATGAGCGTTGCAAACAACGCCACTACGACGATCTCGACGCAATAAACCGCGAAAACTCCGCCGCCGGTGGCGCCAAGCGCTTTCAAGGTGCCGATCACGTCGCGCTTGCGGGCGAGGTAGCTTGCGACCGCGTTGGCGACGCCGACGCCGCCGACCAGGAGCGTGGTCAGGCCGACCAGCGTGAGGAATTGGGTAAAGCGCTCGACATTGCGTTCGAGCTGCGGCGTCGCTTTGCTTCGGGTGCGGATTTCCCAGCCGGCATCGGGGAACGCGGCCTGCGCCTGCTTCTGCAGGGAAGCGACTGCGCCGTCGCTCGCATCGCCGGGTAAGCGCAGCCGATATTGCCAGCGCACGAGACTGCCGGGCTGCAGCAGCCCGGTGGCGCGCAGCGCGGCTTCGCTCATCAGCACGCGCGGCCCAAGGCCGATGCCGCCGGCAAGTTTGTCCGGTTCGGCCGTCAGCACCGCGCGCAGCTCGACCGTGGCATTGCCAAGCGTGATGCGATCGCCGATTTTCAGATCGAGCCGCGCCAACAGCGCGGGATCGATAGCCGCGCCGAATGCGCCATTGCTTTGCGCGAACAATGCCGGCAGCGGTATCGCCGGATCGGTCGTGACCGCGCCAAATAAGGGATAATCGTCATCGACAGCCTTGATCTCGACGAGCGTCGAGCGTCCGTCGCCGGTACGCGCCATCGCGCGCAAGCTCGCGGCTGCGGAAACCGCGCCGTGCGCGTCGAGGAAGGCGCGTTCGGAGCCGCTCGCTTCGCGTTGGATGAGCGAAAAGGCAAGATCGCCGCCGAGGATCACGCGGCCCGCGCTGGCGATGCCGTCGTTGAGGCTCGCGGCGAGCGAGCCGACGCCGGCGATTGCGGTGACGCCGAGCGCGATACAGGCGATGAAAACACCGAAGCCATGCAGGCCGCCGCGCAATTCGCGCCACGCATAGACGAACGCCAAACGCAGCGAGATGGCCCGCGGTCGCTTTGCCATGGGCGCGTGCATCAGCGGGCCTTTGGACCGGACGCTTTGGGCATGACGCGCATCAGGACGAAATGCGTCGGCGTGAAGACGAGCAGCGGCAATCCGATCAACAGCCCCATGAGCCAGACATAAGTCGGTACCCACGTCTGTGCCGCGGTGTCGCCCACGCCCCAGACGTAGTCGATGTTGACCGGAGTGAGGCCGGGATTCGGCGTCGGCGGCGGCATGAAGAAGAAACAAATCAGCACCAGCGCCCAAGCCAGCGCGGTCCACGCCGGCAGCGCCCGCCGGTCATATCCGGTCCTCCAGACCAGATAGACAAGCAGGAACGGCATCCAGGCGTGGTAGAGCGAAAGCAGCCGCAAAAACAGCGAATGATTGGATTGAAACATGTAATCGGTCATGCCGGTCAGCGAGTAGCCCGCGGCATTGAACAGTAAATCAGTCACCCAATAGGCCTGCCCGACCAAAATGCCGACGGCGCACATGGAAATCAGCAGAGCATTCTCCGGCCAGATCCCGATGAAAGTCAGGATCAATGCCATGTCGCAGAAATACAGAAAGTTCGTCGGCCCGTAATAATACAAATAGACCGGAACAAGCACTGCCATGAACGCGGTGAAGGCGAGCTTGACGGCGAGCGGGATGCGTGCGGCTTGCATCATGCTGTGTGCGGCGCCGGTACGCGGTTTTCGATCTGCCCCGAGCGCATGCGCAGCACGCGATCGCAGCGCGCCGCGAGCGCGGTGTCGTGCGTGACCAGGATCAGCGTCGTGCCGCGTTCGGAATGGCCGCGGAATAAAAGTTCGATAATGTCGCGCCCGGTCGCCTCGTCGAGATTGCCGGTCGGTTCATCGGCGACGATGATTGCCGGATTTGGCGCGAGCGCGCGGGCGAGCGCGACGCGCTGCTGCTCGCCGCCGGATAGCTCGGCCGGATAGTGATGGATGCGGTCCTTCAGGCCGACGGCGGCGAGCTCGCGCTCGGCGCGCGGCAGCGCGTCGGGCACGCCGGCAAGCTCGAGCGGCACCGCGACGTTTTCCAGCGCCGTCATGGTCGGGATCAGATGAAAAGCCTGGAAGACGATGCCGATCGATTTGCCGCGGAAGCGGGCGAGCTGGTCTTCGTCGAGCCTCTGCAACTCCTCGCCGATCGCCGTGACCGAGCCCGAATCCGCCTGCTCCAGCCCGGTCATGACCATCAGCAGCGTCGACTTGCCGGAGCCCGACGGGCCGAGCAGGGCAACGGCTTCGCCGCGCCCTATATTGATATCGATATCTTTGAGGATATGGACGCGGGCGGCGCCGCGCCCGAGCGAAAGATTAACGCCGCGCAGAACGATGGCGCCGTCGGCGAAAGGATGCCCCGAAATGTCGTTCATGCTTTCAACCGGCTGGCGGCTCTCACTGCGTGACGGCTCATATGGGGGGCGGCGCGCTGGACGCCACATCGCTGCGATTTGTACAGCGGCGCTCGTTGCCGCGGCAATCACGCTTTCCGCGAGCGCGCAGGCGCCGGTCCACATCGTCGCGCTCGGCGACTCCCTGACCGCTGGCTATGGCCTGGCCGATAAGGACGGCTTCGTGCCGCGCCTGCAAGCGGCGTTGTCGGCGAAGGGCGTGGCCGCCGAGGTTGCCAATGCGGGGGTCTCCGGCGACACGGCTTCCGATGGGCTGGCGCGGCTCGATTGGTCGGTGCCGCAAGGGACAGACGCGGTCATCGTCGAACTCGGCGCCAACGACATGTTGCGCGGGATCAAGCCGGAGGTCACGCGGGCGGCGCTCGACGCCCTGTTGCAGCGGCTGACGCAGCGTCACATTGCCGTCTTGTTGTGCGGCATGCGCGCGGCGCCCAATCTCGGCGCCGACTACGGTGCGGCTTTCGAGCGCATCTATCCGGAGCTTATGGCGAAATACGGCGTGCTGCTTTATCCGTTTTTCCTTGACGGCTCCGCCGGCGATCTCAGCTTGACCCAGCAGGACGGCATGCACCCCAATGCCGCCGGTGTCGGCATGATCGTCCAGCGGATTTTACCCAAGGTTTTGGAACTGATCGCACAGGTTCGCACGCAGCACCCGTCGTAGAGGGTTGCGCGCGCGCCCCGATCGCCGCATTCTGCGCTTAAGGCGAATCGCGAGCCGGAGTTTGTCATGCCCCGCTTGTTCACCGGTCTCGAAATTCCGCCGTCGGTCGCCCAATCGCTCGCCATGATGCGAGGCGGTCTGCCGGGGGCGCGCTGGATCGATCCCGAGAATTATCACCTGACGCTGCGGTTCATCGGCGATATCGACGAT
>Ga0181525_10000543_pt1 | contig 32770 bp, 31 predicted proteins | sample PEATcosm2014_Bin_48_FD_121100 | JGI IMG/M metagenome (GOLD analysis project Ga0181525, IMG submission 121100) | Peatland microbial communities from MTU Mesocosm Facility, Houghton, MI, USA - PEATcosm2014_Bin06_10_metaG | ecosystem: Environmental > Terrestrial > Soil > Wetlands > Peat | place... | reverse complement strand
TGATTCCAGTTCGCTGAACGGGGCGGGAGGCCGGCGCATCTTTGTCCAATGACCGGTGCGTTCTGACCTTATTGTAGTAGCGAGCGTAGGTTTGCAGGGTGCTGCGCAGATGCGCCTCGCCCAGGTACTTTTTACTGATTTTGTGGAATGTGCCGACACAGCCGCGCTTAATCAGCGACCAGAAACCCTCAATCGTGTTGGTGTGGATTGCGCCGATAACGTATTCGCCCTTGGCGTGGTCAATGACGGCGTGCGGATATTCTTTTCCAAGGTGTTTGTAGCCGACCCATTGATCTGTGATCAGCAAGCTAACCTTGTGCGAGACGGCTTCATGGACGAAGCCCTCCAGCGTCGAAGCGCGGACATTTTGGATGACGCGCGCAGCAACGTTTCCCTTGCGCTTCACGGCACCAACAACGACAGCTTTACCGGAACCAGTCCCGCCCGTTCCGTGGCCGCCACCACGCTTATCAATATGCCGGTTGCGCGCTTTTCCGCCGACAAAAGTTTCGTCAACCTCGACAATCCCGCCGAGTTGTTCGATATCTTCAACAAGCGCAGTTCTGACTTTGTGGCACATAAGCCAAGCGGTTTTGTAGGAGCCAAAGCCCATGAAGCGCATGATTTGCAATGCGCTCATTCCTTTCTTGCTGGTCAGCATAAGATGGACGACGCGAAACCAGTCACGCAACGGTTTGTTGGTGTTCTCGAAAATCGTGCCAGCAATGTGCGAGAAGCGATAGCTGGTTTCTGGAGCGCACTGGTAGCACTGCCAACTCCAAGGCTTGTTCGGCAGCTTATGAGGATTTACTGCGCCGCAGCGCGGGCAATTGACGCCATCGGGCCATCGACGGCCGACAAGATAGGCGCAACAAGCGTCCTCGTCGGGAAACATGCGCTCAAACTGGGCAGCCGTAAGTTGCTGAATTGGCTTGGGTTGTTTTCTGGCCATATGGCAATTCCCTCCGTCCCGGAAGGATATGCTATGTCTAATCGAGAAAGTCAAGTCAGGGATAATCGCCCTAATTAGGTGTTCCGAGCGACCGGCGCGGAAGGACCGCGAGCAGCCTTATTCAAGATGGTCAAGCGGCAGTGGCGCTCCAGCCTTGAGCGTCTGGATGGCAATGTTACTTCGCACTTCGCGCACGATCGGCAGGGTGAGCAATTTACCCACGAGGAACTGCTGATAGTCCGCCAGCTCTGGTACAACGACTTCGAGAAAGTAGTCGGCTTCTCCAGATACCAGATGACAAGCAACGACCTCCGGCATCTCTACGACAGCTCTCTCAAAAAGGAGTGCGTGCTCGTTCGCGTGCCCATTAATTTTAACACCTACAAACACTGAGAAGCCGAGGCCAACGCGGTCGCGTCTCAACACGGCTCGGTATCCCTCGATGTAGTCGTCCTGCTCCAACCTCTTCACCCGGCGGGAGCACGGCGAAGGTGACAAGCCAACCAATTCCGCCAGTTCAATGTTGCTCAATCTGCCATTGGCTTGCAGCGCGGCAATAATCCGGCCGTCGATCACATCTAGCGCTGTTTTTGGCACGATTGCGTATTTTTCAATGGCTAAAGGGCGGATCACCACTGTTTGATGATCCAAAATAGCCTACTTTGCAAGGACACGCCCCAGTTGATCATGTCATGGTTCACCAACCTCAGCGAGGGCCCGAATCATGACCGACCACGCAACTTATCTGTCACTGCTTGACGCCGTTAGACGCTACTTCGACCTCATGTTCGACAGCGATGTATCGCGCTTTGACCAGGTGTTCGCTTCGAGCGCCCAGCTTCACGGATTGCGAGACGGCACCCTGCGTTTGCTGCCTGCCCAGGACTACAAGACCGCATTGGCCGCCGGAGCATCACCAAAAGCGAAGAACGCTCCACGCCATCAAGAGATTTTGCTCGTTGATTTCTCTTCGCCCACACAAGCGGTGGTGAAGGTTCGGGTCAGGATTAATACAATCCAATATCTCGACTATCTCTCATACCATTGCATCAGCGGTGCGTGGCTGATCACGGCCAAGTCATTTCACGTCGAGCGGCGGTTCGAGACCCCGGCGAACTGAGGGTCCTGCAACAGTGGGCGATCGAGCTATGCAGCACCGGCAGTTGATGATTGGATTGGCATGTGGCGGACTCTTGGCCATGGCCGTCGCGATTGGCATTGGACGCTTCGTCTACACACCCATCCTCCCGGTCATGCTCGAAAGTCTCGCTTGGAGCAAAGCCGAGGCTGGGCTCGTCGCTTCGTCCAATTTTCTCGGCTATTTGATCGGGGCCTTATTGGCCGCCCGACCGATTGCTGTAAGCCGCCAACGAAGAGGGCTCGTCGCTGCCTTGCTCGTCAGTGCAACAACGACCCTTGGCATGGCCTTTGATTCTCACATCACCGTTTTGATGGGGCTGCGTCTCCTGGGCGGCGCGGCGAGCGCCTTTGTCATCGTCCTTGCCTCAACGCTTGTGCTGGCCCGGTTGTCGGCTGCGCAACGCGGAAATCTCTCGGCCCTTCACTTCGCCGGAGTTGGGGTCGGCATCATGCTGTCGGCTGCTGTTGTATCGGCGTTGCGGGCGGTGGGCGCGGGCTGGCAAGCCATGTGGCTCTGGTCTGGTGGCATGGCACTTCTGGGAACCGTCCTCGTTACCGTGTTGATCCCCGGACAAACAGTCGTCGAAGCGGCACCCCCTATTACTTCTGCGGCGCAGTCACCACGCGGTCTGCCAATGCTCATCATCGCATACGGCTTGTTCGGATTCGGTTACGTCATCACGGCAACGTTCCTGGTCACATCGGTGCGGATTTCGGCGGAGCTTCGTGAACTGGAAGCCTGGATCTGGATCCTGTTCGGCTTCGCGGCCGTGCCGTCAGTCGCGCTCTGGTCGTGGATCGCGGCACGCATAGGCACCTCGATGGCTTTTGCGCTGGCGTGTCTGGCCGAGGCGCTCGGCGTGGCGGTAAGCGTCGAGTGGATCACCGTGCCTGGCATTTGTTTATCCGCCGCGTTGTTGGGCGGGACGTTCATGGGCATCACCGCCCTCGGTCTCATAGCAGCGCGGCAGTTGTCGCGCGCCGATCCGCAACGGGCAATAGGGCTGATGACTGCGAGTTTCGCATTCGGCCAAATGACCGGACCGACCGCAGCTGGATATTTGTTCGATAGCCTCGGGAGCCTCCGCGTGCCGTCGCTGGTCGCAGCAGGAGCGCTCGTTGTTGCAGCCAGCCTCGCCATCTCAGCAAATCGAGTCGCTGTACCCGAGGCCAATGAGTAGTGGGTACTTCTGGTGCTGGCCCTCAGCGACATTTAGCGCGGGCACGGCTACGTCCGTTTTCAGGCGTAAAGCGACCGCCGCACGGTCGGTGGTGATCGGCGGGCGGTCAGGCGCTTGCCTTTTCATGGGCCGGCATTGGAGCCCCGCCGGGGCGCGCCGTGTCCAGCCGCTACAAATTGTGTTCGCTCTCCGCAAGGTCCTCGCCAACGGTCGCGACGGTCGCCGCTACATTCAGAATGTCCCAGGTCGGGGCTACCGTTTCGTCGAACCGGTTTCGCATAATGACAGGTTACGGAATAGGTGTTTGGCAGAGAAGCCGCATCGGAAAAATCTTCGAGATCAGCAAACGCTACGAGCTGAAAATCACTTTCCGCGCGGAATATTTAGTCTATCAATTGTATCTTGTTCTTGATGCCGCGGAGGCCTGCGGACGCGCTGGCGGCCGTTAATGCTGCGGCGGAGTCTCGCCGTCGTAGACGAAGGGTGGAGTGGCTTGCTCAAGTCGGCGAAGGCAGCGCGCTCGGCTTCCCATGCATTGTGCTCAGCGCCGGTCGGTGATGTAATGGCAGCTGAGGGAAAAGCCCTCTTAAGGGCGAGACAAAGAGGTCGCGCCTCATATAGGCAGGGAGGCCGCATCGCCGCTGGGCGAGCAGGTTTCCTTGCTCATTCCGGGCCGGTGCGGCGCCAGGCGCAGGAATGAGCCATGCGACTTGAAGCTTACCGTATCCAGTCAGAGCCTTATTACTTGCCCGTGGCGGCGGAGGTCGCGCTGTTTGAGGCGGCCTACGCAAGTCGGTTGCCCGTCATGCTGAAGGGGCCGACGGGGTGTGGCAAGACGCGGTTCATTGAATACTTGGCATGGCGGCTCGATCGCCCACTTATTACCGTCGCCGCCCACGAGGATATGACGGCCGCAGACCTTGCCGGACGGTATCTGCTCGCGCCGGAAGGTACTGTCTGGCACGACGGTCCGCTGACGCTTGCGGTGCGCTACGGGGCGATTTGCTACCTCGATGAAATTGTCGAAGCCCGCCAGGACACAACCGTCGTGATCCATCCGCTCACGGATGCGCGGCGGATGCTGCCGCTCGAGAAGAAGAACGAGCTTGTCGCCGCCCATCCCGACTTTCAGCTCGTGATTTCGTACAATCCGGGCTACCAGAGCGCGGTGAAGGATTTGAAGGAATCCACCAAGCAGCGGTTCGTCGGCATCGACTTCGGATATCCCGCGCCCGACATTGAGGCTGAGATCGTCAGCCGCGAATCGGGCGCGGACCGTAAGACCGCGCGACAGCTGGTGGACATCGCGCTCCGCTCCCGCAACTTGCGCGGACAAGGTTTGGAGGAGGGCGCCTCGACGCGCATGTTGATTCACGCGGGCCGTCTGGTTGCGGCCGGACTCGGGCTCGAAGCGGCGTCGCGGGCGAGCATCGTGTTGCCGATCACCGACGATCTCGATATGCGTGAAGCGCTTACCGCAGCCGTGGCGGCTTGCCTCTAATACACAATCGCCATGACCCCACGGAGCCGTGCCCAGTTTCAGGTCATCGAGACGGAGCAGGGCCGCGCGGTCACGCGCCTTCACCAACTGATCCGTCAGCGCGATACGTTGCGCGGCGAGTTTCGGGGCCATTGGGATGCGATTTCGGCCGGCACGGACGATGCGGACCTGGAGCGATGGGCGGCGGGTGCGCTGGAACTTGCCTTGGTCAATGCGGGTCCGGAATGCCAACTTGCATTCTGGCGCATAAGCGTGGATCTGAAGTCGGCGCTTCAGCTCAGGGAGCTTGCCGATTTCGCACACGCAGCCGCCGACATTTGCCGCGGCGCGGGCTCCAAGGCGACGCTCGCGTGCCTGCAGGCACTTCCAAACGCGTTGCGTCGGCTCGGGAGGGCGAGCGAAATCGTGTTGTGGTCCCGCGGACTTGTGCGACTTGCCCGCGAAGGGCCGGAATCAGTCGCCGCCGTGGCGTGCCGCACCGACATGATCCTGCAAGCCTGTGACAGCTCCGGCTTCGAAAACTTCGTAGCTTCTGGTCTTAAATACACCCGCGGCGATCGCGTTCGGCGACGTGCCTTCTTCACGTTGGAAGACCGGCTGGCTACGCAGGTTCTGGAACAATCGGCCGGCGCGCTGATATTTTCCCGTAACGAGCGGGTCCTCAAAGCTTTCGCCACCGCCTTGTGGGGCCGGCCGCCGGTCCTGCGCGGCGCAATCGCGCCGCCCGGAATGCAGCTTCCGCGTCGCGTGAATATCGCCGGCGGCGTGGTGCGGATGCCGCCAGTTTTTAGCGGAACACCCAAAGGCATGCTGCCACAATTGTTTCGAGCCTGCGTTGCGCACGCGACGGCACATATCGCGTTGACACGCACGCGCTTTCCGATTGGATCGCTGAAGCCATTGCAAATGGCGCTGATTGGTTTGGTGGAGGATGCCCGCGTCGAGATGTTGGCGATGCGCGCCTTCCCCGGCCTGCGGCGATTATGGGCGCCGTTTCATGTTGCCGAACCGACCGAGGTCATCACCGCGCCGACACTGCTCGCGCGCCTTGCGCGGGCCTTGTTTGATCCGGATTATGCCGACCCGGACGGCTTCATAAAAAAAGGCCGAGCTCTGTTCGCCGCGGAGAGGGAGCGCCTGGACGACGTTTCTGTCAGTCGGCAGATCGGCGGCCTTCTTGGCAATGATCTTGGGCAGATGCGCGTGCAGTTCAACGCCCGCACCTACGTGGTCGAGCCGGTCTATCGCGACGACGGCCTCGGTCTGTGGGATTTCGGCGAGCAGGCGCAAGCCGAGACCGACATTTTCGAACTGATGGTCGATGCCGCGCGATTCGAACGACGTGACGACGCCGATAATCCCGATCGCCGCCGCAATGAAGTGGAGCCTGCACCCGATGCCGTGGGTCGCGCCCGCGAGCGTGCCCCGGACGAGCGGGGCCCGGTGCTCGCTACCTATCCCGAGTGGGACTGCGATGCTGGAATCGAACGGCCGGACTGGACGACGGTTCGGGCGGCGTCGCTGTGGCCGGGCGACGCTGGCGCGATCGACGCGGCGCTCGACAATATCCCTGCATTGCGTGCGCGTATTCGCCGCTTGGTGCGTGGCGCCAAAATTGGGCGGCATGAGCGCCTGAAACGGCGTAGCGACGGACCCGATCTCGACCTGGACGCCGCATTGGACGCGGCGGTCGCGCTACGCGCCGCCGAACTTCCCGATGACCGAGTGTTCCGTACGATGGCACGGCGTCAACGTGATCTCTCGGTCATGATCCTGTTGGATACATCGGAATCGACGCGCGACCCGGTGATGCCTTCGGGCACGTCAGTGCTTGACGTGGAGCGGCTTGCGGTCGCGGCGCTGGCGGAAGCTTTGGCGGCGCTAAACGATCCGTTCGCCTTGCGCGCTTTTGCTTCCGCCGGGCGGGAGGATGTCCGCGTCTTTTGTCTCAAGGATTTTGGCGAACCTTACGGTGCCGCCGTCAAGGCGCGTCTTGCCCATCTCGAACCGCAACTGTCGACCCGGCTGGGGACGGCGTTGCGTCACGCCGGTACCGAAATTGCGTACGTGCGCAGCCACCGCAAGCTCATTCTCGTTCTCACAGACGGGGAGCCGTCCGACATCGACGTCGTCGATCCGCGTGATCTGGTGGAGGATGCCCGGCGCGCCGTCATTAGCCTGCGGGAGCGCGGCACCGATGTCTTCGGCGTCACGCTCGATCCCTCGGGTGCAGGCTCCGGCGCCGCCGTCTTCGGCCGCAGCCAGCACATGCCGGTGCGGCGTCTTGAAGACCTGCCGTCACGCCTAGCCGAGCTCTATTTTCGTCTCGCCCGGCGTTGAGCGCCCTTGCGGGTTATTTGCGCCGACGCGCTGGCAGAATGCCGATCAATGCTTCGAACGCGATTGCGAACGCAATCTCGAGGCCGCGCGCCAACGCACCGCCATTGGTGGCGAGGATACGGCCGCCAATTCCCGCGTCGTTCGGCAGCTTCGATATGCCGGCGGTGCAATTGCAGGTCGCCAGACGGGTTTCGAGTATGTCCGGATCGCAGCGGTTAGCTCCGTGCCCCAATACAAGCAGGGTGCCGGCGGCGCGAAAAGGTCCGAGCGGTGAGGTTGGGCCGAGCATCTGGTCGCCGGCGAGAGAGCCGCGGTCGGCGAGGAGAACGGTGCCCTTGGCGTTGCGCACGACGATGGCGTTGCTGTAGCGACCGAAGGGTCGACCTTTCCCCTCTGGGTCGTGCTGTGTCAGACCGTCGGTCACGATCGCGCGCGCCGTCGCCGCCAAGGTGATGTCGGTTGTGCAGGCAATTTCAGCACCGGGAAACAGCACCAGGGGATCGGGTGTCATCGCCGCAAACGCATGATCCCCAATCTCGATTCGGGTGTTTTGCGCGATACTGCGATTGGACGTCCGATGCACGATCGTCGAGGCCTGGGTGGTCACGTGCGCCGCTGCATGAGAATCGGCAATAATGGACAGCGCAAGGCTCTCGCCGCGGTAGAGCCCACCGGATGCCGATTGGAGATAGAGCGTCGCGATCTCCGGGCGCGCCCGGTCGAGGTAAAACGGTCGCGTGACATGGAAGGGATATGGCACGCGCTGTTGGGCGAGCACCGTTCGTCCACCGCCGTGGCTGAAGCGCAGCCAAGCTTCCACTGGGTCTGGAGACGGTCCTTGGCTTGCCGTCGCCGGGGACAAGTCGCCCCGCAGGTCGAGCGGCTTGCCGGAGCGCGTGACTGTATCCAGCACGGCGACCGATCTCCGGGTTAGCGAAATAATACGGCCTGATTCATCACATCGGCGACCGCGGCGACGCCATCGCCGGTTCGGGCATTGGTTGCCAGAATCGGTCGACCTTCGCGCACCGCTCTAGCTTCGGCCAGCATAGCGTGGAGATCGACGCCAACGAATGGCGCCAGATCAGTCTTGTTAACGACCAGCAAATCGCAGTGCAGCACACCCGGTCCACGCTTGCGCGGGATATCGTCGCCGCCGGCGACGTCGATCACGAAGATCCACCAATCGACCAGATCGAGCGAGAAGGTGGAGGCAAGATTGTCGCCTCCGGACTCGAAGATGATGAGCTCAACGCCGGGAAATTTTCGCTCCAGCGCATCGCCGGCGGCGATGTTAAGCGTTGGGTCTTCGCGAATGACGGTGTGCGGGCAGGCGCCGGCTTCGACGCCTAACACCCGCGTAGGATCGATGAGGCCGGAACGCCGAAGCCGCTCGGCGTCCTCTTTGGTGACGAGGTCGTTGGTAACGACCGCGAGGTCGATCCCGCGCCCGACTAGGATCGGAATGAGGCGCTCGATCAGCGCGGTCTTGCCGGACCCCACCGGTCCGCCGATGCCGATCCGCGCTGCGTCAGCAACAGGCGTCTTGCTCAAAGTGGAACGGGCTGTGCGATCGTGCATGAAGGTCACCGCAGCATGTAGCGCTGCGCCAGCGGCAGCTCGTGCGCCGGCTCACACGTCGCCAGTTTGTCGTCGACAAATACGTCGAAGGTCTGCGGGTCTACGCGAATATTCGGGCAGGCGTCATTCCACATCATGTCCGACTTGGCGAGTTTGCGCGTGCCGTGCGCCGGCAAAAGCGATTTAGCGAGCCCAAGCTCGGCTTTTAGATCGCGATCGATGGCAAGCGGATGCACGAAGCAAGACGACAAAGCCGCGGCGGCCCGCCCGAAGGCGCCCCATTGCGGACGCATCAGGATCGGCTCGCACGTCATCAGCGAAGCCGCGGAGTCACCCATTGCCCCCCAAGCGATGAAGCCGCCCTTGATCACCAATTCAGGCTTGATGCCGAAGAAGGCTGGCCGCCATACAACCACGTCGGCCATTTTGCTATCTTCCAGAGAACCGACGTGATCGGCGATGCCGAAGGTGCGTGCGGCATTGATGGTGTACTTGGCGATGTAGCGCCGAATGCGAGCGTTATCGCCGAAGCCGGCCCGCTCCTCGAGCAGTGCGCCGCGCTGGTCCTTCATCTTCGACGCGAGCTGCCAGGTGCGGCAGATCACTTCATGGATACGGCCCATGCCTTGGCTGTCCGAACCGAGCATCGAGATCGCCCCGATATCGTGAAGCACATCTTCGGCGGCAATGGTCTGCGCGCGGATGCGGCTTTCAGCGAACGCCACATCCTCCGGGATGGTCGGGTTGAGGTGGTGACACACCATCGTCATGTCGAGGTGCTCGTCGAAGGTGTTCACCGTGTAAGGATTTGTCGGGTTGGTCGATGACGGTAGACAATTCGCAATTCCGGCGACCCGAATAATGTCGGGCGCGTGACCGCCGCCGGCGCCTTCGGTATGGTACATGTGAATCGCGCGTCCGCGGATTGCGGCGAGCGTATCCTCGACGAAACCGGATTCGTTCAGCGTGTCGGTGTGCAGTTGCACCTGAAAATCAAGCTCGTCGGCGACGGTAAGGCACGCGTCGATGGTCGCCGGCATCGAGCCCCAGTCTTCATGGATCTTCAGCCCGACGCAGCCGGTTTCGAGCTGCTCGACGAGCGAAGCGGGCTTGTGCGAATTGCCGCGGCCAAGGAAGCCGAAATTGATCGGCCAGTGCTCGGCGGCTTGCAGCATTTTGCCGACGTTAAAGGGGCCGCCCGAATCGATGCCGACCGTGATTGGGCCAAGCGAGCCGCCAAGCATCGTGGTTATACCGGAAGCAATCGCGTGTTCGCAGAGTCCGGCCGAGTCGAAATGCACGTGCACATCGATCGCACCCGGCGTGCCGATCATCCCTTCGCAGTCGCGCACGGTCGTTGCCGCCGAGACAATAAGGCGGGGATCGACCCCGTCCATGATGGCGGGGTTACCGGCTTTGCCGAGGCCGACCACACGGCCGTCCTTGATGCCCAGGTCGCCTTTGACGATGCCGATCACCGGATCAATGATCAGAACGTTGCACAGGAGCAGATCGAGCGCGCCTTGCGCACTTGTGACGCCGGCCGCCAGCCCGATGCCATCCCGCAGGGTCTTGCCGCCGCCGTGCAGGCACTCGTCGCCGTAGACGGCATGATCCTTCTCGACGACGGCGACCAGCGACGTATCCGCAAGGCGAACGCCGTCGCCGACGGTCGGGCCGTAAAGGGCCGCATAATCCCTGCGTGCAATTGCGACCACGGATAAACCTCACGCGCCCTTGAATCCGGTTTCTCGCGCGCGCGCGAGCGCGCTTTCGCGCACTGACTGATCCGTCGCAGCGCCGTTGGTGAGGGCATTCAGGCCGGATAATCCTCTGCTACCGCCAAAGCCCACGAGCGTTACATTCTTACGCTGACCCGGTTCGAAACGAACCGCCGTGCCCGCGGGAACATCGAGCCGCATGCCGAATGCCGCAGCGCGATCGAAATCCAGCGCCTTGTTCACTTCGAAAAAATGGTAGTGCGAACCGATCTGCACCGGACGGTCGCCGATGTTGACTACCTCAAGTGTTGCACGAGGCCGGCCGGCGGAAAGTTCGATCTCGCCCTCGGCGGCGAGGATTGCGCCTGGCTCGAGCGGATCGGCCAATGCGCCAGCTGCAGGCCGGATTGGCTCGTGCACAGTGACGAGCTTCGTCCCGTCGGGAAATACGCCTTCGACTTGCAAAATGGGCAGCATGGACGCAACGCCGGGCATCACGTCATCGGTTGCGAGAATGGTCGATCCAAACGACATCAGATCGGCGACGCTGCGCCCCTCGCGCGCCCCTTCGAGGATTTCGTCGGTGATGATCGCTACCGCTTCGGGATGGTTGAGCTTAAGCCCCTTGGCGCGGCGCTTTCTCGCCAGCTCCGCCGCGGAAAAGATGGTGAGGCGTTCCAATTCGGTCGGCGTGAGCAGCATGCGCTTCTCCTTAATTCGCAAACAGCCGCAAATGCGCGCGTGTATGGCGTGCCGCGGCGGCGTCGACCCACGGCATGAAGCTCTCGATTTCGGCGGTCGGCCCTATTGGGGTGGACAACTCCGCGATAGTCGCCAGAGCGGCACTGAGCACCGACTGCGCTTCCAGCGCGCCGATGCAGCCGAGTCGCACCGCTGCCGCAATAAGGCCCGCGGCAGTCGAATAACCGGACACTGCGACCGCTGCCACTTCGCTCATGCCGCGCGCACTCCAGACAAAGCCTTGTACGATGGGCAAATGGCCATGCGCTTCGCCGTCCTCGATCAGCGTTCGTAACTCTCGTGCCCGGGGTGTCGCCAGTCGCACATGAGCGGCGAGCAAAGCGTTTCCGTTTCGCTTCGATCCGGTGCGCAGCGGTTCGGCGAGCGTCGCCGCCTCAACGGCACGATCGACCGCGGCAACTTTGTCGAACGCGTCATTCGCGCGATGCGTCAGCGTGACCGCGACTCGATCGGAAGTCGCCCAGCGATGACGCAGAAAAGATGTCACAGCGTTCTGTAATCCGCTCCGGTCGAGCGCGGCGTTCATGGCCGAAAGTCCTTCAATCCCGTTTGAAAATGCGAAGCTGCCGCTCGGAAAGGCAGAATCCGCGTGTTGCAGGATCGTAAGGAGATCGATCAAGGCACAAACTCGTCGGCATCAGCGAGCGAGGAGATGACACGGCGGTCACGGATCAGCCCGGCCAGGCGTGCGAGATAGTCGTCCATGGGTGCTTCAAGGGCGACCAATAGGGCTTCCCCGACGAAGCGCACACGCCAGTGCAGGTTACCCGCGTGATATCCGAGTTCGATCGCATCAGCGATGGCCCGCGGTTGCAGTCGCAGCCAGCGTTCCTGCGCCACACGGACCACGACGGCATGGTCGGGCTCGAGCACGAGCACCGCGCCGTCAAACAGCCGCTGATCGCGCGGCAGCGCGATTGCCACTTCTGTCCCGCCTTGCGTGGTGGCCCGGAAACGGTGCCGGGAGACATCTGCGACCGGCACCGTTAGGAGATCGACGGCCCCTAGATGTTCCAGCTCATGAATTCGCGCGGCAAGCGCTGCGTCAAGGCGGCTCCCAAGGACCTGCGCGATCCGCAGCATGGATGTTTGTCCCACAGATTAGAATTTCCGATCCCGTCCGCTTCGCCTTGGTGGCAATGCGGACGGGTCGCTGTGCTGCTCAATCTACCGATGGGCGACCTTCTTCGACGGAATTCCCTCGATCGGACATTCCTCGGTCCCGACAGTGGGCCGGGTAATAGCCTCGACCATCTCGCGAGTGCCCTCCGGATCAGTGATCCATTTCGTGTAGAAGTCATAAGGACATGCGACTTCACCGCGGACATCTTCACCGGAATTGATCTTGCCGGTGTAGCCGCGATGAACGAGCTTGAAGAGGTGATTTTCCGATTGCATGTTGTGGCGGGCGTCGCGGATCAACGACATGGAGAGGGCGGCGTACTGGATGCCGTAGTCCTCCTCGCCACACTCACCGAGCGTGCGGCCGTCGAAGCCGATGATCGCCGAGTGTCCAAAATAGGAGTAGACGCCATCGAACCCGGCGGCGTTCGCAACTGCGACGTAGACATTGTTCGCCCACGCCATCGCTTTCGCCATAATCACCTGTTGCTCCTTGGCCGGATACATATAGCCCTGGCACCGCACAATCAGCTCGGCCCCCTTCATGGCGCAATCCCGCCAGATCTCGGGATAATTTCCGTCGTCGCAGATGATCAGACTGACCTTGAGGCCCTTTGGTCCGTCGGAGACGTAGGTGCAGTTGCCCGGATACCAGCCTTCGATCGGCACCCATGGCATGATCTTGCGGTATTTCTGAACGACCTCGCCCGAATCGTTCATCAAGATGAGCGTGTTATAGGGCGCCTTTTTCGGATGCTGCTCGTGCCGCTCGCCAGTGAGGGAAAAGACGCCCCACACCTTCGCCTTGCGGCACGCTTCCGCGAAAATTTCGGTCTCATCGCCGGGCACCGTCGACGCGGTTTCGTACATCTCCTTTGAGTCGTACATGATGCCGTGGGTCGAATATTCCGGGAAGATGACCAGATCGAGCCCCGGCAGCCCAAGCTTCATGCCGACGATCATCTCGGCGATCTTGTTGGCGTTGTCGAGGACCTCAGCTTTGGTGTGCAAACGCGGCATCTTGTAGTTGACCACCGCGACGCCGACGGTGTCTTTGCTGCTTGAAATATCGCCGTGCAACATGATTCTTCTCCTTGGTGACAGCTCTTGCATCGATCCGGGCGCTGCGGCACGGTGCGCGCCGCGAGCCCGGCAACACGTTCAAACCGCCATATGGTGGTGGACCAGATCGTCGCTCAGTTCGTCGATGGCGCCCGCCGCGACGACGCTTCCTTTCTCCATGATGGCGAAGCGACGCGCCGCGCGCCGGGCAAAGGCGACGTTTTGTTCGACGAGGATCACTGTGAGATGCTCCACGCGATTGAGTCGCAAAATCACCTCCTCGATTTCTTCGACAATTGAAGGCTGAATTCCCTCGGTCGGCTCGTCGAGCAGCAGGATCTTCGGGTCGGCGGCGAGCGCACGCGCGATGGCGAGTTGTTGTTGCTGCCCGCCCGAGAGGATGCCGCCCCGGCGATCAAGATTTTCGATGAGATAAGGGAATAGCTCGGGCACAAGTTTCGGAACGGAGCGTCGCCCGTCAGACCGGGCGAAAGCGCCGAGCAGAATGTTCTCGCGAATTGTGAAATCGGGAATGATCTCGCGGCCCTGCGGTACATAGGCAAAGCCGGAACGGGCGCGCCGGAAGGTGGGCTCTGAGCTAATATCGTCGCCTCCGAATCTTATCTCACCGGTCGTGCGGTCCGTCAGACCCATGATGGTTTTAAGCAGCGTCGTTTTTCCCGTGCCGTTGCGGCCGAGAATGGCAGTGATTTCGCCCGGCCGTACCTCGAGGTTCACGCCGTGCAGGACGTGACTGCGGCCGTAATAGCTGTCGACCTGGACGAGTTTAAGCATCAGCTAATGGCCCTCGACCCGAGATAGGCTTCGCGCACCTTGGGGTTTTGTTCGATTTGGGCCACGTTGCCCTCGGCGAGGACTTGGCCAAGATGCATGACGGTGATGCGTTCCGCGATTTCGCGGACAAACGCCATGTCGTGCTCGACAACGAGCAGCGTGTGCTTGCCTTTGAGTGCGTTGATAATCTTGGACGTCTTCAGCGTTTCCGCTTGGGTCATTCCGGCGGTGGGCTCGTCCAGCAGCAGAAGCTTCGCGTTCTGCATCATCAGCATTCCAAGCTCCAGCCATTGGGTTTGACCGTGGCTGAGATTGGCCGCCACCATTGCCGCCTGTCCGGTCAACCCGATGAGTTCGAGGACCTCATCGACCCGCTCCTCGCCTTCGTGCGAGAAACCAAATCCGAGGTTGGACAGCACGCCGGTGTTGCGGCAGCTGACCACTTCCAGATTGCGCCGGACCGTCAGGTCCTTAAACACGCTCGGTATCTGAAATTTTCGTCCGATCCCGGAGCGCGCAATTTCGTGCTCTTCCTTGTTGGTAATGTCGGTGTCGTAGAGAAATACGCGCCCGGCGGTGCTTTTGGTCTTGCCGGAAATCAGGTCCATGAGCGTCGTCTTGCCCGCACCGTTGGCGCCGAGCAGCACGCGCAATTCTCCCTGATCCACAATCATCGAAACCGTATTGACCGCTTTGAAGCCGTCAAAATCGACCGAGAGACCGTCAACCGTGAGCGCTACGGGCATTGCGATTCCTATTCCGCCGGCTGGACGCCATCCGCCTCCCGGGCGGCGGCCCTGTGAGGCGAGCCATTCACGCGTGCGACAAACCAGTCGGCAATGTCATGGGCAAATCCCGCGAGGCCGCGCGGCAGATACAGCACGACGAGCACAAAGATCAGGCCGATGATGGCCTTCCAAGTCTCAGCGAACCCTTTCGTTTCGCTGACCGAGGCGGTAATGGTGTTGATCAGTATGGCGCCGATACAGGCGCCAAGAATTGACGCTCGGCCGCCGACTGCGGCCCAGACCACCATACTGATTGAAAAACTGAGATCCATGAATGTCGGCGAGGCGAATTCAGCCGCGATGACATAGAGCATGCCGGCAAACGACGCGATGCCCGCCGAAACGGTGAAGAAGAACGTCTGAAAGCGCGGCACGTCGAAACCGAGATAGCGCGCCCGATTTGGATCATCACGGATCGCCTGCAATATCAGGCCGGCGCGAGTCTCGATCAAAAGCCGCGCGGCCACGAGCACGACAGCGAGTGATCCAGCGACCAGATAATAAGTCTGAACCAGGTATGGATCGAATTCGAAATCGAACAACTTGAACCAGCCAAGATCAGTCAGCCCGTTGAAGCCATTGGTTACCGGCTGGGCGTCAATGATCAGGAGGCGCACCAGGAGAACAAGCGCCAGGGTGATGATGGAAATAAATACGCCCGCGATCCTCTTGCGGAACAAGATGATGCCGATGACTGCGGCAATGCAGACCGGCAGCAGAATGCCCATAGCCACGCCGAACCACTGGTTTTGGAACGGAATCCAAAGGAACGACGCTTTGTTGATGCAGCAAAGATCGGTCTTCGAGCCAGGCTCGGCGTTCCACAGCATAAAGTCAGGCACCGGCGTGTCCGAGCCTTGTTGCAAGCTCGTCGGGCTGGCGAGCTTCAGCGACATCGCGAGCATGTAGGCACCCGCGCCGAAAAACAGTCCCTGACCGAGATTGAGTACGCCGGCGTAGCCCCAGGACAGCGCCACCGCAATACCGAGCATTCCGTACACGAGATATTTGGCGATGCGGTTGAGCCAAAACGGCTCTAACACCAGCGGCGCCAACATAATGGCGGCAATAAAGATCGCGTAGACCGCTATTTCGACGTGACGCTTGGTCATTACCTCAGCGTTCCTTGAATGAGAATAGACCCTTCGGCTTCGCGATGATGATCAGGATCACCACGCCAAAGACGACGGCGCGGGCAACGATATCGTTTGTTATCGAGGCGACAACGCCGTTTATTTCTCCGAGCATGCCGGCAGACAGTACCGATCCCAACAGACTGCCGACACCGCCGGCCACGACGACGAGAAAGCCGTCGACTACCATCGGCGTTCCCATGTCGGGAAACACGGTCTTGAAACCGGACATCATGACGCCGGCGACGCCCGCGAGCCCCGAACCGAAGGCAAAGGTCATCGCGTTGACGCGTTCGACGTCTACACCGCAGGCAGCCGCCATCTGTCGGTTGCGGATAATCGCGCGCACCTGCGTGCCGATCGGTGTGCGGAATAGGATAAACCAGGTGATCAGCGTGAACACCCCGGTTACGAGAATGATAAAGGTGCGATAGGCGTTGATCTCAACGCCGCCGATCGAGATTGCGCCCTGCAGCGTTTCCGGTATGGTAACGTTCTGTAGTCCCGGGCCCAGGCCCTCGATGTGAATACCGAAGAACGATAAGCCGAATTCAAGCCGCACGGCCTGCTGTATCAGTATCCCGATGCCCCAGGTCGCGAGCAGCGTATCGAGGATGCGGCCGTAGAGCCGCCGAACGACAATCCGCTCGATCATGAGGCCAACAAGCGCCGTAACCACGAAGGCGATGGGGATGGCGATCAGAAACCCGGTGTGCAGCCAGATGCCCGACATCACCGTCGTGTAAGCACCGACCATCACCAACTCGCCATGCGCCATATTAATGACGCCCATAACGCCGTAGGTGATGGCGAGACCCAGCGCCACCAGCAGCAGAATCGAACCAACGCTCAGGCCGATGAACAGCGTATCGATCATGGCATCACCAGGCGGCCGCCGAGCAGGCCGGCGGCCGCGCGCCCGGATCAGATCAGGTTTTCTTCAGCTTCGAGGTATCCAGACCTTTGGAGGTACAGAACAGATTGTCGTCGGTCTCGCCATACGCAACGTAGGGGAGGGGTTTGATCGGGGCTTTGTATTCGTCGACGATCTTGCCCTGTCCGTTCGGCAGCCATTGCGCGATACGTGGCGTCAGCCAGGTATGCAGGTTCTCCGGCTCGATCTTGACGTGGCCGTTGGGCGCGTTGAATTCCTGGCCCTTGACCGCGTCGCGAATGGCCGTCGGGGTGATCGCGCTTGCCTTTTCCACCGCCTGTTTCCAGAGGAATACCTGGAAATAGGACGACTCCAGCGCGTGATGCGTGACCGCCTTCGGGTCCTTCACGAACTTCCGGTAGCGTTCGACGAACGCTTTGTTGATGTCGGTGTCGATCGCCTGGAAGTATGGGAACGACGTATAGCTGCCGACCGCATATTCGGCGCCCATGGCGGCGATCTCGATCTCGGAGGTCACGGTGGCGCAGATCGGCAGTTTGTCGTGGGTGAGACCCTGGTTCTTGAACTCGCGATAGAAAGCGACGACAGAGTCGCCGACCACGTTCGAGAGAACGACATCGCAGCCCGAACTCTTGATCTTGTTGACCATCGAACCCCACTCGGAGTCACCGAGTTCGAGGTATTCGTCGGCGATCCACTCGCCCCCGCTCTTCTCGATCAAGATCTTAGAGACCTTGGCCATTTCGCGCGGGTAGATGTAGTTGGAGCCGACGATGAAGAACTTCTTCTTGCCGAGGGTCTTGATGACCCACGGAATGAAATTGGAAAGCTGCTGATTGGGAACGGCGCCGGTGTAAACGACGTTCTTCGAGCATTCGAAGCCTTCGTAGTAGGTCGGATAGAAATAGAGATTGTTGCGCTTCTCAAAAACCGGCAGAACGGCCTTGCGGCTCGCCGACGTATAGGAGCCGAACACCGTCGGCACGCGGTCCTGAATGACGAGCTTGGAGGCCTTCTCATTGTAGGTCTTGGGATCCGAGGCGCCGTCCTCGATGATGGCTTCGATTTTCATCCCCTTCACGCCACCGACGGCGTTGATCTCGGAGATCGCCATCATCGTCGCATCGGCCAGCGATTTCTCGATGATCGATAGTCCGCCAGTGAGCGAGAATAAAACGCCGACATGAATAGCGTCGGCCCCTTGCGCGGAACGGATGAAGAAGTCGGGTGTCGCCAGCGCGCCGGCAGCGCCCACCAAACCCGTCGTTTTTAGGAACTTTCGCCGATCTATTGCCATGACACAAATCTCCGCTGTTGATGTCGCGAACAACGCAAACCACACGCTGGCGCGCCGGCGTCGCACCAGTTAACAACGCTCCTCCCGCGCCGAAATTGGATTTCGGCAGCGCGTTTTTTGTGAAGTGGTCGACAGCTTTCCCGGCGACTGCCGCCGTACAAAACAAAGAAGCCCGACGGGGCCTAAGGCCCCCCCGGGCTACCTAGCCTTGCCGGTCCAACACCATTGGTGGCCGACGACGCGCTGCAGGCAAGCTGCAGCTTCAAAAGCTAAACACCTTTCGGACGTGATTGCAAGAGCTCGTTTGCGTTGATGATTGCGATCGCCATTTCCTCCATGGTGATGCGTTTCGCCATCGCTTGTTGCCGCAAAGTTTGGTGCGCAATCTCCTCGCTTGCCGCCTGTTTTTCCATCAGAATTGATTTGGCCTTCTGAATATTTTGAATACCGGACAATTTTCGTTCAGCTTTGCGCAATCGCTTCACGGTCTCGCGGCGTTCCATCCACAAGTTACGCGCCATCATAAGATTGGTGAGCAACCCGAACGGTCTAATCGGCCGTTCGATGACTGCTAGCGCTCCGGATTCGAGAACGAGTTGCAACGTCGACGGGCTTTCGTATCCAACAACCGCTATCAAGGTTGGCTTTTGGTCGTGCTGACCGCGCAAAAGCCGAAGCAGGTCGACTCTGCTTTCGTAATCGATGGTGAGGAGGACGATATCGGCCGTCGGCGAGAAGACTTCCGGGATCGGCCATTGGGCTTCGACTGTGCAGCCTATCCGGCGCAGGTGCTCCACGAGTTCGACGCCTTCATCGTCGGGCTGATGGATCACTTGCACACGCAGACCACGAAGATCCCGCAAGATGCGGACAGCCAATACATCCTCCGCTCAGGCGTGGATCTGCTGCGGGTGATCCGCTGACCAGTCATCGAGGCTCATGACGACGCAATACGGATCCGGTTTAACGCGAACACCGGGGTTCCAAACTATCTGGAAAGCCCCTTTTGCATCGAGTTTCGCGACGCGCGGCCACAGGTAGGTGTGATTGTTGTTTGCATCGATCCGCACGCGTCCCTGCGGGGCGTCGAACTCCGCATCTCGCACCGCAGGCAGAAGCTGTTCGGGATCGTCAGTGCCCGCTCGTGCCAGCGCGGCAGCCGCGAGATGAACCTGAAAATAGGCCGCTTCCGCGCCGGCGGTGATCGGTGCATTTGCCCCGTAACGCAACTTGTACGCACTAATGAATCGTCGAGCAGCAGGTGTCGCGAGGGCTTCGAAGAAGGGTGCAGCGGTAATGTGCCCTTCAGCGACCTCGGGCGTCATCTCGGCTACTTCCGCTTCGCTTGTCGTCAAGCTGGCAATCGGCATCTTGTTTGGGTCAAATCCCGCGCGCCAATACGTCTCGTAGAAGATTGCCGTCGACTGACCCACGACCGTCGAAAACACGACATCCGGCTTTAGTTGCGCAATCTTGCTGATGGCCTTGTCGAAATCCTTCGATTTTGCGTCGAGCGGCGCGTAAAGCTCGTCCAGAACCTTGCCCTTAGACTGGCTGATAAAGTCCGTCATCACCCGATTGGATTCATAAGGATAAATATAATTGGATCCGACGAGAACAAACCGGTTGCCGTAATGTTGAAGCAAGAATTTAGCAAGTTGCAGCGAATTCTGGTTCGGCGCGGCTCCCGTGTAGATACAATGCAGCGAATATTCGAAGCCCTCATAAAGTGTGGGATAAAACAGTAAGCCGCGGAAGGCCTCGACGACCGGAAGCACTGCCTTGCGTGTGCTCGACATGTAGCAGCCGAAGATAAGCCGCACCCGGTTGACGGTCAGAAGTTTTTCAGCCAGCGCTCTGAATTGCTTGGGATCGGACGCAGGATCATAGATTTCTGGCTCGATCGGTCGGCCAAGAATCCCGCCGGCTTTGTTGATTTCGTCGATAGCGAGCAGCGTACCATTGAGCTGCGAACGCTCGATTGCAGCCGTAACCCCGGTCTGCGAAAACAGAATGCCAACACGCCAAGTCATTTCATTCTTTCCATATGCCCAACTATACTTGCGTGGTGAGGGCCGATCCAGCGTTGTTGAGTCAACAGTTGCAGACGTTCCGCGCTGACGCAACTCCACATGAAAGCGTAACCTCCCAAATCAACGTCGCGCGCCATTGCTTAGGCTGCACCCCTGAAGATGCCAAAGCCTCCGGTCTAGGCGGGGGATCACTCCCCTTTGGGTGGAGGCGGATCATTGGAGGAGTAGGACCGCCTCGCGGCTGCGCGGATAATGATAGATTATAAAATGTCGGCGGAGCCTTGCGCCAGCAGTCGCGCACCGATCGAGGGGTAATTCGCTGTTATGTGCCGCCACGGAATGAGGTTAGAACTTGATCATGTCGATTGCAGTCAACGTCGTTTTCGACGAGATCAAAGACGCGTTGGCGAGCGTATAGGCTGCGCTCAGTTCGGCGTAGGGGTCGAGTGCTGACATACCGTCGATAGGCACGATCACGTTCATGCCCCGTAGAGCCGCGCCCGCCGCCCGCGCTGGCCATAAACTGACAAAGCACTGAGCGGGAAGGGGATTTTGATTCGACGTTACGGAATGGTTTGGAGGTAGAAAAAGAGCGGGCGCGGTTTGGCAAGATTAATTTAGCGTGGTTTGGCAAGGCAATTTTTTTGGTCCTGGACCAATAGCTAAGATCACCTCGCCGGTGAATTTGTGGGCGGACAACCGTTTCGATCGACGCAGACAAGGGACATGTGCTGGCGCGCCGATTAAGAGCCGATCGCGGCTTCGTTGACGCCCGCGTTTCGGCGGTTGGCGCCGAGCAGATTCCGCCGCGCATTGATATGCTCTGCCAGGTATTCCGCGTCGCGAGTGACGCCGGAGAAGCGTCCTGAACCCCAAGTGTAGAGCCAAGGCAATCCGAGAAAATATGCGCCCGGAACCGGTGTCACGCCCCGCAAGTGACTGGGGTGGCCGCGGCCGTTGAACAACGGCAGGTCGATCCAGCTGTAGTCGGTGCGAAAACCGATGCACCAAATAACCGAGGTGATACCGGCTGAGCGGAAGTCGAGTTGCCGGCGTTCCTGCGCTGGCGACCATATCGGCCGGTAGCGCGCCTCCTCAGGAGCTGCGATGGCGTTCTTGGCGATGTAGCCATCGATGCTGTTTTTGATGCTCTCCGAGACTTGATCGGCCTGATCGAGGCAGAGCACGAGATCATCCGCCACCATCAACTGATCTCCGGCGATATCCAAAAGCCGCCCATACAGCTCCATGCCTTCGCGGGCGCGCTGGCGTAAGTCGATGTCGCGCCCGCCGTCGCGCCCGGTCACATAGTGATTGGTCTTGTCACGCACCCCTTCCCGCAGCGGGTGCTCGTGCACTGGCAGGTCGTAATAACCCATCAGATGCAGCCACTCGACCACATCCTTGCCGCGATAACGGCGTGCGACGCGGGGGGCGTCTCCCACGCAGAGGTAAACCTTACGGCCGGCAATATGCAGATCCTCTGCGATCTGACAGCCGGATTGGCCGCTACCGACGACCAGGACCGCGCCCTCGGGCAGCGCCTGCGGATTGCGATAGAGCGACGAATGGATTTGCAGGATGTCGGCCGGCAAGCGTTCGGCGCAGCGCGGAATGACGGGGATCTGATAGCCGCCGGCTGCGATCACGACCTGCTCGGCGAAATGCACGCCGTCGGACGCGTCGAGCATGAATCCGTGCTGCGCATCACCGCGCAAATGACGGACCGCGACGCCTTCCAGCAGCGGCGGGCCGAAAGAAGCGACAAAGGCGTCGATATAGGCGACGATTTCTTCGCGCAGCATGAAGCCGTGCGGGTCGGGACCACTGTACGGAAACCCCGGCAACTGGCACTGCCAGTTCGGCGTCACCAGGCAAAATGAATCCCAGCGTTCGGCCCGCCAGGCGTGGCCAGCGCGCTCCTTTTCGAACACCACGTGGTCGATGCCGCTCTGTTTGAGATGCCAGCTGATCGAAAGTCCGGCCTGGCCGCCGCCGATTACTGCGACCGAGTGGCGTACAACGGGCGCGAGCTTGTTCATGCCGGCGCACTCATTCTTCGAAGCTTTCGACTGTCACGCGCGCCCCGGGCAGGCGCGAAAACGTTTTGGCCGCCGTCTCGATCCTCGCTAGCTGCGCCATCGCGCGCGAACAGGATCGGCCGTATTTGGCTTCCACCCGCTCGCTGGCAATGTTGAGCGCCGCGCGGCTTCTCTGCACGAAATCGGTGAGCGCGTAGCTCTCGCCCGGCGAGAAGAAGTCCTTGATCACCAGTGAGGGCGAATAGCAGGCCTCAGCGGCGCCGTCCGGCCAGCGGATGCGAAAACGCATTTCAGGCATGAGCCGGCTCTCGCAATTTTTCGTAGCCAGCCAGGTGAGCACGGGCCGTATTCATCCAGTCATGCCGCGCCGCGACTTGCGCTCCGCGCGCAATCAGTTCCGGCCGGAGGTCAACGTCAAGCGAGCGGACTATGCCGTCGGCGATCGAAGCGACGTCGAACGGATCGCACCACAGCACGTCATCCGGACCGAGATATTCGGTAAACGGCGCGATGCGCGAGGCGACGACAGGGACGCCGCTCGCCATCGCCTCCAGCACCACGAGACCAAAGCCCTCGTTGATCGACGGACATACCAGCGAAGTCGCCGCGCGATAGAGCGCGGGCATCAATTTCTGCCGCAACGGACCGGTCTGAATCACCGCCGCGGCCGAGGCCCCGGCATGGGTCAGCATTCCGGCAAAGCGGGCCTGATAGGCACCATGGTCGAGCAACGAGGCGCCACCGGCAATAACCAGCCGGGCCGACGGGTGATGCAACCAAACGCTCTGGAACGCCTGCAGCAGCCGCAGCGTATTCTTGCGTTCCTCGATGCCGCCAAGCGCCAGGAATACCGCCGCGCCGCCCGGCAAGTTCAGGCCTTCTCGCAACTCGGTGTCGGTCGCATCGGGCACCGACGAGAAGCGTTTTCGATCAATGCCGTTGCCGACGTAATGCGCTTCGCGGCCAAGTTCGCGGGCGATCCAGTCACGCCACAGCCGGCCGACCACCCAAAGCTGATCGGCCTGCCTGATCGCACGCATTTGCAGGTTACATAGCCGCTGGTCGGCAAAGATATCTATGTGATGGACGGTGCGGGCAAAGCCGGAAATCAATCCGCGCTCTTTCATTGTCGCTAGGGCATTTGCCGAAATGCCGTCTTGCGCATGCCAGATATCGAACCGCCGATTTTCGGCGCACTCGAAATAACGCAGATAATCGGCGATGCGCGTTTCGACCATTGCGGTCACGTCCCGGCCTGCGGGCGTAGCCGGAACACATTCAGTCCGGCAGAGGGTGACGCGAAAAAATCCGGCCCGGTTCGCATCGGGGGCGAGAACCGTCGCATCCAGACCGAGAAGGGTCAGCGCGTCGCCCAGCTCAAGAGCATGCACCACGCCGCCGCGCGGATTGGTCGAATGGGCGAGGATAGCGATGCGCGGCCGGGTCATGCCGGCACCCGCGGCTGAGCGCAGCCTATGAAAGGCTCCTGCGCGAAATCCCACAACGTCTCAGCGCTCTCGCCTGCCTGCATGATCGCCAGCGGATTGGTGGTGAATTCGCCGATGTCGGATGCCGCAAGACCGCGGCCACGGAAGCGCGCCAGCACGGCCGGAACGTTGGCGGGTGGCACCGCCAGAATGAATCCATAGCTCGGAAACGTCAGCAGCCAGCGTTCCAGCGGCGCGCCCTCCGGCCGCGGCACGCGGCCGACATCGATCATCACGCCCACGCGTGAGCACTCGGCCAACATCATCGCCGTACCGGCGAGCCCGCCCTGCGATATGTCCTTGGCCGCGGCGGCAAGACCCGATTCCGCGATCGACGGCAATACGTCCAGGTCGGCCTTGAGGCGCGCTGGCGGCGCGTTGGTGGCGGCTTCCCAGTTTGAGAATGGTTCGCGATAGCGGCCGCGCAAATCGATCGCCGCCACCAGACGGTGCCCGGGCCGCGCATCGAATGACGTCAACAGTTGCTTCGCGCGGCCGAGGATGGCGACCGAAAGCTGACCGCGATCGGTGCGGGTGTTGGTGTGGCCGCCGACGATCGGCACGCCATACGTCTCCGAGGCGGCGCGTAAGCCGTCCAAGAGCGGCTTTGCCTCGGCGTCACTGGCGGCCCAGATCGCGTCAACGACGGCAAGAGGCCGGCCGCCCATGGCGGCGACATCCGAAACGTTGACCATCACGCCGCACCAGCCCGCGAACCACGTGTCGCGCTCCACGAACTCGTTCATGAAGCCTTCGATCGCAAGCAGCAGATAGCCGTCGCCGTCCGGGATGGCCGCACAGTCGTCGCCGACGGGGATGGCGGATTCGGCTGAAAGCGCCAGCCGGCCCGCAATCGCGGCGATGTCGCCTTTGGCGGCGATACTGCGGCTTCCCCGCACTTTGGCGGCAACGTGGCTGAGCGCGACGGTGCCGAGCATCAGGCGGCCTTCGGTAGCGACAGAATTCCGGTTTCGGCGTCGGCGATCGGCGGATAGTGGCGCAAATCCGCACGCATGAAATGGTGCGGACGGCCGTGCAGGACAATTTCCTCGATGGTGTCCCAGTTAAGCCGACGAAACAGCGGTGCATTCTGCGATTGCACATGCGCGTAGAAGCGGCGGCACCCGCGCGCATGCGCCGACGACACCGCAAGCCGGATCAGCGACGTGCCGAGCGCCGAAATTTTTCGGTATTCGGCGGCGACGGCGAGCCGCGAGCCCCACCAGATACCGGGCTCGACCTCGTGAATGCGCACGGTGCCGACGACTTCCTGGGTCGCCACGGCATAGGAGGAAAGCGCGACAATCGGAATGGCCACCTGGTCGATCGCGTCGCGGTCGTCACCGGCGAATATTTTCTGCTCCTCGCAGAATACGCGGCGGCGGAGAGCGGCGGCTTCACGGTATTCCCACGCTTCGGTCGCGAATTTCACGCGATATTCCGCTGGCAGAAAGTCGGGAAATGTCTCGAAGATCATACGCGTGCCTCCCGCTCGTAGGTCGACAACGCCGAGCACGCTCCACAGCGCCCGCAGCCGGCCTTGATGTCGGTCGCTTGCAAGCCAGCGCTGCGCAACATCCGGGCGAGCGGATCGAGGATGGCATGCATAAATGCGGGCGGCGGCGGCGGATGACTTTCCAACGGCGTGCCGGAAATCGGCACGAACGGAACGACAAAGGGATAGACGCCGAGTGCAATCAGATTGTCGCAGGTCGCGAGGATGTCGTCCTTTTCGTCGCCAAGGCCGGCCAGGATATAGGTAGAGACTTGGCCACGCCCGAAGACCGGCACGGCCGCAGCAAAAGCTTCGAAATAGCGATCGATGGACACTTGCGCCTTGCCAGGCATCACCCGTGCGCGGACCTCTGGCGTTACCGCCTCGAGGTGCATGCCAAGGGTGTCAATGCCAGCATTCCGCATGCGGGCGAACCAGACATTGTCGTCGGGGGGCTCGCATTGCCCTTGGATCGGCAGATCGATGGCCCGCTTTATGGCGCGCGCGCTCTCGGCAAGGATCGCTGCGCCGCGGTCGCGATCGGGCGGCGTACCGGTGGTCATGACCATGTGTTTGACGCCATCGAGCTCGACGGCGGCGCGCGCCACTTCCGCCAGCTGCTCCGGCGTCTTGCGCTCGACGGTCCGGCCGGCGGCGAGCGATTGCCCGATGGCGCAGAACTGGCAGGTCTTGGTCCTGCTCTGATAGCGGATGCAGGTCTGCAACACGGTTGTCGCCAGAACGTCGCGGCTGTGCAACACCGCGATCTTCCAATACGGAACTCCGTCGGCGGTACTTCGATCGTAGAAACGCGGCCGCGTCGGAAAACTTATGCTGCCGAGCGAAATTCCATCTCGGCTGATCGTGCTGCGTCCCAGCGCATCCGGCTTGTCGACCACATACGGACTGGCGAAGGCCGGCGCGGTATGCACCGGCACCATCACGGTCATACCGTCGATGGTCAGCGCCTTGTGGTCGGACGGCCCGGCACCGCCGCGGCGACTTTCGTGGCCGGCCTTCGGATCAACGAGCCGAACCCCGCAGGACTGCAACTCGTTGATCAGTTGCGCGGTCGGCATCGGCTTGGGCGTCGTCAGCTTCATCGGACGTACTCCCATGGGTTAGTTCAGGAATCGGGGCTACTCCGGGCGTCGGCTGGGTCTCCATGGCGTGCGCTGGGCGATTATCGAGAACCAGATGCAGCAGTTCCGGGCGGGCGTAATGGCCGACCGAATCCATCATCCGCTTGCGCTTGACGATTAGGTCGAGATCGAGGTCGGCGACCAGCATTCCTTCGCCTTGCGTCAGCGGCGGCACCACATGCGCGCCTTCCGGTGAAATGATCGCCGTGAAGCAGCCGCCGCGCAGCGCTTTACGTAGTTTCTCGTCCGGTGAAATTCTTGCGATCTGGTCATCGGTCAGCCAGCCGGTGGAGTTAACGACGAAACATCCGCTTTCGAGCGCATGGTGGCGGATGGTCACTTCCATCTGCTCGGCGAAAATCGGCCCGACCATCGAGCCGGGAAATTGCGCAACGTGGATTTCCTCGTGCTGCGCCATCAGCGCGTAGCGGGCGAGCGGATTGTAATGCTCCCAGCAGGCAAGCGCGCCGATCCGGCCGACGGCAGTATCGACCACCTTGAGGCCCGAGCCGTCGCCCTGCCCCCAGATCATCCGCTCATGGAAAGTTGGTGTGATTTTGCGGCGCTTGAGAACAAGCTGCCCGTCCGCGTCGAATACGAGCTGCGTGTTATAAAGCGAGCCGTGATCGCGCTCGTTAACGCCGAGCGCAACCACGATCGCATGCCGCTTTGCCACGGCCGCGACCGCTTCAGTCTCCGGTCCCGACACGACCACCGCGTTTTCATAGAGGCGGATGTGCTCCGCGCCAGTGAGCACAGGCGGGTGCACAAAGGAGAAATACGGGTACCACGGCACGAAAGTTTCGGGAAAGACGACGAGCCGCGCGCCTTTGCCCGCGGCCTCGCCGATCGCGGCAACCACCTTCGCTACCGTGCCGCCGGACGTTTCGAGGTCCGGCGCCAACTGCACCGCGGCGACGCGAACCGAAGTCTTCTGCGTCATGCCGATGTTGCTCCGAATACACTCGCGGTTTTGCGCCTCAAACGGTCCAGGTGTTCAAAACGAACGCGTTATCCCGGCGATGCAGGAGAATAAGATCGAGCACGTCGAGCGGACTGATCGGGCGGATGCCCGGCAGCAGCGAAGGCTCGCCGTGGCCGTAGAGCATCTGCAGTGCGAACCGGCAGCAATAAATCTCCCCGCCTTCGCTCATGAATTTGGTCAGTTGATTGGCGAAGTTCTGCGCGCCGGGGAAGGGCTCGTCCCCGAGTTTCGGAAATCCGCGCTGAACGCCGAGCGTAACTCCGGGCCCATAGAGGAGTATGGTGGTTTTGAAGCCTTTGCGATGGAGACGCAGCGCCTGAAGGATGTTCACCAGGCCGATCGAGCCTTCGAAAGCGACGGTGTGAAACGTCACCAGTGCCTTCTCGCCAGGTTTTGCTTTGACGTCTTCGAAGACCTTCTCCTCATAATCGACCAGGAAGTCACCTTTCTTATGCGCAGGCATGGTGACGGCAGGCATAGGCTACTCCTTGCTTGTTTGTTGGGCCTTCACGCCCTTCGAGGAGAGCAAGGTGTGTGCCAATTGCAGGCATGCACATCCATTCACCAAATCCAGTCATTCGCCGGCTGATTTCCGATCAATTTCTGCCTTTCATTTCGGCGGCAAATTATTCGCTCGCCGCTCAAGCGCGAAAATTAAGCAGCACAATGGCGAATTGGCGCGCAGAATTTGAATGCGCTGTTACCCGCAGAGCAAAGAATTGACGTGCACTATACGATCAAACAAAAATTTTGTTGGCGCGATCATTTGCAACAATATACAGTCAATTCAAAGTTACGCTTCCCCCCGGGCGACCTGACCATGCTGTTGCGCGGAGCTAATAATGGCCGAGTGGATGCCGGTCCTATCCAAGCTAGGCAAGCCGAGATATCTCGCCATTGCGGACGCGATCGCGGAAGACATCCGTAACGGCAAGCTCTCGCCATCTGACCGGCTGCCGCCTCAGCGCAAACTTGCCCACCGCCTCGATATCGATTTCACGACAGTCGCACGCGGTTACGTGGAAGCGCAAAAGCGTGGCCTGATTGAATCACGTGTAGGGCAGGGCACTTTCGTGCGCGCGCCAGCAAGGCGGCGGCACGGACCCATTGCTCGCCATCCAGAGATCGTCGACCTGTCAATGAATCTTCCACCCGAGCCGGACGATCCCGAATTACTCGATCGCATGCAGGACGGCCTAGAGGCGCTCGGCCGGGATCTTGTCTATCTGATGCGCTATCAGGGATTCGGAGGCGTCCAGGCGGACAAGGAAGCGGCGTCGGTTTGGCTGCGGCATCGAACGCTTGCTCCGCCGCAGGATCGGCTATTCATCGCGCCGGGTGCGCATCCCGCTCTTCTCGGCATCCTCGGCGTTCTGACCAAGGCCGGCGACGTGCTTGTTTCGGAATCGCTGACTTATCCGGGCGCGCGCTCGATCGCGGCACAGCTAGGGTTGCGCCACGTCGGGATTATGATGGATGATGAAGGCATCGACGCTAACGCTTTTGCTGACGCCTGCGAGCGCTTGGCGCCACGCGCGCTTTATCTCAATCCGACGCTGCTCAATCCGACGACGCACACGATCTCGGAACGACGGCGACACGAGATTATCGCGATCGCGCGCCGCCATAACGTTGCGATCATCGAGGACGATCCGTACGGCTTCTTGCCCGTCGATGGTCCGTCGGCCTTCGCGGCACTTGCCCCCGATATAACTTGGCACGTCGCTGGTCTCGCCAAATGTCTCGGCGCAGGCCTGCGAATCGCTTACGTCATCGCGCCGGATGTCCGTTCTGGCTGGTTGTTCGCATCTTCCGTGCGCACAGCGACAGTAATGGCTTCTCCGGTAACGATCGCACTCGCGACACGCTGGATCGCTGACGGCACCGCCGACGCGCTGCTCGCCGCCGTACGTCACGAATCTATGGAGCGGCAGCGGCTGGCGGCATCGATTTTGCCGCGGGGCATATATCGTGCCGATCCGGTCGGCTTCCATCTTTGGCTGTCACTGCCGCAGCCGTGGACCCGCTCAGCTTTCGTCGGCCATACGCGCTCCACCGGAGTGAGCGTGGTCGCGAGCGATGCTTTTGTGACCGACGGCGCGCCTCCCGAAGCTGTCCGCGTGTGCCTTGGCGGGCCGGCCGACCGGCCGGCGGTTCGTAGCGCTCTCGAATTCATGGCGCACGCGCTCGCCGAGTCGCCGACAGTGGCGTCCACATTCCTTTGATTTTTTGAATGCTCAAAAAGCAAATTGCTACCGCACAAGTCATCGTTACGTCGATCCGAGCGATTTAAAATCATTTCGCGCGGCAGTTTTGGCAAACCAGAGTTAATTAGCAAAGCGCTGAATGCGCAGCAGAACCCGATTCGCCTAATGACGGATTACGGAATAAGGCCGCGCCGCGGGCCGGCGCGCTCGATTCGAAGGTAATTCGGCGTCATGTGTCTTTGCGAGCAGGGTCGCTTGGCGTCGGCTCGGCTGTCGAAAGCGGCCCTTCTGCCGCTGTCGGGGACGTCCGCTACCGGTACCGTTCTGCAACTGCGCCCTCAGCCGGCCGGCGCGCCTCCTGCGCGTTAGCTTGATCACGACGGCGCCACTTCGCAGCAGCTAGTTCACCTTTCGCGCGTATCCGGTCCAATAGGGCTCGCACAGTTCGCGCTTGAGCATTTTGCCGCTTGCGTTACGCGGCAGCGCGTCGAGAAATTCGACCGAACGCGGGCGCTTGTAGCCGGCAAGCTTGTCCGCGCACCAATCGATCAGCTCTTGGGCGCTCAACGTCGAGCGTTTGCGCTTTACCACGCACGCCTTCACGCTCTCGCCCCATTTCGCATCGGGGACGCCGATGATCGGTCGCACCTTTTTTGCAACGGCGCCCATGCCGCTGTCAGCAATGCTGTCTCCCGGCGACCGCTCAGACTAGGGGCGTGACGTTGTTTTCGACGCCGAGAAGGGCCTTGCCGTAAACTTCGTAGCCGACCGCCGGCAGGACGACCGCATGCCGCGACGCCACCGCCGCATCGCGCCAAATGCGTTGCAGGGGGCTCGATTCCGCAAAGCCCGCGGAGCCATGCGCAAACATGAGCTTATCGATCGCCTGGGTGATCTTTTCGACGACGTAGCCAGTGTCGGCGCGCACGCGCGTGCGGATCAGCATATCGGGATAGACGCCGCGAGCCGCCGCATCGTCGATGTCACCGGCGGCCCGATAGGCATGGAAATGCGCGGTGTCGATCATCAAGGCCGCCTCGGCCAGCTGCAACTGGAATGCGACTGACGCGCTTTGCCTCTCGAAAAAGGTATAGGCGATCGTCCGGCTCCCAGCTTTTTGACGGACGAAGTCCAGCGCCGCGCGGCCCAATCCCAGGATCGGCCCAACCAGGATAATGGCCAGGATCGGAATGAATGCCGACCGGTAGAGCGTTTCGTCGTTGCGCATTTCGGTCGGATACTCGCCTTCGACGGCCCGCGGCACGGACATGACGCGATAATCGGGAATGAACACGTCCTTGGCATGCAAAGCGATGCTTCCGGTTGCTTTCATGCCGGAGACGAACCAGGTGTCCTCGCGGGTGAGGTCGGCCATCGGGATCATCGCCATTCCCTGATCGATTGCCGCTCCGGCATCATCGACGATCGGAAAGCCGAGAACCGCCCACTGGGCATGCCAGCCGCCGGAATTGTAGTGCCATGTGCCGGAGACGATGCGATACCCGCCGGCTTCTTTTTTCACCGAAGCCGTCGGATTAAGCACGCCGGAAACGCACGTATCCGGATCGCCGGCAAACACCTCGTCCTGGGCTCTGACGGGAAACAAGCTCGTCAACCAGCAGCAAATATTGTTGAGGTTCACCACCCAGGCCGCGGCGCCATCGGCTTCGGCAATCGCCGAACTGACGTCGAGCATCGCCCGCACATTCATCTCCCAGCCGCCGTAGCGCTTCGGCGTACACACCCTCATCAAGCCGGCTTTCCTTATCGCCTGAATCGTCTCTTCCTCGACGCGTCGATTGGCCTCGCCGGCCGGCGCATTCGTGCGCAGCAGCGGCGCGAGTTCGCGGGCGCGATTGACCAGTTCCGCAACCGTCGGCGCGGCAAGGCCGTGTATATTCGCGCTTTTATTCACGGGCGGCTCCTCCCCTTATCCGTTTATCGGGCGCGAATTGCTAACAGCGCGCGCTCCGCGGATATCACTGGACGGCAGCTTCACTGCGTCTGCCATGCATCCGTCTGTACCGCGTGACAGCGATCCTGTATCAAGCCGCAAAACAGGCAGCAAGATTGCAACCGATAGGGTGGGTCGGCAGATGATGGCGGCGCTCGGCAAACGACCATCGAGCGATAGGGGCCAAGTTCAAAGCCAAATCCAGGTGATTGCACGGGCGGCGGCAATCCTCCGCGCGCTCGAGCACGAACCGACTGGCTTGAGCCTCGGCCAGATCGCACAACGCGTGGGTCTGGCCCGCTCCACGGTGCAACGCATCGTTGCGGCGCTAGAAGCCGAAAAGTTTTTGATGGCGGCCTCGCCGAACGGCCGGGTGCGGCTAGGACCGACTATCCTGCGGCTCGCCGCCTCGGCGCGTGCGGATTTCGTTGCCGTCGCGCGTCCGTATCTGATGCAGCTGTCGAGCGATCTCAAGGAAACCGTCGATCTCGCGGTCATCAGGAAGGACCACCTCGTATTCATCGATCAGGTTCCCGGCTTGCAGCGGCTGCGTACCGTCTCCGCGGTGGGCGAGATCTTTCCGCTGCACTGTACCGCCAACGGCAAGGCCTACCTCGCCAGTCTCAACGATGCCGCCATCGCGCGGCTGATCGGAACAACTTACCAGCAACGCACGCTGCGCACGTTGACCCGGCTCGACGAGCTCGTGCGCGAGCTGAAAAGCGTGCGCAAGACCGGCGTTGCCATAGACCGTGAGGAGCACACCCACGGCATTTGCGCAGCTGGAGTGGTCACCCGCGATCCGCTCGGCAACTCGGTCGCCATCTCAGTGCCGGTGCCGGCGCAGCGTTTCTACAAGCATCAGCGCCAAATCGTGGCCCGCCTCAAGGCGACCAAGGAAGCGCTTGAGCGAGACCTTTTGGCGGCTGCGGCTTAACGGCGGGGCGTCTTGTCCCGCCCACCGGAATACGATACAGATGTACCATATCTCGGTACACGGCTAACCGCCGCGCAAAGCCGACGGAGCCTTAGAGGAAACGTCAAGTCCGTAGCTTGGAGGGTCGCGTGGCGAAGAAGATTCGCGGCGTCTCGTTCGAAGAGAACGAGAACAACGCGATGGGACTGTCGTTCTACAATCTGTCCCATCGCTTCGGG